>Ga0265295_1005255_pt1 | contig 16700 bp, 18 predicted proteins | sample Munlansysbiofilm_FD_192503 | JGI IMG/M metagenome (GOLD analysis project Ga0265295, IMG submission 192503) | Leachate microbial communities from a municipal landfill in Southern Ontario, Canada - Methane capture system biofilm | ecosystem: Engineered > Solid waste > Landfill > Unclassified ...
GAAAAAGCTTGCCGCGAAACTGGAAAAACGCGCCAAACAAAAACGCAAGTACACCGCCAAAATCAAGCTCATTTCCCAACAGCGAAGCGACGTCATCTCCGCCATCAGCCACGAATTTAAAAACCCGATCGCCTCTATCGTCGGCTATGCGCAAACGCTGCTTGACGATCCCAACGCGAACATGCAAATTAAAGAGCGCTTTTTAGGCAAAATCGCGCAAAACGCGCAAAAAATCTCCACGATGATCGACCGTTTAACACTAACGACCAAATTTGAAAACGGCGATTTTACCGCGCAAAACAGTACGTTCGACATCGTGAAAGTCCTCGGCGACGTCGCGCAAAGCTTTCGCGAAAAAAACCCTTCGCGCAACATCGTTTGCCTTCTTCCCGAAACCTACAGTATCTATGCGGACCGCACGATGATGGAGATCGTCGTCTCCAATCTCATCGACAACGCACTCAAATATTCCGACGATACGATCAGCCTAAGCATCGAAGAAGACGTCTTACATGTCAAAGATCAAGGCATCGGCATCAAAGAAGAAGAGATCGAAAAAATTACCCACAAATTTTACCGCTCCAACTCGCATTCATGGGACAATTCGATGGGGCTTGGACTCGCTCTCGTGAGTTACATCTTAAAACTGCACAACACCGCTTTGGAGATACAAAGTAGCTTAGGCGTCGGATCTGATTTTTCGTTTAAATTGCCTTCAAACAATTCTGTATTATGATACGCTCGAATTTGTTTATAAAGGTCAATGATGTACAACATGGGAGAACCCCGTATTAAAATCGTCGCGATGCCCAAAGATACCAATCCCGCCGGCAATATCTTCGGCGGATGGATTATGTCGCAAATCGACATTGCCGGCAGTCTTGCCGCACGCGATCTCAACGTCTCTCGCGTCGTCACGGTCGCCGTCAACTCCTTGGAGTTTAAAGAAGCGGTGAAAGTCGGCGATATTTTGAGCTGTTACGCTAAAATCATTAGGGTCGGCACGACGTCCATCACGACGCAAGTCGAAGTCAACTCCGAACGCTCGATCGAGGGCACGCGCCGCTGCTTACATGTTACGAGTGCCGTTATCACCTACGTCAACGTGGATAACGAAGGCAACAAAAAACCCATTCCGCACACCGCCAACGAACTTTTAGCCTTAGGAATCGAACAAAAATAATCCCCGAACGCGACAAGGAGGGACGATGAATTCGCATACATGGTACTCGCAATTTACGAAGTATATTGCTAAACTCACGGGAAAATCCGCGACGTTTGCGCTCTCGATCCTTCTTATCGTCGTTTGGCTCGTCAGCGGTCCTTTTTTTCACTACAGCGATACGTGGCAACTCGCCATCAATACCTCGACGACGATCATTACGTTTATTATGGTTTTTGTGATTCAAAACACGCAAAACCGCGACACCGAAGCGATGCAAGTGAAACTTGACGAGCTGATTCGCGTTACCAAAGGCGCGCACAACGCCTTATTGGACTTGGAAGAGCTCGAAGAAGACCAAATCGACGCATTTCGCAAACACTATGAAATGCTCGCACAAAAAGCACGGCAAGCACTTCAAAAAGGAAACATCGACACCGATACGCTTGACGAATAGGCTTACATGTCAAGACGCTTCGGGCGTTTAACGCGAACGAGCTTCTTCGTGTCGGCGCATCCATTCGACCAAAGGCTCGCCTTCTATCCAGAGATTTTCAATCACCGCTTTTCCGTTTAAAACGCGCAAAGAAGCTTTCACGTTTACGTTCACGTCGCGCATTCGCAAAATACGCTCGGCTTTAGGTGCTCTATCTTCTCGCAGGTAAAAACGATCAAACGGGAGTGAAAAATAGACCGTATTGGCGGTATCGGCTTTTTGCGTCGCCATCGTAGAGTTCACGTTCACTTCCAAAAAATTTCCGCTTACGGGTCTTGAAAAACGCACCTCTTTGATGCGATCTCCCTCTTGCGTGTGCTCTAACATCGCGTAGGCTTTGGAAAGATGCTCCTGCAGTGTCGTGTCGCCGGCGGGTGCTTTGTTCGCGTTTGCAAAACGAAGCGTCACGTAACGCCCCCGAAACGCATCGTAAGGATCTAAGGGCAAAACGTTGAAAAAGTAGACTTCGCCTTTTTGCAAAATGCGCTCGTAACTCCAAATACTCCATCCGATCACGCCCAGTTGCACCGCGCATATGAAACCAAAAAGAATCCCTAAAAGGCGTTGCATTCGTTTCATGCCACACCCCTAAAACGGCGTTTCAAAAAGGCATTGAGGCTTAAAAAAAGAATGCCCGTGACGATAAACGCCATGCCTTTGGCAACCAGATCAAAGTTAGCATTGAAAAAATGAATCCAGATCACCAAGGCAATCACGATCATCCCTTGATTGACCAGTCCGAGCGTCGCCTCTTTGATCCCGCAGTAAATCATCCACCCTGCCCCTAAAATGACCGAAGCATTCACAAAGAGCATCGCACTATAGGGCATCGTGTGTAACAGGTTGTAGCCCAACACGATGATGGGCGCGGCGCACACAAGCATTTCGGAAGGAAGCTTTTGCTCTTTGCGAATAAATAAAATCAAAAGCACGCCAAAAAGCAGCATGAGCGACAATCCCACAAAGCTGTTGTAGCGCGTAGGCTCTAGGTCAAATCTTAAAAGCCATGTGCCGGCATTGAAAGAGACATGCGCCAACACAAGCACCAAAGCTCCCAGTTTACCCAGACGCTCAAAAGGGCGTTGCCATGACTTTTCTCCCCAAAAAAAATACATCTTCCCCGTAAGATAATAAATAGCAAAGAAAAGAGCAAAAAGAATGCTAAGCATACGAACATTTTGCTCGGGATAAGTTGCCATGAGTATTTCAACGGCACCTACCGCCAAAACGCACACGGCAAGTGCCCAACCAAGCAGAAGCGTCGCATGCGCATTTCTTTCTTTGCGGTACCGTAGCGCATAAAAACCCAACCAACTCAGAGCAAGCAAAGCAAGCATCCACGGACTTAAAAAGGAGTGCTCCGAAGAAAACACCCCACGCATTTCATCTCGGCTTCCAAGCCACACAAACGTCCATAAAATTATTTGAAAAAATGCCGCGCCCGAAGAGGGAAGCACCCATGCAATTCCCAAAGAGAGTACAAGCCAGACGCTTAGAAAATCAAGCATCGACCCACCCAAATGATACGTCTGCCCGATGATCGCAAGCGAAGCCCCCGTCATCAAAAACCAAAAGACGCCGCTTCCCTCGCGCAGTGCCGCGTCACTTGCTCGGTAACGCTTTACCCAAAACGCCAACACTTGCGCGCCCGCCAAAAGCAAAACCGCCAAAAGCGTGCGCTCCAAATGCCCAAGCTCATCCCAGTTATACGCCAAAATAGAGATGATCCCCAGCCCCACAAAGACAAACCCTAAGAGGCTAACTGCCGTACCCGAAGAAGAAGAGGCTTTTTCACCTGCATAACGCTGTAAAAGTGCTTGCGCACTCCCTTCACTAACAAGCCCCTCTTTGACCCAAGAGGGAAGCTCCCGCTCAAGCCATCGGTAAGTTTCTTTGCTCATAAAAATCCTTACATGTAAAGATCAGTCAACGATAAAATCTCTAAAATCGCTTGAGGTTCCACGGCGATAGACTACCGCGTCATCGCATCGCTATGAATTCTTTTTCTCGGTTTGGTATATGCCCTCAATCTTTAGGCACACTACTTTTTCCAGTTCATGCACCCTCGCTTGGTGACGCTTACATGTAAAGCATTATACGTCTTTGCAAAACGCCTCAAACCCTTGTTTTCGTAGCACGCACGCGGGGCATTCGCCGCAACCGTAACCCCAAGCATGTTTGTGGGTATGCACGCCGTTATAACACGTATGCGACTCGTCGATGACCAAGTCCAGCACGCCCTCTTCTTTTGAGAGTTCAAACGTTTGCGCTTTGGTTAAGTGCATCAAAGGATAATGAAACGTGATAGTAGCTTCGCTTCCGAGGTTTAAAGCAATTTCTAACGCCTTAACAAAAGGCTCCCTGCAATCGGGATAGCCTGAATAATCGGTCTGATTGACGCCGATGACCACATGCTCGATGCCTTGCTTTTGGGCAAACGCATGTGCTAGCGTAAAGAAAATGGCATTGCGGTTGGGCACGAACGAAGCGGGAAGATTCGTATGCGTTTTGTGGTGTGCGCCGATGTCTTGCGTGCCGTCAATCAATGCCGAATCGTTCAACTGCGAAAACGCGTCTAAACTCAGTAACGTATTTTTAACCTGTAAGATTTCGGCGATCTTTTGCGCTTGTGCGATTTCAACGCGATGCTTTTGTCCGTAATCAAACGTAATCGTCTCGACGCTATCAAAACGATTTTTCGCCCATCCAAGGCATGTCGTGCTATCTTGTCCTCCGCTAAAAACGACCAGAGCTTTTTTCATTACTCGACTCCTAAAAATTTGTGCAACTGAGCACTAAACGTAAATTGAGGGTGTTGCATCACAAACTCGAGGCAAAAACGAACGTTTGACATGTCAGGTTCGTGCGGCTTGTTTTGCGGCTGAATAAACATCGCTTTATCGCTTTGAAACGTCGCTATCTTTTCTATCGGATCGTTTTTATCGACGACGAATTTAATCTCGTCGTAACCGCTTAGGGCGATCGCGTCCCAATCTTTCGGGCTATACGTGATCCAGTCAGCATCGGCGATATGCGCAAAATGATACCCGTTCGTCTCGACGCCGACGCGGTACATGTAAGAATGCAAAAATGCGATAAAATCGCTTAGATCGTATAGACTCGGCTCGCCTCCGGTAATAATGACGTTTTTAGAAGGATACGCAGCGATGCGCTCCAAAACCGCCTCAAACGTCAAACGCTCGTACGCACCTTTATGAAGCTCCTCGTCGCAAAAAGAACACGCCAAATTGCACCCGTGCAAACGAATAAAAATGCAAGGAACGCCGACTTGCGCACCCTCGCCTTGAATAGAATAAAATAGTTCAACGACGTTTAACATACCGCTCTTTCTCTCATTTTAATAGCTTTATCATAGTCTATTTTCACTAAAAAGCACGTCAAAAATTTTCTTTATATCTCTTTTTGGGTATCATTTCTTACTTTAAAATAAGGTGACATGTTTATGCTATGGCAAATCAGTAAAGAGTTCGATTTTTGTTACGGGCACCGTGTTTGGTCGCAACAGCTTGATTCGGAGTTTGCGCTTACGGGGTGTTTGGCGTGCCGTCATTTGCACGGACACCAAGGAAAAATCGTCGTTTACTTACAAAGTACGAAGCTTCAAGACGGTATGGTGACCGACTTTCATCATCTCAATTGGTTTAAACGCTTTTTAGACGACACGCTCGATCATAAATTTATCATCGATATTCACGATCCGCTTTTTGAGACTTTATTGCCTCATTTTGCCGACAAACAACACCTTATCGAGCATGAAGCGGGTTATAAAATTCCCGATCTTACCCGCGTCAAAGACGAACCTTCTCATATCTTAGAGCTTTATGACGGTTATATTATCGTCGATTTCGTGCCCACGAGCGAAAATATCTCGACGTGGCTTTTAGGAATCGTCTCTAAAAAAATGAGTCGTTTAGGAGTGGAAGTTTCCCATATCGAATTTTTGGAAACTCCCAAAAGTAGAAGTATCGTGTACCATCAGGCTTAAGCTTTCGCGTAAGCCTTTTCGAGTCGTTTGTAAAGGGCTTCCGTGCCCGGAACGTCTTGAGCGTCTAAAAAAGAGAGCATCACTTCGTTATCTTCTTTGCCGTTCCACACTTTTTTATAGCTTCCCTCTTTGTATCCGTGGTCTTGCCTAAATTGGTTCAAGACGTTTTTGGCGACGTAAAATTTGTACAGAACTTTCAGATTGATGCCGCATTTACGTGCCAACGCAAAATACTTGCGAAGCAATCCGTCGAATAAATCAACGTCAAATCCCGTCATTTCGTGAACGATACTCTCGATATCGTTGATCAACTCCATCGGATCGGTCGAAGCGGTCAACAAAGGCTCTTTCGTAAACGCCTCAAAACCTTGAACGTCGAGCACGTCGTGGATCAGCTGATCCAAATCGCCTTTGAGATTGGTTTTATACTCTTCAAGCAACAAACTCATCACAAAATGCCAAATATCGACGATCTCAACCGTCACGTTATCCCAATCGGTCTCTTTGTTGATATTCTTCCAATGTTTCCAACTAAAACTATCGATGAGCTCCGCGCACTCCATGTAAATACATCGCTTCCAGTTAATCATGCGGTTGTGTTTGGTATATCCGTTCTCCCAGCCGATGCCGTTGGTCTCATCGTTGAGCTTTTGCTGGAGGGTGAACATTTGAAATAAATACTCTTTGCTTGTCATCTCTTTTCCTTACTCTTAAAAACGCTAGATTATACTTTGTTGCTCCATAAAAGTCAAAACGGATTCGCTTCCGACGCGGTAACCTAGCTCAAAACAACGCATCATTTCGCTAAAAGTAAACAATCCGAAGTTAGAAAGCGAAGGGTCGCTCACGTAAAGATCGCTCTTAGCGATTTGCGCTTGAACCGGAGCCGTAAACGCTAAAAAGAGTGCTCGTTTCAGAATGGAATTGAGATCGTGTTTGGCTTTCGCGTCGATCGGATGAAGGTTGACGCCGATAATCGGATACTCCAACTCCAAAAGAGGCGAGATCGGAAGGTTGTCCATAAAGCCTCCGTCGATTAACATGTAATTCTCGTACGCGATCGGACGGAAGATCGGAAAAAGCGCGGAACTGGCAACGGCAAGCACAATCGCCTCACCTTTGGAAAAACAGACTTTGTTGCCGCTCAGAAGGTCGACGCACGTAATAAACATCGCTACGGGCATCTCTTCAAGCCGTTCAATCGGTGCAATTTCACGTAAAATCGCCGCTTTTTCGTTAACCCGCAAAAGACCTCTGCGAAAATAGTTAAACCCGAAAACCGCTCGAAAGGCGTCGCTTTTAAACAAGCGTATCAGATCAAACGCGCTCATCCCGGAAGCGATCCCGACTCCAACGACCGCTCCGATACTCGTGCCCGAAATCGCGGCGATGCGAACGTCGTGACGCTCCAACGCCGCGATCACGCCCAGATGAAACGCGCCTCTAGCCGCACCGCCGGAGAGGGCTAAGGATACGCTTAATGCCCCAGCCATCGAATAATCCTAAATTCGCCCTCGTACGTTTCGACGATCGCCGTACACGACTCGACCCAATCGCCGCAATTGAGGTACTCGATACCGTCGATAGTGCGAATTTCGGCTTTGTGAATGTGCCCGCAAATAACCCCATCGTAACGGTGGCGTTTGGCATGCTCGCTTAAGATCGACTCAAAATCGGTAATGAACGAAACGGAACTTTTGACATGGTCTTTGACGTATTTGGAGAGTGACCAATGACGGTGGTAGCGCATTTTTTTACGGAACCAATTTAGGATTTGGTTGATGTTGAGCAGTAAATCATACCCCATATCTCCCAAAATCGCCAACCACCGTTTGGTCATCGTCACGCTGTCGAAAAAATCGCCGTGCGTGAGGAAATAACGCTTTTGATTGAGCCCGATATACTCCGCTTCGTCGCAAATACTAATCGAATCGCCCAATCCCAAAGGCAAAAACGAGCGCAAAAAGTCGTCGTGATTGCCCGTGATGTAATAGACGTTCGTACCTTTTCGGGCTTTTCTCAAAATTTTTTGAATCACGTCTGAATGCGATTGCGCCCATTTGAGTTTTCGCCTCATTGCCCAACCGTCGATAATGTCTCCGACTAAATAGAGATTTTCACACTGCGTGCGTCTGAAAAACTCCAACAATTCGCCTGCTTGCGAAAAACGCGTGCCCAAGTGAACATCGGAAATAAAGATAGAACGAAACGAGACAACCTCGTCTTCATGGGCAAACGAATATTTGGTCATTTGTGTTTATCGGTATCTCCGAAAATTTCATCGGCAAAGTGCGAGAACTTCCCGCGTACCGATTTGTCCAGCTCGATGGCAAACAAAGAGATGTGCGTCTGCTCTTTTTTGGTTTGCTTCAAAAGCGACGTTAAGCCGTTATTGTACCGATTGAGGTACATGTTGTCGATTTGACGGTTGGAGCCGATGACGATGGCTTTACAGTTATTGTCCAAACGCGACAAGATAAGTTGCGTCGTGTTGTTGGAGCTGTTTTGCCACTCGTCTAAGATGACGATGGCATTGGAAAGCGTTCGCCCTCTAGCCTCTCCCGGCCAGAGCTTTTCGATGTTGTACTTGGTAATGAGCTCTTGTACCTTTTTTTCGATCGCCATTTGCGGCTCTTGCGTGCTGTCGCGTCGCTTCATCTTCTTTTTGGCGATAAACTCTAAGGTATCGTACAACGCCATATTGTAGATGCGAAATTTCTCGTCGTTGCCGGAGAGATAGCCGACATCTGCACCCTTATCCACGCTTTCGATGGAGTTACGCACATAGACGATCTTCTCGTAACTGCCTTTGCTCACCAGTCGCATCGCCGCCACAAACGCCATCAAGGTTTTACCGCTTCCCGCACGTGCGTCGATGACGTGAATGTCGTACATGTTGGAAAGCAACGCTTTCATAAAAAACTTCTGTTTAAGGTTGATCGGTTTGACTTCTAAGCCCCTAAAATCGAGCTCTTCGTTTAACATGTGAATAATGCCGCCCGGAGAGATGATCGCATGGGCACTGTTTCCGTCCGAACTGATAAACTCGTAGCTGTAATTGCCGCTTTTATGTTCGGGGTCGTATTCGCCGATAAGCTTTTTATCGAGTGTATTAAAGAGTGCCGAATCGACGCTTAGCTGTTTGACGAATTCAAATTCGGGAACGTCGCTTCGATCTTCGCGTAAGGACTCGACCGTCACGTTGTGAAACAGTCCGAACATACGCGCGTAAACGTCTAAGGAGAGAAAAATGACTTTGTATTTTGTGTAATACTCTTTTGCCGCCGCGGCCGCTTCAACGATGCGCTTGTCGTTGGATTCGTTGAGAAACGTTGCGTTCATATCGGATTCGTAACTGTTTTTGGAGAAGAGATGAATAGCAATCGTCTCTTCAAAACGCATCTTCACGACACGAACGTCTTCGTTGCTATCGACTTCGACGACCTTGCATGACGCGAGCATTCGCGCAAAACTTCGGGCTTGATACCCCAGTTCGGTAAAGTTCTTTTTGAAGTCTTCCAGTTCGATCAGTACGGTTTCGGGGATAACGATGATGTTATTGCCGTTGTCGCACAACTCTTTAATGAAATTGGTATTGTGCAAGATGATGTTGGTATCGAGCACGTAAACTTTCTTGACTGACATCCGCTTCCTTTCGACACAATTGTATGCAAACATTATATCAACTTGGTAACAAAAGGGGTGCGTTTTTATTGCGCAAAACGTTTTGTATAGAGCGGTTTCAGAGCCCTTAAGAATTCAAGAGCAACCCTTTTGCTATAATTGAATCATACATAAGTATATTTTTTCTAACAAAGGAGTAAAAAAATGGAACGGTCAACAAAAATCTATTTGATTTCAATCCTACTTTTTGGAAGCGGTATCTTGGCGGCATTGCATTTCGGCAATCTTTTATACGTTACAAACGAACCGATTTCAATGCCTCTTTCAAGTGAAAGTTTTTTGGACACGCTCAAAAGTACTTTTTCCAAACAACTATCGCACCCTTTAGCACTCTTGCTCATTCAGATGATCGTCATTATGGCAGCGGCACGTATTTTCGGTGTTCTATTTTCGAAAATTTCCCAACCGCCCGTCGTCGGCGAAATTTTTGCGGGTATTTTGCTTGGACCTTCCTTGCTCGGACTCTTTTCCCCTGAACTGTATGAGCTACTCTTTCCAAAACACTCATTTCAAAATCTTAATTTTCTAAGTCAAATCGGTCTTCTTTTATTTATGTTTGTCGTCGGAATGGAGCTGGATTTCGATAAATTGAAACAACAAAGCAAAGCTTCCGTCGTGATCAGCCACATCAGTATCCTTTTCCCGTTCTTTTTGGGTGTTTTGCTCGCATATGCGATTTATCCGCTCTTTGCTTCTGAAACGGTTAGCTTTACGGCATTTTCTCTTTTCATCGGTATTGCGATGAGCATTACCGCTTTTCCCGTTTTGGCACGCATCCTCAAAGATCGTCGTCTCACGCAAAGTTCTTACGGAGCGATGGCCTTGACATGTGCGGCAGCTGATGATGCAACTGCGTGGTACATTTTAGCGATCGTTATCGCCGTATCGACTTCGACCAATCTTTTAATGTCCGTTTTGATGCTCATCCCCATTGCCCTTTACATCACCGTTATGCTTTTTGCGGTCAAACCGTTTTTACGCTCTTTAGGCATGCGGGTCATTCACGATCACTCTTTGGATATGAAAATTACGACCATCGTACTCGTCGTGTTATTTTTAAGTGCCTTAACGACGGAGCTTTTAGGCATACACGCACTTTTCGGTGCATTTGTCGCCGGAGTCATGATGCCCTCTTCCGGTGAAAGCGAACTCAAAAAGCGTATTGCTCCACGCCTCGAATACGTCAGCCTTTTAGTGCTTTTACCGCTCTTTTTCGCTCTAACGGGACTTCGAACGCAAGTCAATTTATTGGAATCCCAACATATTATGATTTGTCTTAGTATCATTGCCGTTGCCGTGATTGGCAAGTTTATCGGGAGTGCTGTTTCTGCACGTTTAATGCACATTTCATGGCGTGATTCGCTTGCCATCGGCGCACTCATGAACACGAGGGGATTGATGGAATTGGTGGTGCTTAACATCGGTTACGAGCTGGGCATTTTATCGCCGATTTTATTTACGATGTTTGTGATTATGGCACTGGTGACGACGTTTATGACGGGACCGCTTTTATACCTCATTGAATTAGCATTTAAGAAGCATTGATCTTTTACATGTAAAAGATTTCATCCCACGCAAAGTGCCTTTTTAAGCGCTTTGCCTCTTTTTGTAAGTAGATTGACTATGGAAACACTTGAAGCCTTTTACCAACGCATCGCCAAACCACTGCCAGAGCAAAAAGAGATCGGGCACTTTAATGTCTTCACCAGACAAGAGTGCGCGCAAATCCCTTACAGTCGCAAAGATTACTTCAAAATCACGCTTTTAAAAGGCAAGCACAAAGTGCATTACGCCGATAAAACCTTGCAAAGTGATCGTTTCGCGCTGATGTTCTCTGACCCGTTGGTTCCGTACAGTTGGGAGTCGCTAGATGGGCAAAAGTGTGGCTATTTTTGCATTTTTACCGAAGCGTTTTTTCACCATTACGGCGCACTGAGAAGTTACCCACTTTATCGTCCTGAGCATCCTAAACTTTTCTTATTAAACGAGGAAAGCGCTCACGAAGTGGAGACGATCTTTGAGAAGATGCTTTTAGAGATGAACTCAGACTATGCTTACAAAGACGATCTTTTGCGCGCTAAAACGATGGAGCTCATCCACATCGCGCTTAAAATGCAACCCGCATCCATCACCGCCGAAGCGCAAAGCGATAAAAAGCGCAAAATCGATACACTCTTTAACGAACTCTTGGAGCGTCAATTCCCCATCACCTCGCCTTACGAGAGACTGGAGCTTAAAAATCCGAGTGATTTTGCAAGGCTTCTCAATATCCATCCCAACCACCTCAACCGAACGCTCAAAGAGCTTAGCGAGAAGACGACCACGGAGCGCATTGCCGAGCGCGTTTTGGAAGAGGCGAAGATTTTGCTCAAGCACTCTTCGTGGAGTGTAAGCGACATTGCGTATGCACTAGGCTATGAAGAGTCCGCGCATTTCATCCACTTTTTCAAAAAAAAGCTCCATCAAACACCGCAAAATTACCGGCTTTTACAAAATGTTTGATTTGCGCAATCCTTTGTTTGAACCTAGCACCGAAGAAAGTGACTCTACTTGGTATGATTTCATCAGCATTCAACCAAGGAGAAAAGGATGATTTCACCCAAACAAATCTACGTGATGTCAGCGGTGGCTGGCATTAACGTGGCAACCATTTACTACAACCAACCCATCTTAAACACGATCGCTCAGGATTTACATGTAAGCGCACTGGCAGTGGGAAACTTGCCCACTTTTTCGCAAATTGGTTACGGTTTAGGACTCTTTTTTGTAAGTCCGCTTGGCGATAAGATGGACCGCAAAAAACTGCTTTTGCTCTCACATCTTCTTTTAGCCCTGTGCCTTTTGGGCTTAAGTGTTGTAGAGAACCTCTACGCGCTTTATGCACTGAGCCTTCTTACCGGTCTTTTTGCGGTCTCCGCGCAGATCGTCATACCTATGGCAGCGGCGATGAGCGGCAAAGACAAAGGCAGGGTCGTTGGTTCCATCTTTAGTGGTTTGCTCACAGGCATTTTGCTTGCGCGAACACTCAGCGGCTACATCACTGACTGGTTTGGAAACTGGCATGTCGTTTTTGCCCTCTCTGCTGTGTTGGTGTTTGGCTGTATGGCGATGGTGGCTAAAACGCTTCCAAGCATTGAGCCCAACTTTTCCAAAAGCTACGCTTCCTTGCTCTACTCTTCCCTCTATCAGCTCAAACGCTTTTCGCTTTTACGCAGTAATGCGCTGTTGATTACCGTTTTATTTGGTGTTTTTTGCTCTTTTTGGACAACGCTTACCTTCAAACTTTCCATGGCGCCTTTTAATTTTAGCAGCGACATCATCGGTCTTTTTGGCGTGCTTGCCGTTGCAGGAGCACTGCTTGCTCCGTACATCGGTAAAATTGCCGACACAATCAATCCGACGTTTACGAAGATGCTCTCTGTAGGTATGATTGTGCTCAGTATTCTCTTAATGAAATGGTTTGATACCAGCCTTATGGCGTTTATCGTCGCAACCTTGCTGCTTGACATCGGCTTTCAAGCGGTACAGATCAATAACCTAGCGCAGATTTATACCCTTGATGAGAGTGCCCACAGCCGCATCAACACCGCGTACATGAGCGCCATGTTCCTTGGAGGCGCACTTGGAACGTTTATTGGGGTTTATTGTTGGGAGCATGGCGGTTGGGCGTTGGTCAGCCTGCAATTGCTTAGCTTAAGCGTGATCGCCCTTGCCATCATTCTCCTTGCTTCAAAGGACGCCAAAGCACTCTAAACACCTTTACATGTCAGCTCTCGTATCCACCGAAGATTCGTTCCTAAGCGAATCTTCGATACTATTCTAGTTTGTAATATTCATTACACTTTTGAGAAACTAGGAAACATTTAATATGCCTTATACCCACGAAAAAAGATGGAAAGCCCTTGGGGTTCTCTGCCTTGCTATGTCGATCGTCACGTTGGACAACACCGTTCTTGACGTCGCATTACCCTCTATTTCAAACGACCTCTTGGCGAGCATGCGCGAACTTCAATGGATTGTCAACATCTACATTCTCGTCTTTGCGTCCATCTTAATCACCATCGGCGCTTTGGGCGATCAGTGGGGGCGCAAACGCTTTTTAAAAATCGGCATAGCCCTTTTTAGCCTTGCTTCGTTGGGGGCGGGGCTTTCAAGCTCGACGGGGGAGCTTATCTTCTTTCGAGCCCTAAGCGGTTTGGGTGCGGCATTTATCATGCCCTCTACGCTTTCCATCATCACGCACATGTTTATAAACACCGACGAGCGCATGAAAGCCATCGGGCTTTGGTCGATGATCTTTGGGCTATCGCAAGGTTTAGGACCGCTGGTCGGCGGCATTATCATCGAATACGCGTCATGGCATTGGGTCTTTTTTATCAACCTCCCCATCGGGGTTACGGCATGGTATGCCGCAACGCGAATCCTGCCCGAATCGTCCAATCCCAACACAAAAGCCGACATCCTCGGTATGGTTTTGTGCATCTTCTTTTTGTTTGCGCTTACTTACGGCATCATCGAGGCGGGTGAGCGCGGCTGGAGCGATAAAAGCGTGTATATCAGCCTCTCATTCGGAGTGCTTTTTTGCGCTCTTTTTATCGTTTGGGAGAGACGTTGCACGCATGCGATGATCCCGTTTGAACTCTTTGAAAAACGCACCTTTACGATTCCCTCATTCGCCATTGCGCTCATCGTTTTCGGCATGGTCGGCTCCATGTTTTTCTTCTCCCAACTGTTTCAAACCGTACAAGGTTACAACGCTTTGGAAGCGGGACTCTTGCTAATGCCCATGACGCTGGGCGTGGCAATCGGCTCAAAGTCGGCTCCGCGTGCCGTCACAACATACGGTATGCCTTTAAGTATCGGCGGAGGCATGATTATCTCAGGACTCGGTATGGCGATTTTTGTCGTCACAATCGACGTGCATATGCCGCTTTGGGCGATTTTAATCGGTTTTTTCGTTCACGGTTTGGGCATGGGACTCTCCATGCCGCCCTCCACCGACTCCATTATGGGCTCGATTCCTCCTCAAAAAGCGGGTGTGGGCAGTGCCTTAAACGACACGACCATCGAACTCTCCGCGGCGATGAGCATCGCGGTTTTAGGCAGTTACGTCAACCGCATTTACCTTTTACATGTCAAAGAGATTGAAGTCGATGCTGCACTTTTAAAAGCCCTTCAAACCTCTATCCAAACGGCACACCAAGCCATTAGCGCACTTCCCGATCTCGCCCTTCGCGAAAGCCTCTTTTTCCGCGTCGATCACGCTTTTATCGAGGGCATTTTTCATACGATGATAGTCGGATGTCTTTTTTCCATTTTGAGCGGGCTTTTAGCAATCTATCTTTTGCCTAAAAAGGCTTCTTCAAGAAGGGAAAAAACCGTTTAAAGCGTGCTACAATAGCACAAAAACTTTACGGGGAGTCGTCGTGTTGATAGAATGGAGCGAAAAATTTAGCTTGCATCACGCACTGTTAGATCGGCAACATCAAGAGCTTTTCGATCTGGCAAACGCCGTTCAAGCATTAACGCCCGAATCAACGGACAAAGCGGAACTGGGCAGGCTTTTTAAAGAGTTTTTTGACTATATGGCAAAGCACTTTAAAGAAGAAGAGGCGTACATGCAAAGCCTCGACTACCCGCTGTACGACAAACACAAGAAGTTTCATGAAAGTATCATTGAGGGCATGACCAAAATCCTCAAAGAGAAAAAAAGCATCGCCGAACTTCAAAAAAGCATGAAAATGATCGCCAAAAAATGGCTGGTCGAGCATATCTTGGAAAACGATCTTAAGATCGAGAAGTGGCGTAAAAGCACTTGCGTGGAGGAGGAAGATTCCCACCACGCACTTTAAGGTTTGGTCGTACTAAAGCCAAAGAGCACCCAGTCTTGTAAACCGCCGCGATACCACAAAATTTTCTCTTTAGGATACCCCATCTTGATCAATTGATCGATCATCAGATGCGATTGAGCGCACCACGAAGCGTTGCAAAAAATCAGAGCCGTTTTGGCATGCGAAAAGTCAAGCTTCCCTCCCTTTGAGGCAATGCCGAGCAGTTTTTTGACACGCTCAAAATCTTCGGGAAAATCGGCATCGTACGCCACTTCGTCAAAAGGAATGTTCACGCTTGAAGGAATGCTCATCTGCTCAAACCACTCTTGTTTTCGGGCATCGACCAAGACATAGCGATCGGGATTTTTGGCTAATTTATGCTGAATAAAATCCAACACTTCCACTTCGCCGACGGTTACGATTTTGGGGTCTAACTGCATCGGCTGGATTTTTCCCACCGTCGTCACCACGCTCTTTTGGCACACGCTTGGCACATCTTTGCCCGCAAAATTTCCGCTGAAAACATCTTCAGGCGAGATATGCACGTTTAAACATTCGCGAGGAATCTGTCGCTCGATCGTGACGGATTTACCGTCGTGCGTCGTCTGAACACCCGCATGTTCCAACACCTGAGGATTTTGCGCAAACGCGTACACACCAAGCACGCCTAAAACCAACCGTCGATACATCGCATCTCCTTTAAAAGTTGTTTGCTTATCATAATCGCCTTGCTATTTAAAAGCGAACAAAAAAATATGTTATACTTTTTTTCAAAGGAAAAATCATGCTTGATCCCAAAATAGAGGCGTTTCTTCGCGAACACCATCTGCTTACTCTTGCTACATGTCAGAACCATATGCCCTACTGCGCCAGCTGTTTTTACGCGTTTATCCAAGAGTCCGCCACGTTTGTCATCGCCACGGACGCACACACAAGACACGGGCGCGAAGCGTTGGAAAATGTACATGTCGCGGGAACGGTCGCGTTAGAGACCAAGATCGTGGGGAAAATTCAAGGGGTTCAATTTACGGGCGTTTTTAAAGCTGCCGACGGAGCAGAGAAAAAAGCCTATTTGAGGCGTTTCCCCTACGCGATCGCGATGAAGCCCGAGCTGTGGAGCATCGCTATTTCGTACCTAAAATTTACGGACAATACCTTAGGATTCGGTAAAAAGCTGGAGTTTTTTGCTTCGTAAAACGCAGGAAAAGTGGTTTACATGTAAAGCACTTGCGGGCAAAACCCGCAAGCACCTTTTTCTTACAAATTAATAGGTTCGTCCGAGCATGCCGCGGTAAACACGACGTCGGTTGAGCTGTTCAGTGCCGTCTCGGTCGAATCTTGAATGACACCGATCAAAAAGCCGATAGCGACCACTTGCATCGCGATCTCATCGCTAATGCCGAACAGTCCGCATGCCAAAGGAATCAAAAGCAACGATCCGCCCGCAACACCCGAAACACCCGCCGCGGCGATACTAGAAACTACACTCAGCAATAAAGCCGTCGGAATATCGACCGAAAT
>Ga0265295_1005257_pt1 | contig 16695 bp, 13 predicted proteins | sample Munlansysbiofilm_FD_192503 | JGI IMG/M metagenome (GOLD analysis project Ga0265295, IMG submission 192503) | Leachate microbial communities from a municipal landfill in Southern Ontario, Canada - Methane capture system biofilm | ecosystem: Engineered > Solid waste > Landfill > Unclassified ...
CGATCCAGGCCGCAACGGCGGAGACTTCGACAAAGTTGAGGTAGTAGATAGTTGTTAATTTTTTTTAACTCAGGTGGGTCAAATTTCGGTTGCAAAGAGGGGTCATTTTTCGGTTGCAAAAAACAAAACGTCATCGTTGAAGATGCTTTAAAGCTTGAGCCGAAGCTAATAAAGCTTCTTCTTTCAGACAAAAAGATCAAAAAGCATTTCTTTCAGGATATTGAAGGGACTTATGTTTTTGATAAGATAAAATTCCAGAAATTCATAAGCAATAAACAATTCCTGCCCGACTCTTACACCGCTTTCAAGAATAAAATCGGCCTCACCACAGATGATGAATACATCACCGAAAAGAAAGATGTTGTTTTAAGCTGGCCATATAAAGACTGTTTGCTGGAAGGCGGACAGGATAAAGAAGACGCTAAACGGGATGAAATATTCTGGAATGAAACCCTTGCCCCTGATGAAATTGATAGACTCTTAAGTCCGAAGGTTTTAACCAACTGGAAAAAGTATGAAAAAGATGGTGAGCACACAGTTGAGGAAGTTTCCGAAAAAGATAATCTGATAATAAAAGGGAACAATCTTTTGGGACTTTCTTCTATTTTAAAGAAGTATCGTGGAAAGGTTAAACTAATATGTATTGACCCTCCATATAATAAAGGTGGGGATGATTTTAACTATAATGATACATTTAATCATTCAAGCTGGTTAACATTCATGAAGACAAGGCTTGAAACAAGTTTTGACCTCTTAGACAAAAATGGTTCAATATTTATATTTTGTGATGATAATGAATGCTTTTATTTAAAAGTGTTATGTGACTCAATCTTTGGAAGAGACCGTTTTATTTCATCAATTGTCTGGAGAAATAGTGACAATAGCAACAATGATGCTAAACAATTCTCCAAAGATCATAATTTTATTCTTGTTTATTCTAAAAATGTTAATTGGGAAAGCATAAATCTTGAGAGAACTGAAGAACAGTCAAAACATTATAAAAACCCTGATAATGATCCAAAAGGACCTTGGTTTGATGGAAACCCTTTGAATTCACCTAACCCAAGAAAAAACCTGATGTTTAATCTTAAGGCACCGAATGGTAATACTATAGAACATCCACCAAACGGCTGGAGATGGGACAGAGAGACATTGAAACATAAAATGGATAGTGGCGAAATTCGTTATAATTCAGACCAAACTAATATTATTAGACGAACATATCTTCGTGATCAAAAAGGACTACCACCTTCCACGTTATGGGTAATTGTAGAAAATATCAATTGGTTAGATTTGAAGGATACGGGTCATACTAGACAGGCTAAGTCAGAACAAAAGAGATATTTTCCTGGTATACCAACAAGTAAATTATTCAAGACACCTAAGCCCGAAAAAGTAATAAAAAAAATAATAAACATTTCAACAAATCCTGGCGACATTGTTTTGGATTTCTTTGCAGGTAGTGGGACAACGGCATCTGTTGCTATTAAAATGAACCGTCAAGTTATTACAATGGAACAGATGGATTATGTAGATACTTTTACAGTTAAGAGACTTGAAAGAGTTGTAAAAGGCGATGATATCGGCATTTCAAAAGATGTAAAATGGCAAGGCGGTGGCTCCTTTATCTTCTGCGAGCTTGCAAAAGCTAACCAAGAATACATTGATAAAATAAATGAAGCTAAAGACGCAAAATCATTACTCAAAATCTGGAAAACAATGCAGAATAAAGCATTTATCTCCTACAAAGTGGACATTAAAACAATCAATTCCAGTATAGCCGAGTTTGAAAAACTCCCCCTTGAAGATCAGAAACGCTTTCTTATTGAAACGCTTGATAAAAATATGCTCTATGTACCCTATTCTGAAATAGATGATGCTGATTACAACATCAGCGATGAAGATAAAAAGCTTAATCACAAATTCTACGGTGGTAAAGCATGAATGGACAAACCTTAGAGCAGAAAATAACCGCTTTTAAAGAACTGGGGCAGGCATTACCGGAAATACCTGAAAGTTTAAAATCTAACCTAAATCCGACTTTTGAACTAAGACCCTATCAGGAAGAAGCTTTTTCACGATTTCTTTTTTATTACAATAACCAGACTATCAGACAAAAACCTTCTCAGATTTTATTTCACATGGCAACCGGAAGCGGTAAGACCCTGATAATGGCAGGTTTAATTTTATATCTATACGAACAGGGTTACCGCAACTTTCTGTTTTTTGTAAACAGTACAAATATTATCAACAAAACAAGAGAAAACTTTCTTAATCCGGCTTCAATTAAATATTTGTTTTCTGAATCCCTCAGTTTTTCAAGTAAACAGGTTACAGTTAAAGAAGTGGATAATTTCCAGGCAGTCAATGAAGACGATATTAACATTGTCTTTACAACAATTCAGGGACTGCATTCAAGGCTAAACACTCCGAGAGAAAATTCATTAACCTATGAAGATTTCACTGACAAAAAAATCGTACTAATATCCGATGAAGCCCATCACATCAATGCAGAAACGAAAAGAAAAAAGGATTTAAACAAGACCTTGTTTGAAGAAGTTACTTCATGGGAAGGAACGGTAAACAGGATTTTTCGATCCAATAATGAAAACCTATTATTGGAATTTACGGCAACCGCTGATTTATCAAATGAAGATGTGGCAAATAAATATTTTGATAAAATTCTGTTCGACTACTCTCTAAAACAGTTCCGAATTGATGGATATTCAAAAGAGGTGAAAGTTCTGCAAGCGGACATAAACAATATTGATAGAGCATTGCAAGCCTGTCTTTTAAGCCAGTTTAGAAGGAAAATATTTGAGAAAAACAAACTCCATATTAAACCTGTTGTGCTGCTTAAATCGAAAAAGATTGACGATAGTAAATCGTTCTTTGACGAGTTTACAGACAAGATTAAAAAACTTAAAATATCCGATATTGAAAAACTCAATTCAGCTACAGCAGACATTTCAATTAAAGAAGTCTTTAGTTACATAAAAGATAATAATATCAACATACAAAGCCTTGTCGATGAGATAAAAGAGGATTTTTCAGAAGATAAATGTATTGTTGTAAATAGTAAATCCGAATCAGAAGAAAAGCAGATTGCAGTAAATACTCTTGAAGATCCTGACAATGAATATCGGGCTATTTTTGTTGTTGATATGCTTAATGAAGGCTGGGACGTTCTCAACCTTTTTGATATTGTGCGTCTCTATAACACCCGGGACAAGAATACTAAAACAGGGCAAATTGGGAAAACGACAATATCAGAAGCCCAGCTGATAGGAAGAGGTGCCCGTTATTGTCCCTTTTCATTTGATATAACAGAACCGCGGTTCCAGAGAAAATATGATGGAGATATTGATAATGAGCTCCGTATCTGTGAGGAACTCTATTATCACAGTGCCTACAATCCCAAATATATCCATGAACTGAATGAAGCCTTACATGAAATGGGAATAAAACCAAAGGAATCGAGAGAAATCCAATTAGACCTGAAGTTCGATTTCAAAGAAAGTGATTTTTACAATAATGGATTGGTTTTCTTAAATCAAAAAGTTGAAAATGACCGGAAGAACATCTTTTCTCTACCGACAACCATTACAAAGCAAACACACAAAGTAAGATTACAAACCGGCTATGGAATTGCCACAACTATCTTTGAAAGTGAAGATTCTGGTAATAGAACCTATAAAATCAGGGATTTTAAAATTTCGGATTTTGATAATAGAATAGTTAGAAAAGCACTTAGTAAACTGGATTTTTATCATTTCAATAATTTAAAGTCCTTTCTTCCAAATCTTCAATCAATAAGTGAGTTTATTACCTCAGAAAATTATCTCAGAAATGTTTCAATAGAATTGGAAGGGCCTGATACGGTTCTTAATGCACTAAAGCCTGATGTTGAACTTCAAATTCTTATAGAAGTTCTGGAAAAAGTAAGTCATACGATTTCAAGTGATAATGTAGAATTCAAAGGAACCAAAATATTTGAGCCATATGATATTAAAAAGAAACTAAAAGACAAGCGGCTAAATATATACGTTAACGATAGCGGCGATCAGGAATATGGTATCGGTCAGAATGAAACGAAAAACATTGATCTTAAAATGAATTTGTCTGAAAAGGATTGGTACGTGTTCAATGAGAATTATGGAACTTCTGAAGAAAAATTCTTGGTTCGTTATATTGATAAAATGTATGACAAGTTAAAAGAGAAGTATGACACTGTTTACCTTATCAGAAATGAAAAACACTTCCAAATATTCAATTTTCAAGATGGTAGACCATTTGAACCGGACTACCTTCTTTTTCTTACAAAAAAAGAACAGGATATAAGCATCCATTACCAGGTATTTATAGAACCTAAAGGCGAACATCTAATTCAAACAGATAGATGGAAAGAAGATTTTCTCAAAGAGCTAAAAAGTGAGCATAAAATAGAAGTTCTCTGGAAGAACAAAGACTTTAATATTTGGGGGATGCCTTTCTATAACGAAAAACTAAAAAAACAAGAATTTGATGAAAATTTTAAAACACTTTTTAGATAAAAATCACCAAAATTAAAATCTTTTAATGAGTTTTAACTTTGAACCAAAAGTTAAAACTCATACATCAACCCCTGTAAAATCAAAGGTCTTGAAAAAGACCTTTTTTTATGTTTTAATTAAGTTTTAAGTTTAAGTTAAAATACACTTAAATATTAAAACTCATCAATTATTTTTGACTTTTTTGATTTAACTAATTTTAATGGTGTAAAAAATTTTTAATCAATGAATATTATGAAAAAAACAAATAAAAATAAAGCAAGCGAAGCTGAACCAATAAGAAAGCTTGATGACATTAAAGCAATCAAAAAATTATTAAACAACAATCCAAGAAATCTTTTGCTTTTTACTCTTGGAATTAATAATGGTCTCAGGATATCAGATATTCTTAACTTAAAAGTTCATCAACTAAAAAACTTAAAGCCAGGCGAGTACATAAATATTCAGGAAATTAAAACTGGAAAAAATAATATTGTCTATGTAAATAAAGAAGTTTTTAAGGCTTTTAATAATTTTTTAAAAGATGAAACTCCGGAAGATGATTTTTTTATTTTTAAAAGCAGACAAGGTTATAATAAACCTATTTCCAAGCAACGTGCATGGCAGTTAATTCAAGACTGGACTGGCTCCATAAATCTTAAAGGTAATTATGGAACCCATACTTTAAGAAAAACTTTTGGATATATACAAAGAACCCACTTTGGAGTCTCCTGGGAAATTTTGTGTAAAAGGTTCAATCACTCAAACCCTGCTGTCACCATGCGCTACCTTGGAATAACAGGCGATGAAGTAACAAATATATTACAAAATGAAATATAGGGGAAACTTATGCCGGATTTCAACTTTGAAGAATTTGATGAGCTCAAGAAAAAACTGGATTCTTTCAGGCCCTTACCTTCTGAAGTTCTTAAAAATCTTCATGAAGATCTTGTTCTAAGATGGACTTACAATTCCAATGCAATTGAAGGCAACACCCTCACTCTCAAAGAAACTAAAGTTGCTCTGGGAGGAATTACTATTGGTGGCAAAACAATAAGAGAACACTTTGAAGTTATAAATCACAGAGAAGCAATTTTTTTTGTTGAAGACCTGGTAAAAAAGAAAGAGCCTTTATCTCAATGGCAGATAAAATCAATTCATCAATTAATATTAAAAAATATAGATGATAAAAATGCCGGATCATACAGAAAAAATAATGTTATTATTTCTGGTGCAAACCATGTTCCTCCGGATTTTACTCAGGTTCCTGATTTAATGGAATCTTTTATAGAAACATACAAAAGCAATTTTATAAAATTGCATCCTGTGGAAAAAGCGGCAAGGGTTCATGTTGATTTTGTAAAAATCCACCCTTTTATAGATGGAAATGGAAGAACTGCAAGACTTTTAATGAATCTGGAACTGATGAAGAGTGGTTTTCCTCCTGTTATTTTACCTGTGGAAAAAAGATTAAATTACTATGAATTCCTTGACATTGCTCATACTAAAAATGATTATCAACCATTTTTAAAACTTATTATTGAAATAGTTGAAGACAGTTTTAAACCTTACTTTTATGCTTTAGGAGTACATAATCAATGAAAATTATTTATATAGATATGGATGACGTTTTATGTGATTACCAACAAGGAAAAAAAACATACATGAAAAAGCATCCTGAAAATAAGTATCCACAAAGTATTGAAGGTTTTTTTAAAGATTTAGAACCAATTAAAGACGGCATCGAGACAGTAAAAAAAATGATTTCCTCAGAAAAGTATGACCCTTATATTTTAACGGCTCCATCAACTAAGAATCCTCATTCTTATTCCGAAAAAAGACTCTGGATTGAAAAATATTTTGATTATGAATTTACAAAAAAATTAATTATTTGCTCCAACAAAGGACTTTTAAAAGGTGACATATTAATTGATGACTATATAGAGGGAAGAGGCCAGGAAAATTTCGAAGGTGAAATTTTTCATTTTGGCAGCATTCCTTTTCAAAACTGGAATGTAATTGATAAAAAACTTTTTGAGAATTAAGGATTAAACATATGGCAACAAAAAAGAGTTCAACCCTGGGAAAACATAGAAAAGCAAATATTAATATTTCAGTCAGCTCACACTCTTTTTTAAATGAGTACGATAAAAAAAATGAAATTGTAGAAAATGAAACTGAATATTATAAAGACAGTCATGCTTGCAAAAAAAATATCAGCTCTGTTGGTTCTTCATGGGAAGATGTAAGAAAGGAACTTTTTACCCATAAAGAGCTTGCAAAAAGTAAGAAAAGAGTTGCCAAGATGATAGAAAGAACAATGAAAAAATAGAGAAATCAACAAAACTGCAAGTCTTAAAAAGAACCTTTGTTTCTCTTTAAGTATTATTCAATTGAGTTTAAGTATCAATAATGACAATTGGATAACTAGCATGACTGCAGCGTTACCATCTTTTTCTCTTTTCTCACTCTGTTTTTTCAGCATGATAGGGAAAAAGAGTTATCAATTTTTTAGCCAATAAAAAAACCTGCCATAAATCTATAGTTATGACAGGCTTCTTAAAAAAAGGTTTATGAAAAATAAACAGGTATTATTTTTTTATTCCAGTATTTTTCAAGAGACATTTTAAAAAATTCAACATCGCCATGTAAAACATAATCATGAAAAAAATTTGTAATCATACTTTTAGAAAATTCTGGTTCACTACAATGTTTTGATATTATGTTTATTCGATTTTTAAAAACATCACAATCATTAGAGATTTTTAAAGGAATAATATTGGCCGAAAATTCTCTGTTTCTGAAATAACCAACATTATAGAAAAGATGTGCTGTTTCGACTGATTTATTTATAAAAAAATTTATTTCTTCAGCAGAAAAATCTCTTAACTGTGAATAAAAAATTTCCCTGATTTTATCAGCAAAAACAAAAGGCATATTAAACTCAAAGCATTTTGCTTCAATTATATAAATCAGTTCTTCCACCATAATTTCATACAAAACTTCATAAAAAGCTATCTTATCTTTAAGTTCAATTTTACAAATATCTTCAGCCAACATTATTGCAAGCCTTTTATTGTCAATCCCTTTTTCATAAAGAATAGTTCTTATATTTGTTGTCCATGAAACTTTTTCAAAATTAAAAGAAGCATAACTATCCATATCAAAAGCTGACAAGTCACTATTTTCAGGGTCTACAAGAATTATTTTTTTTTGATATAAATGCTGTAATATTTTTTTATCCATAAATTTTGTTGCCGAAAACTTCATCCCGGAATCATAAATTAAATCTAAAGACTTAATACTTTTAAGATCCTTATTTTTTATTCCGCAATTCAGCAAACAAAACAAATAAAGTTTATCTTTGAAATTCAAATCGTAAAATGAATAAATAGAATACTTATCTGGATTAAAGGTCAAAAATATGGCCTTTCTTTTCTTAAAAATATCTTTTTCATTATCTTGTTTTATTTCTTGCTGATTTGTAATCATAAAACCTCCAAAAATATTATTATTTCAATAATTTATATACATAATTTTACCGTTTAAAAGTCAAACAATTCTACAAAATTTTTACTTAAATAAAGCAATTAATTTAGTAATTAAAAAATTCTACAGAACTTTTCAATAGCAGTTTTAAAAAATTGAATTTTTAGTGATATAGATAAATAGTGACTCTAAATGAAGAGTAATACACCTTAATACTAAGCCTATCATTGATAGAATTTTAAGCATTCAGCAGATGTATGTTTTTTTTCTTGAAAGCACCCTTTTTAATATACTACCTCATATAATATTCAGTAATATATGTTCTGTTATGAAACATTTCATTACTTACTCGTTGTAAGCTTGAAACATAATCAAGACCTGTTCTCTGAAGCTCAACGAATCTTTCCTGTGTAAAATTCCATCTTAAGCCATGTGTTCCCTCATAACTTTGCCCTGATCGGATTGAAGCTAATTTAAGCTCTCTATAATAATTATAATCTTTAACAAAAAATTTTCCGGTTTTAGAGTTCTGTATTGCTTTTTCAAGCTCTTTATAGGTTTCAGGGCTAAGAAATTTATTCCCGGAATACCCGCCTTTTCCTTTTATATAATAGACTCCTCTTATTTTTCCTGTAAAAGGGTCTTTAGTATATCCCCTGAGATTATTCTTACTCAAATTATTTGACTCGGCTCTTCTTGCACCTGATTCTAGCTGGATGCGAGCTCTTAGTTGTTCGAGACTACCTTTGGTCATTTTGGCAATAACTGATTTTGGATTATCATATGACCTGGACGTTTCAAATTTTACAAATTTACATTCTTTTCTGATTTGCTGAGTTGTTGTTTTAAAATTATATGTAATATTTTTATCATCATTTTCTGCATACCTGTTTAAAGCATATTGGAGTTTATTTATTGCAGAAATTTCTTTTCGAAAAGTTGACTCTGAAACCTTTTGATTATATTTTTCTTGAAGATATGATTTTATAATATCTTCATTTAATTTCTCTATATCTTTTATGCCAAATTCTTTTCTTGCATGTTTTAAAACTTGTTTCCAGGTGTTAGTATAAGTTTCAAAAGTTTTTGTACCATATATACCTGTCTTTTCAGAAATATTGCCTGAAGTTGCAGGCATATTATTTTCCTTCAACTCTTTTAAAGCTTCTTGTTTTGCTTCATATTTTGAACCTCCATGCTCATATATTTGCTTCATAAGAGTTTCTGCCTGAAATTTAAAATTACCTCTCATAAAAATCTCCTTTTTTTGATATTAGTTCTGTAAAATATTATTTTTAAAATTGTTAAGATAAGGGATTTATAAAATCCCGAGCGTTAAGGCCGCTGTACCTATTTTTTAAGTGTTTTTATTCACTTTTTATTTTTTTGTTTTTTTAAAAGTTTAAAAAAATAAAAAAACAACTTTCCCGCTTTAACTTTTTTGTTAAATAATTTTCTTTTTTAATTTTTATTTAATTTTTTGGATTTAGGCCCTGAAACAAAAAGCGGGAAAAGTTTATTGATTCAGGTCAGCTTTATTAAAAAGCCCTTTGATGTATATATTTGAAAACAAATAAAATTCTGTATAGCTCCAAACACCAAGCACAGATTAATCTTTTCTTTTTTTAAAGATTCTTTAGTTTGTTTTTTGTATAAAAATAAAAACAGGTGATTATTTTTATTTTTTAATTTGAATAAAACAACTCCTGACTTGTATTGCTCCAATATCAAGCACAAAGATTATAAAAATAATTTTATCAGGTTTGTTTTTTTAATTTATTAAAAACAGGATATTCTATTTTTAATAATTGTTTCTCTGGGGTAGAGAAATACCTTTCGGTAAAAAAATATAAAAAAGAGATAAACTCATAATTTTTGTTTCTTATTACTATTATAGTTACTAAGCAAAAAAATTAAAAAATATAAAGTAAACAATTTCAATAAACTTTTGTGAATCTTTTATAATAAAAATCCTATCCTTGAAAGTCAATGAAGCCTCACTTCGTTCCGTTTCTGTTCAACAGAAACGGAACGAACAATTTAAGCTTTAACATACTAATTTTTTTACATTTTACCCCTTTTTATAATTGCTTTTTTATTTTGTGTCGTATAATATTGTTTTACAATGTTATTTTACAAATTAATAACACAAAAGGATAAAAGATTTGGATAATATAAAACAAAATAAAAATGAAGATAGTGTTTATTTTTATACAAATTTAGACCAGGATGAACGCAAAAAATTAATCCGCTATTTTGCACGACTTCCTGAAATTTTTCAGATAAAAATTTATGATATTGCAACCGACTTAGAGTTTCAAAATAAAAATTTACACAAAAACAATGATAAGAAAAACTTCAGATTTGGAATGTTTTTACTTGCCATAAATCAATATAAACATCTACCAGAAGGTAAAACAAAAAGAGATTTAAAATTAAATGCTAATGATTTTAACAGGCTTTTAAAAATAAATATTGACCACGCAAAAAAAAGAAAAACAAGAATGCCTGAAAAAGAAAAACAAGTTTTAACAAAATATTATCATTTGATTAAAAATTTAAGGGAAAAAGAAGAGCTCTCCTGGAGGCAGATAGAAAAGGTTTTAAACCTGCAATATAATGCAAATATAAGTTTTTCTTACATAAGGAAAATATATAATAAAATTAAATGAATTCGAATAAAAATTAAAATAATTTTTATAATCAAATAATTATAGTTTAATAATTACCTCGTTTCATCTTATTTAATTTACTTTATTTAATTTACTTTATTTAATTTACTTTATTTTTTTTACTTTATTTTTTTACTTTATTTTTTTACTTTATTTGTTTTATTACAATACAAAAAACATCTACATACTTCATAAATTCAACATGTTAAAAGTATCTCTCCTCATTTCTACTTTTTCTTGAATTTTATATTTTTATTTTTTTACCAATTTTTTTGCTTAATATTTTTTTCTAAAATAACAAACGAATTTTTTTTCAAAACTTAGAAAAAAAGACAAAAAAACATTCAATTGTTTTATAATTTCAATACTTTAAACTCTTCCAAATCCTTTTCCTTTCTACTTTTTTTTTCATTTTTTTTAAAAAATTAATTTCATTTAGCAACTACTACTAAAATAATAATTAAAATTTTTTAATAAGGAAAAAAAATGAACAAAAATTTTTTATCAGATCTTGCTGTAGCAAAGCGTTATGAAGTTCACCGGTCCACAATCTGGCGCTGGGTGAAAAACAATAAGTTCCCTATTCCTGTAAAAATTTCTGATGGATGTACACGATGGAAACTTAGAGAACTAGAAAAATGGGAAGAGAAACTAAGCTCTTAATACATAAAGTTAATATTAAGTAAAAAAGATACATTTTATAATTTAGTTAATCTCTTAAAAAAACACAAAAAGGCTTCTTTTTAGAGATTTATTTTTAAATTAATATCCTTATTCAGAAAGTGATTTTATGAAAAAAGAAAATTCAAATATAAAAAAGACATATATGACACAAAATATTAATAGTTTACAAAAGACTTTACACAGTAAAGACAACAATAATTTATACAGTAAATTTAAAGATTTAAAAACATTAAGTTTGATAAATAAAACAGATAACTATACGCCCTTTCTATCCGATAGAACACCTAGTATTATAGACGATACCCTGACTATATCTACTAATATAGACAGTAATCTGGACACTAAAGAATCTGTTTTAGACAGTAAATTGCCTAGTATGTTAGACAATAAAATTAAGCAATATGGCTTAGACAGTAAATTAGATAGTAAATCTATAAAAATTTTGTGCAGCATTCCAGAAAACAAACTTAAAAATGAGATACATATACATAATGTAACAGACCTGTTATTACTAAAATTATTAAGCCTTATATCAGCGAATCTAACCTCTAGAGAATTATTAAGCTATAATACAAATATAAAAGAATCTACAATAAAAACAGCACTAAAAAGACTGACAGATAAAAATATATTTAAAGAAAGATGGGTTGTTAAAGCAGGATGTTTCTGGAGAATATTTATAATAGTTAACCCAAATTTATTGATTTATTCTGATAAAAAAACAGAAACAAGATGTAATACAAAACTAAAAAAAATTAATGTTCAAAATTTAATTTTTCGAGATCAAAATATAGCTCTTGAATCTCCTGTAACTTATACAGTAAATCCTATTGCTAATAGAAAGAAGGAAGGAAGTTTTAAAAATCCTTCCTTCTCTAATGAAAACTATTTAAGCAATCCAGAGCTCCAATTCTGGGAAAGCGAAGGTCTAACTGATAAACAAATACAAAGATTTCAGAAAGATTATAATATTCCATTTGACAATTTAGAAATTTATTTATCCTGGTGTGCTTACGATATACAGGTAAATAAAAGACAAACAGGTAGAGCAACACCTATAAGATATTTTGAAGCAGCGATAAAAAAAAATGGAAGCTACAATAAGCCAAAAGGCTATAAATCTAACCTAGAAAAACAAAATGAAATATTACAACAAGAATTAGAGGAACAGGAAAGAGTAAGAAAACAAAACGAAGCTCTTAAAACAAAACTACTAAAAGAAAAAGCACTGAATTGGTATAGTAGTCTTTCTACAGAAGATTGTAGCAAATTTTTTCCGGGAGATATACCTAAGTCTACAAATACAAGAGAATGTTTTATATTAAAAAAATATAAAGAAAGGCATAATTTAATAACAGAATAAAATTATACTAGAAATTTTCTTCAAAAAGAAAAGGACATGCTCAATTTAATCTTTTGCAAGTAAATACAAAAATATAAAGAGATCATGTCCACAATTTTTTATTCAGACCAGATTAAAAAAAATTTCTTTAAAACTTAAATGTCCTTTTTGGTTTTCAAAAAATAAGGGGGTCTCATGCCTTGTCTAAATTTTTTAAAAAACTGAAAGCATCCAAAGCAAAAAAATCTGAACAAAGAAACAAGGCGGCTTTTGTTAAAAACCAGAAGAACTTAAAGAAAAAAAATAGATTGAAGCCTCTTTCAAAAAAATAATGAGCCTCTTGTCAAAGCTTATTACATGAAGGAATAACTATCGGAATAAAAACTCTGAATTTATTAAGCTTAAAATTTTTAATTTTCACAAGAAAAAGTAAGCATTAATTAGATGGGTTGTTTTTTTATTATTTTTTATGATGGGTATAAAGATGTCTTTAAAATTACATATTTACATAACCACCTTAAATTATTATATTTTTCATTCTAAAGTGGTGCCTGGCCCGAGTCGGTTTTCCACCTAAATTTTTAATCCCGATAAAATGTAAAAAAACAATAAAGAAAAAAATAAGCCGTGAATTTTATAGAGATTTAAGCAAAAAATCAAAAGAGACTAAAAACCAACTAGAAATACTGGGCAAAGGTCAGCAGTTTGTAATTGCTAATATACACCCAGACACACAAAAGCCTTATAAATGGTATAATTCGGAAGGTGAAATTGTAAATGGTTTTCCTTTGGATATAACACTTGATGAAAATCAGGACTTAGACGTTAAAGGCTTAAATCAATATAATGATCATACAAGGGAAAAGGTCGTATCACATTTAAAGAGCTGCAAGCCTGAAATAATAAAAAAAATTAAATCAGGCATTGAGGTTGAACCAAGATCCCAGGTGCAAAAAATGACGGTTTGTAAAGATGGTATGCCGTGTAAATATATTGGCTTGTCTTCTGATGAATGGGGGACTTATGCGACTTGTTTATATAATAATCAACCTATACATGAGCCGGGCTTTATTTGTCCTTTGGCTAATGAAAGGTTTTATAAGGTTTTAAGCATTGAGACCGACCAGGAAAGATTCAACAGGTTATATGGGAGGTTTAAGCCAAGAAAAAAAACAGGATAAATTAATATCAAGGCCGGCTTTATTATTGCCGGCTTTTTTGTTTGCATACCTTTTAAGGGGAGCAATCATAATAAAAGGATTATTTCTATTTTGTCTTTATATTCACTAAGCTTAAATATTAGCCTAGCTATATATTCAATAGGCATGACAACCGACAGCCAGCATTCAAATAATTTTAAGGTACTTCTGAGCGTTTAGGCCTTATACGGGGAATTTACGCCCAAGTGTCGGCTACATTTAAAAAGTGAAATATCCGTGGATTATTACCCCTTTGAAGATAAGCAATTAATTTCACTACTAAACTACTAATTTGGGGCTTATACAGGGTTTTATTTTGTTTTTATGGAATAGTCTATGCCAATAACCGTATTTATGATTTAGTCTTGTTGTCGTGGCTATTTGGAAGCCAGAGGGAGGGCTTAAATCTTTAACCAGTCTTGATATATTCCATTCTTATTTTTTCACCTGATATAAAAACTTTGCATAGTGAGCGAAGTATTTTGGCGTTATGCTTTTGTGTCTGGTGCAGGAACACACAAATCTATTAAAGAACAAATGTATTGTTAATAAAGTTTTCATTTGGCTAAAAAATATTTTAGTCAGTATCTGGAACAAGTGAAGCCATGAAAGATAAAAAATTACTTTAAGGAACAGGTGAGCAGGCAAGTATATTGAATTTAGATAAAAAATCTTATGTATTGTTTGTAAAATAAATTCTGCCACAAGAACAACAGGATTGATTGTTTATTCTTTATTTGGCTTCCATTTTTTTTGTCCTGATAAAAAACATTCAAAGCAACATATTATTTTAAGTTCAGCTAAAAAGTATATTGTTTTTTAAAAAGAATTATTTCAGTATCAAAAACAGATGATTCAGTCAAAAAAAAAATTAGTGTATAAGAACTAATGTATTGTATAAATATTCATAATTTGTCTTCAAATTCATGCCTTCCTGATAAAAAACATTTGTAATTACCCACAAATATAAATTAGATTTTACATACAGCGACCAGTATAAGAAACAGATGACTCTGTTTTTTTATTTGCCTTAAGGATTGGTAAACAAAAGACTGGCTAAATTATTTTACATTCTGTATTTGGTAAAGTTGTTTGTTTTGGTGAACTCAAACAGCTTGGCTAAAAAGTGATATCAGGCTTAAATATTTTGTTCTTTATCATGGCCAGGTGGGCAGAGATTTAATTTTAATTTATAAAATAGCACTACTCTTTTTTCTTTGGCTTGAATTTAATTCATGAGCTGGAAAAATATTTTTTTCTGTTATTCCTTCCAATGGCTTTTATAAAAACACACTACCCGGCCAGGTAAAAAAAAATATATATAGCCTTAATAAATCTTTTGGTCTTTTTTTAACAAAAAGTATAAAAATTTTTAGATACCTTTTTAGATACCCTTTCAATTTTTTAAAAACTTAAGTAACTTAATTTACTATTAAAAAAAAATTAGTTCGATGGTCGGCGCCTCCACCATTTTGAAAAAGAAAACCCGTCTACTCAGAAGTGATTCTCTGAGTAGACGGGTTTTCTTTTTTCCCCTTGTATTTTTAAATGCTTTCCAGCTATTAAGCTTTAGGAAAACGATCTCTTTTACAACAAATAAGAATAAAAACACCGTAAATATCAGTATTTTTTATTTTACCCCTTCCTTTTTTGCATTTTCTTTTCTGAAATAAAATTTAAATCCAAACCCCTGGAAATCATCAGGGCAATATGATTTTTCAAACAATACTTAAGGTTATTCCCTCCTGTTTTCTAAACAACCCGCATATACTAAAATTTTTTATTTAATTTCCGCCCTCTTGCTTTTAAATATTTGTTTTTTAATTTCTATGACAAAGTCATTCCTTTTGATTTATCTGTTAGAAACGCAAAAGAACCTTACTCAAAGAAGTGAAACCATGAAAAACAACGACAATTATCTTCGGCTTTTTGTCTATGGAACCCTGAAAAAAGGATTCTGGAATTTTGACCGGTTCTACACCCGGACCATCAATATCGAACCAGCCGCCACTTGGGGCAGGCTCTATCATTTACCAGCGGGATTTCCAGCCTTGGAAGTTCCAAAGAGCTGCATACTGGCCACTGGCACTGCCAACCCGGCGGCCACAGCATATACCAGCGGATGATGGTGAGTGCTGTACAAGCAGAACTCAATCCCCGCCTGGACCTACTGGATACCCCGTGTTGAAAACGGCACCGGGCTTGACTCCGGAGTCTGATATCAAGCATAATAGAAAACAATCGTCTCAAATCAGTAATGATAGTTTGACAAAGTATGACTGTGGAAACTGCCAAATCATCACCTGATAGCCAAATTCTAACGGTCAAGGAGCTCCTTGCAGATAGAAGCTTGGCCATTCCGTTATATCAGCGACCATATAAGTGGACCGGAAAAAACGTCAATCAACTCTTCAGTGATATTGCAGTAAGCACTCAATAAACCCCATCTACAAAAGTACAAAAAGCCCCAGTATAATACAAGCCATGAAAAATAAAACCATGGAGGCTTGTAAAAATGGAATCAAAATCAAGATGCTCAAATCCGGAGCTTAAAAGTTTTTGGACAACCCATATATCAAAATGGGAAGTATCCGGCCTGACCCAGACAGAGTATTGCAGAATAAACAATCTTAAAAAAACCAGATTTACCTACTGGAAGATAAAACTGCAAAAAGAAAATTTGCCGCTTTCAGTTGTAGAAATCAGCCAGGCTTCAATAAATCAGGTTTTTGGAATAAATAAAAATTCATCCATAACCCTGCATTCAAAATCTGGCTTTC
>Ga0265295_1005259_pt1 | contig 16689 bp, 19 predicted proteins | sample Munlansysbiofilm_FD_192503 | JGI IMG/M metagenome (GOLD analysis project Ga0265295, IMG submission 192503) | Leachate microbial communities from a municipal landfill in Southern Ontario, Canada - Methane capture system biofilm | ecosystem: Engineered > Solid waste > Landfill > Unclassified ...
ACGGATGTTTTATCTGATTACTATGCGTAATTACAAGGATTATCAGGAGCCGTGTACGTGACCCGTACGCACGGTTCTGTGAGAGGGATGATGTTAGGATCGCTTCCTAACATCACCCTACTCGATTCAGATAGAATACGGCGTAACGTTCACAGCCAGAGTCCTGTAGAGACGACATTTCAGATGGAAACTGGATTCCTCTGTGATAAACTCATTTGTGGATAGTTCCTGTTTTAACTCTCATTTTTGGTTTGGCAACAATGTGTAGTTTGCTGGGATAAAGCAAGATATAGGACAATCTGATGCTTATCGGCCAGATCAAAAATGAAAGTCAAAACAGGTGTTGGTCGAAAGCCAATACAGGAGCATGGAGGGTTTTGACTTTAAAGCGACCCTTCCTGCTATGGCCTACCAGCTCCGCTTAAACTATATCTTGCTATCTGCCGGGCTGATTTACATGTACTGGGGTCGCTTTAGAGTTATCACAAGGGCGATGTGGAGGACGACACCTGATCCCTCAATAGAGATTCCACCATTGTAGCCTGTGATACATTTGTTCATAGAGCTGCGGGTGCCTGGCCTTCAAAGGCCAGGAAAGAGTCTTGACCCAGGTGGCAGTCTCGTGGCGTGGGGGTTAGAAACCCCCACCTGGAGTCTTTCAAGGAGGGGGGAAGAATATGGCTACCGAATGCGGACCCAGCAGCTACCGAAGGCAAACCCAGCACCTGGACGCGAGACGCATCCAATCCGGCAGTTCCGCAATCGGATTCATTAGATAATATAATCTTTATCCGTGTTAATCCGTTCGATCCGCAAAATCCGTGTGACTATGCTTTGCTTTCGTGCACGCACCAGCTGAAGCTGATTCAAGGGCTGGATGAATCCAGCGTTACGAGGCAAATCCAACACCTGGACGCGGGACGCATCCAATCCGGTTATGCTGCAATCGGATCCATTCGCCAATACGCTCTTTATCCGTGTTAATCCGTTTGATCCGCAAAATCCGTGTGACTATTCCTTGTTTGCTGCACGCACCAGCTGATGCTGATTGGGCGGCCGTCTGAAGACAGCGTTACGAGGCAAATCCAACACCTGGACGCGGGACGCATCCAATCCGGCAGTTCCGCAATCGGATCCATTCGCCAATACGCTATATATCCGTGTTAATCCGTTCGATCCGCACAATCCGTGTGACTATTCCTTGTTTGCTGCACGCACCAGCTGAAGCTGATTGGGCGGCCGTCTGAAGACAGCGTTACGAAAAAACCTCTTTTAATCCAATAAATCCATTCAATCCGCCCGATCTGTGTTCTATCAATAATCAGAAAAATGGTTGAGAAGGTTGAGAAGGTTGAGAAGGTTGTTCGGAGGCGAAACGGAGTTCGCCGTTACAGCGGTTTACATTGACAAAAACAGGCTGTTCAAAATGCTGGAACAAATAGTATTTAAAGGCAGAAATCAATGAGAAAATATATAGTATCAATCCTGGGACGGCCCAATGTGGGCAAATCGACTTTATTCAACCGGCTCTGTCGCAAGCGGGTAGCCATTGTGGATTTTGAAGCGGGAGTTACACGGGACCGCAAGTATGAAGATGTAGAATGGGGTGGCAAGGTCTTCAAAATAGTGGATACAGGCGGCATTATCTATAATAGCGATGAGGCCATGGATAAGATGATCATACATCAGGCTCTTTTGGCCGTAGAAGAGAGTGATGTGATCATTTTCATGGTGGATGCGCAGGTGGGGACTACCGATTTGGATCAAGCTATCGCCAAGATTCTCTTCCCACACAGAGATAAGGTGCTGCTGGTGGCGAACAAAGCCGATAGCGAAAAGCATGAATGGGAAGTATATGACTTCCTGCAAATGGGCTTTGGCGATGCCTTCCCGATTTCGGCCTCGCATGGCAGAAATACCGGCGATTTCTTGGACGAACTGATCAAAATGATGCCGGACACTCTGGATATAAATTATGACGCAGAGGAAAACAAGACCACGCGCATCGCTGTGGTGGGCAAACCAAATGTGGGGAAATCTTCGATTATAAATGCGCTTTTGGGTGATGAAAAACTGATCGTGACCGATATCCCAGGCACCACGCGGGATAGTATAGACACCGTATTCCGCTATCATGGCAAAGAGTATATTCTGGTGGATACCGCGGGCCTGCGGCGCAAGACCAAGGTGACTTACGGAGTGGAGTATTTCAGCGTGATGCGCACCATCGAGGCTGTGGATAGAAGCGATATCGTGATCCTGGTGCTGGCTGCGGATGAACCGATCTCCACCCAAGACCTCAAGATCGCCTCTTATGCACAGCGTAAGACGAAGGATCTGCTCATCGTCTATAACAAATGGGATTTGGTGGAAAAAGACACCGGAACCACCAAAGAATTCATCACAGACCTGCATGAAGAGATGTCTTTTGTGCAATTTGCGCCGGTAATCTTCATCTCGGCCAAGACTCATCAACGCATTCATAAACTGATGGAAAGTGTGGCCCAGATCGAAGAAGAAAGCAAAAAACGCATTCCCACCTCCGAACTGAACCGCTTTATGGAAACCGTAATCGGACGCCGGCCGCCCACGCATCCCACCGGCAAGCATGTGAAGATATTTTACATCACGCAAGTCGCTGTGAGTCCACCCATCTTTATCTTTTTCTGCAATGTGCCCGGCCTGATTACAGACAACTATCGCAAATTCCTGAACAATCAACTGCGGGAAGTATTTAAGTTTACCGGAGTAGCTATAAAATTGATTTTCAAAGGCCGAGACAAAGAGGAAGGCGAGGACTAATGGATCCTAAATATTGGATGCCTGTGTTAGCCTACCTTTTGGGCAGCATCCCGGTAGGCTGGATAGTGGCCCGGCTCTTTTACCAGAAAGATATCCGCACGGAAGGTAGCGGCAATATCGGCGCGACCAATGCCTTAAGAATCTTTGGCACCACTGTGGGCGTCACCGTGCTGGTGCTGGATATGCTAAAAGGGGTAAGCGCAGTGCTTTTGGCGCGGCATTTCTTTGTCGCAGAGGCTGCTTTGATCCCCATCTGCGGCCTTTTGGCCATCCTGGGGCACGTCTTCCCCATCTGGCTTGCCTTCAAAGGCGGCAAGGGAGTGGCGACGGCGGGAGGAGTATTTCTGGCTTTGGCACCCTGGAGCCTGCTGATAACCCTGATCAGCTTTGTGTTGATAGTGGCAAAAACCCGCTATGTATCTCTGGGTTCGATCCTGGCGGCACTCATCTTTGGCGTTAGCATCGTCATAGCTCAGATCATGGGCGCACAGTTCAATTGGGCTATGCTGGCTTTGGCCGCAATTGTGATCCTGATGATCATCATAAAGCATAAACAAAACATCCAGCGCCTGTGGCAAGGGCAGGAAAATAAAATTAGTTTTACCAAAAAAGGAAGATCTTGATGTGCGGAATATTTGGTGTATTCGGTAACCCCAATGCGGCCAGACTGAGCTCTTTGGGGCTATTCGCGATCCAGCATAGGGGGCAGGAAAGCTGTGGGATGGCGGTCTCCGATGGCAAGGTGATCCGTCTGCGTAAAAAGATGGGCTTGATCAAAGAAGTTTTTACAGAATCTGAGCTGGACAAGCTGCCTGGGAGCATAGCCATCGGGCATGTGCGCTATCCTACCAAAGGCTCTGCCACGGAGTTCAATACCCAGCCGCATTTGGTGGAGACCCTGGCCGGGCCTACCTATGCGCTGGCTTCGAATGGCGACATCGTAAATTACCATGCCATGCGGCGCTTTTTGGAAGAGCATAACGTTTATTTCAAAAGCGATAACGATGGTGAACTGCTGGTAAAATACATCGCCTATCAGGTGATGCGCCAGGGAGATGGCATCATCGAAGCGATCCGCCACATGATGCGGGATATCAAGGGTGCTTACTCCACGGTGCTCTGCACGCGGGACGCGCTGTATATGTTCCGGGATCCGCATAGCATCCGCCCCATGGTCTGGGGAAAAATGCAGGATGGAACTGTGGTGGTAGCCTCCGAAAGCTGCGCCCTGGATACTCTGGGCGCCACAGACCGGCAAGAAATCCCTCCCGCTGGCATCATCAAAGTGAGCGAGGAAGGCATCCGGGTGCTCGAAAACGATCCCGCTCTGTATCGCAGTGTGCCGAATCCACAGCATTGTATATTTGAACAAATCTATTTCTCACGGCCGGATAGCTATCACTTTGGCGAGGAAGTATTTAGGGTGCGAGAAGCCCTGGGCGCTGCTCTGGCCAAGGCGGACGCAGGCCTGAAGGCGGACTATGTGGTGCCGGTGCCGGACTCTGCAAATTTCATCGGCCTGGGCTATAGCAATGAGGCCAAAATCCCCCTATCTTTGGGACTCATCCGCAATCACTATATCGGCCGCACCTTCATCAAACCGGAACAGACCATTCGTGATGAAAGCGTGCGCCAAAAGTTTAACCTGCTGCCGAACTTCTTCAAAGACAAGAGTGTGGTGCTGATCGATGATAGCATCGTGCGCGGAACCACGATCCGGAAAATAGTGGAATTGATCAAACGCGCCGGGGTAAGAGAAGTGCATCTGCGCATCGGCAGTCCCCAGGTGAAATATAGCTGCTATTACGGCATTGATACCCCTTCCAAAGAGGAATTGATTGCCAATAGATTCGAACTGGAGCAGATTCGTCAGCGCACTGGCGTGGATAGCCTGAAATTCCTGGATATCAACGATCTGCGCAGTTGTGTGCAAAAGCCGGAAGATTACTGTTATGCCTGCTTCAATGGAGATTATCCCTTGGGCGTGGCTGGAGACTAAAGGTGAAGGAACTTATCAAAAAGATCAGAGGGAAAAAGGCTATAGTCCTGGGCGACATGATGTTGGATAGCTATCAATGGGGCAAGGTGGAGCGCATCTCCCCCGAAGCGCCGGTGCCCATCATCGCCATCGAAAAGGAAGAATACCGCTTGGGTGGCGCCTCCAACGTAGCGCTCAACCTGGCTGCTTTGGGCGCCGTGGCCTATCCCATCGGTGTGGTGGGGAGCGGACCCAATGCCAGGATATTGCGCAAACTCTTTAAACAGCACAAATTGGATGTCAATGGATTGATCTCAGAAAAGGGACGGAAGACCACGATCAAAACCCGCATTCTGGCAGTAAATCAGCAGGTCGTGAGAATCGATATCGAGGATAGCTCCTGGATTTCGCGCGCTACTGAAGATGAAGTTTTAAGCAAAATCACAGCGCAGATCAAAACTGCTGATCTGATGATTATCGAGGACTATAACAAAGGTTTGATGAGCGAAAGATTGATCGCTGAAACCCTGAAACTCTGCACAGCGCATAAGGTGCCTGTGGCGGTGGATCCCAAACAAAAGAACTTCTTCAGCTATCATGCCGTCGATATCTTCAAGCCGAATTATCTGGAGCTGCAAAACAATCTGGGGGTCAAATTTGACAGCGATGAGGACTTTTTTGCAGGAGCGGCAAAGAGCCTGGAGCTACTGAACTGCAAGTATTTGGTGGTGACTCATGGAGCCAAAGGCATGTATATCTTCAGCAAAGACTCCGCTGCGCTGCATCTGCCCACCTTTGCGCGTGAAGTGTATGACGTCTCTGGAGCCGGAGATACGGTGATCAGTGCTTTGGCTTTGGCCTACAGCACGGGAGCCCAGCTCAAACAAGCGGCATCCTTTGCAAATCATGCTGCCGCCGTGGTTTGTGGCAAACTTGGCACGGCCACTGCCAATAGTCAGGAGATTTTAGCAAGCTATGAAGCTCACAGATAAGATAGTTCCCAGCATCGAGATAGCAGATATCAGCGAAGATTTGCACTTGTCTGGCCAGCAGATCGTCTTTACAAACGGCTGTTTTGATATCATCCACGCCGGACATGTGGCCTATCTATCCCAGGCTAAGGCATTGGGAGACATTCTCGTAGTGGGGCTGAACAGCGATGCCTCGGTGAAGCGGCTCAAAGGGGACAGCCGTCCGATCAATACACAGCAAAACCGGGCCTTGGTGCTGGCGGCTTTTAGTTTTGTAGATTATGTGGTCATATTTGAACAAAATACGCCGCTTGCGCTAATCAAAGAAGTAGAGCCGGACATCCTGGTGAAAGGTGGAGACTGGCAAGCCAGTGAGATCGTGGGTGCGGACTACGTAATGGCGCATGGCGGCAGAGTGCAATCTTTAAGCTTTGTGGAAGGATTGTCCACTACAAGTATCATAGAGAAACTCAAGGACTAACTGTGTTAGACGAAGAGATTCAAGAAGATACTTCCGCAGATACTTCCGCAGATACCTCCGCAGGAACGGCGTCCTGCGCTACGGGGATTATGCCAGATGAAGAGATTCAGGATAAAGGGATGGTGACAGCTTTTGCCAATGGCGTTGCCAGCGTGGAAATCGTGCGCGGCGGAGGCTGCGAAAGCTGTAGCCTGCATGGTATCTGCTTTTCCCAGAACACTCCCGCAGTGTTTCAGATCCCCACCGGACTTCCCCTGCAAGTGGGCGATGAAGTAGAGCTGAGCGTCTCTGCAGAAGGCCGGGTGTTGGCCAGCCTTTTGATCTTTGGCCTGCCCGTGGTATTTCTGATGCTGGGTTTTCTGATCGCAAACCGGTTTCTGGCGGAATTGCCAAGCATAATCCTTGCTTTTTTGGCAATGGGGCTTAGCTTTTTTGTTATCAGATTGTTTGATAAGCACTGGGAACAGAGATTCCAAATTGAGATTGTGAGGAAATTGTGAAGATTAGCATAAATGAGATGGTATTCTATGGATTTCACGGAGTTCATGTGGAAGAGCGCAGCCTGGGACAGCGTTTTGTGGTATCGGCCACCCTTTATACGGATGATGCGCTGGACGGCAAAATTCAGAGCCTGGAGGACACCGTGGATTACACCAAGGTCTATGCCGTGATCCGCGAGATCATGGAAAGCCAGCAATTTCAGCTCTTGGAGAGTTGCGCCAATACCATTGCCGACAAACTGATTGAGGATTTTGCCCTGCTCACAAAGCTAAAGATATGCATCCAAAAACCTTCCGTGCCCATACAGGGCAGCCTGAAAAGTGTGGAAGTAGAGATATGCAGGCACCGAAACTGATCTACTATCTGCTTCTGGGCTCGAATATGAACGATCCCGCCGGGCAGCTAAAGCTTGCCTTGCAGCATATTGCCGCGCTGCCGGAGCTTCAAGTCTTAAAGATATCCAGTCTGCAGCGCACCAAGCCCTATGGCAAGACCGATCAGGATGATTTTTTCAACCAGGTGCTGAAGCTACAAAGCCCCCTGGCTCCTGAAGATATGCTGAGCACCTTGCTGAATATCGAAAAGCAGATGGGACGCCAGCGCGGGCAAAAGTGGGGGCCGCGCATTATTGATCTTGACATACTTTTGATCCAGGATATGATGATAGAAACCGAAAAGCTGATTGTGCCGCATTACGATCTGCACAACAGACTTTTTGTTTTGGAACTTTTAACTGAAATCGCACCAGATGCGATGCATCCCAAACTAAATAAAACGATATCTGAGCTAAGACAAGAGCTGATGAGCTCAGCCGGAGGAAATACATGAAGCCACTTGCAGCGATAGTGCTGGCAGCCGGAAAAGGCACCCGCATGAAATCAGAACGCGCCAAAGTAACCTTCCCGCTTGCGGATAAAGCAATGGTCCAACGTGTGGTAGATACCGCCCTGGAGCTGGATTGCACCAAAATAGCCGTGGTGGTGGGCTGGAAAAAAGACACCGTGATCGCCGCACTGAACTATAATGAGAGACTGAGCTTTGTGGAGCAAACTGAACAACTGGGAACCGGACACGCCGTGCAAATGGCAATGCCGGCTCTAAAAGATTTTAGCGGAGACATCCTGATCCTCTGTGGTGATGTGCCTCTGCTCTTTAGCGAGACTGTGCGAGCGCTCTATGCCAGGCATCAGAGCTCCGGCGCCGCAGTTACCGTCCTCACCGCCATCTTGGAAGATGCAGGAAAATATGGCCGGATGCTGCGCGATGAAAAAGGCCAGATCAAAGGCATCGTGGAATACAAAGATGCCAGCGATGAGCAGCGCAAAATCCAGGAATGGAATACCGGAATCTATTGCTATCAAGCCGATAAGCTGTTCCAAGCCCTGGCCAGGATGACGAACGACAACGAGCAAAAGGAATACTATCTTACCGATACCCTGTCCATTTTGTATCAAGAAGGTGAGAAAGTGGAAAACCTGATCCTGGAAGACCTGATGGAAGTATCCGGGGTAAATTCCCAGGAGCAGCTCGCCGAATTGGAAAACATCTACGTGGATAAAACCCGCAAAAAATGGCTCAATAGCGGGGTTATGATGCACAATCCTGCCACCATCTACATCGCTGATGATGTCGAGATCTCTGCCGATGTGGAGATCGGCCAGGGCTGTGTGCTGAAGGGTAAGACCACCATCGGTAGCGGCGTGGTGCTGGGGCCTGCTTGCTATCTCGAGAATGCGGTGATCTCCAAGAATTGCACTCTCTTGGGACACAACCTCGTAGTGGATAGCTTGATCAAAGATTACCAGACCCTGGACTACGGCTCCAGGAAAATCAAAGAACAAGGTCATGAGTAAAAAATACCTGTATTCCCCCTGGCGCATAGACTATATTATGGGTGAAAAGCCCGATGATTGCGTGATGTGCCGTGCCCGCGACCATGAGCATGACGAGGATAATCTCATCTTATATAGAGGCAAAGCCTGCTACATCATGCTGAACCGCTATCCTTACAACAACGGCCATCTGATGATCGTGCCCTATGCTCACGAAAGCAAAATCGCTGATCTAACCCCTGAAACCTGGCAGGAAGCTTGTGAGCTGATCCGGGTGTGCGAGCGCACTTATCACCAGGCTTACCGTTGTGAAGGCATAAATATCGGAATCAACCTGGGCTCTGCCGCAGGAGCCGGAATTGCCGAACATCTGCATATCCATATGGTGCCACGCTGGAATGGAGACAGCAATTTCATGAGCGTGGTGGGCGGAGAAAGAGTGATCCCAGAGGCCTTCGAATCCAGCTATAAGAGACTAAGACAAGAGATTTTGAGGCAGATTTCCCGCGATGAATGAACAGTTAGATTTGACAACAAAGCCACCTGCTAAAAAGTGGTCTTCAAAAGCATGGTTGATCTACGCCGCTTTAGCACTTGCGCTTGTTCTGATCTTGGTTTTCGCCGTTTTTCGCAAAGGTGAAGACACAATCGACGACTATGCCTATGGTGAAGATCAACTGCCGGCGATCAAGGTGATTGTGTTAAATGGCTGCGGTTATGATCAATTGGCCTCAGATTTTGCCGCTGCTCTAAAGCACAAGAATATCGATGTGATCAGCATGGGAAATACCCCCAGGCCCATCTACGATAAGTCTATTATTGTGATGCGGAAAGGGGACAAACATGACCTGCTGAGATTACAGAAAATGACTGGTATCCAGCGTTGGACGAGTGCGCTGAATGAATATCACAGCGCGGATTTTGATATCATCGTCGGACGTGATTTTGAACAATTTACGAAGTAAAATGGAGGAGATATTGCAGGACAATATCAAGCTTGAAGCTATCCTGGAGTGGCTATCCGACAAGAAAGCCGAGAATGTGCGCGTCTATGAGGTGCAAGGCAAAACCGATTACACAGATGTAATCGTGGTTTGTGAAGGCAGTGCTGATCTGCATAACAAGGCTATCGCCAGCTATCTGGTAGATATGGCCAAAGAGAATCATCTCAAAGTTCTCAGCAAAGAAGGTGTGGAATCCGGACAGTGGATTTTGATCGATATCGGTGATATCGTGGTGCATATATTCCTGCCGCAGACCCGTGATTACTACAAAATAGATGAGCTTTTTGAAAAAGTGAAAAACCGTGATCCCAATGAGGAAATTCAATGATCAAAGACATTATACACGCTCACCTGCTGGAGAGCCTGGATAAATTGGAGATTTCCCACGCCAAGGAATTCAGCGTGGAAACCCCCAATATTGCAGAGCATGGTGACTATTCCACAAATTGCGCCTTGATCTTGGCCAAAGAGAACAAGAAATCTCCCAAAGCCCTCGCAGAAGGGCTCATCAAGACTCTGAAAAAGAATAAGGATTACAAGAAGATAGAGATCGCCGGCCCCGGCTTTATCAATTTTCATATGTCCGCCGCCTTTTTCCAGAGGATATTTTGGGAGATCTACAAAGCTGGAGCAGACTTTGCCATCTCTGATTTTGGCAAGGCCGAAAAGATCCTGATCGAGTTTATTTCAGCCAATCCCACCGGCCCTCTGAACATCGTAAATGCCAGAGCTGCAGCCTTTGGAGACACCCTTTACCGGGTGATGAAGAAGGTGGGCTATGCCCCTTCCCGGGAGTTTTACATCAACGACGCTGGCAACCAGGTGGATATCCTGGCCGAATCGCTGGAGCTCAGATTGCGCGAGCTGCATGGCGAGAAAATAGGGGAATTCCCCTATGAAGCCTATCACGGTGAATACGTAAAGCATTTGGCTCAAAAGCTCAACGCCACTGAAGGTGTGCGAGTATTTATGATGACCGAAAAAGACCGTATGGAACATCTGAAAGAATTTGCCCTGGCTGAGATTTTGGAAATGCAAAGGAATTCACTGGAACACTTTGATGTGGTCTTCGACGGCTGGGTTTCGGAAAAGACCCTGCGCTCAGAAGGCGTGGTGGAAGAAGTGCTCTCCTATCTTACCGAAGCGGATTGCACCTTTGAAAAAGATGACGCGGTCTGGTTTGCCTCCACAAAATTCGGTGACGATAAGGATAGAGTCCTGATGAAATCAGATGGCTCCATCACTTATTTTGTGCCGGATCTGGCCTATCATCTCACCAAAATCCAAAGAGGATTTACCACCCTGATCGATATTTTCGGCCCCGATCATCATGGCTATGTGCCCAGAATCAAAGCGGCTTTCAAGGCTTTGGGCTATGACGAGGATATGCTGGAAATCATCTATCTGCAACAGGTGAATCTTTTTGAAAGCGGCGAACGGGTCAAGATGAGCAAACGAGCTGGCAAGATCGTGACTATGGATGATCTGATCAGCGTGGTGGGCAAAGACGCCTCCCGCTTTTTCTTCATCGCCCGGAAAGCCAATGCCCATCTTAATTTTGATCTGGAACTGGCTATGCAGCAAAGTAACGAGAATCCCGTGTACTATTGCCAATACGCTCATGCCAGAATCTGCAGCATCATCAAAAAGGCCAAGAAAGAAAAGATTTGGCCCAAACACTTCAAAAAAGAATTCCTGGCAAAGCTCAATAAAACCGAAGAGCTGGCCATCATCCAAAAGCTCTCGGATTTGCCGGAGCTGCTTGGCCTGATCGCCACTTACAGAGAGCCACACCGCCTCCCCACCTATCTGGAAGAGCTGTCGGCCATGATTCATAAATATTATGCCCGCTATCAGATCGTGAGCACCAAAAGCAAAGACCTTTCACGAGCCCGGCTGATGCTACTGGATACGGTGAAAAAGGTGATGCTTATCGTCTTTGAACTGATGGGAATCTCTGCACCGGAAAAGATGTAAGATAGATGCAGCGGCTTGTTCACACGCTCACAAGGGCTGATCTACCCCAGGTTTTTGAGATCGAAAACCGCTCTTTCAGAGATCCCTGGCCTCTACAGGCCTTCAGCGAAGAAGTGATTGCGCATGCCAGGGCTTTGGACGTGGATAGCGTGCTCTGCGGCTATATCTTATATCACGTGGTCCTGGATGAAGCTGTAATCCTGAATTTTGCCATAGACCCGGATAAATGCAGACAGGGACATGGAGAATATCTGCTGCTGCAAAGCATGCGCGAACTCATTCAGAGCGGCTGCACCCGCTTCTTTCTGGATGTGAGGCGCAGCAATAGCCCTGCCCTCAAGCTCTATGAAAAACATGGTTTTATGTCTCTGGGAATACGCAAAACTTATTACAGCGATCCCGATGAAGACGCCATTGTGATGGGAAAAATCATCACCTTACAAGGGAATCAACATGACTCATGAATATGACTATTTGGTATTGGGCAGCGGTATAGCCGGCCTGATTTTCGCTTTGCAGGTAGCCCGCCGGGGCAAAGTGGCAGTGATCAGCAAAAGCGGTCTTTACGATTGCAATACAGATTACGCTCAAGGCGGTATAGCGGCTGTCTTGGATGCCACAGATTCCTTTGCCGAACACATAGAAGACACCTTCAGCGCTGGTGCCAATCTGGGCAAAAAGCAGGTGATCAGCCAGATTATCGAACAGGGTCCCAAGCTGATCCAATATCTGATCGATCTGGGCACAGATTTTACCCGCCGGGACGATGCTTATGACAGCCGCCTGGAAAATCTTTCTCTCACCATGGAAGGCGGGCACACCCATCGCCGGGTAGCCTATGCCGCAGATAGCACCGGCCATCAGATTATGGAAGCGCTGATCCAAAGCTGCCGGGCAAACCCCAATATCGATATCTATGAAAACCGCATCGCGATCGACCTGATCACCCAACACCATGTGACCAATGACGATGCTTTCATCCCCGGCATTTCCTGCTGGGGCGCTTATGTCTTGGATTCCGTGAGTCACCACGTGGATATCTTCAAGGCCCACAAGACCATGCTGGCCACTGGTGGTGCCTCGCAGATATACAACCACAATACCAATCCCGATGTGGCCACTGGAGATGGCATGGCCATGGCCCGTCTGGCTGGCGGCAGACTGGCTAATATGGAATTCGTCCAATTTCATCCCACTGCATTTTGGAGCCCGGAAGGCGATACCTTCCTGATCTCAGAAGCGGTGCGGGGCGAAGGGGCGATCCTGCGCTTATCCGATGGCAGCACCTTTATGCAGAACTACCATCCCAAAGGAAACCTGGCCCCACGTGATATAGTCTCCCGCGCTATCGATAGCGAGCTCAAACGCAGAGGCGAAAAGTTTTGCTGGCTGGATGCCACCAAGATTCCCGCGGATCATCTCAAAAAACACTTTCCCTTCATCGGCAATCGCTTGAAAGAGCGCGGGATAGATTTCACCCGCGAGCCCATTCCCGTGGCACCTGCCGCACATTACTTCTGTGGAGGGGTGATCGCCACCATCGATGGACTCACCGATATCCGCAATCTCTTTGCCGCTGGCGAAGTGGCCTGCACCGGCCTGCATGGAGCAAACCGTCTGGCCTCAAATTCCCTTTTGGAAGCACTGGTCACCGCCTATAACGCCGCTAATCACCCTTTGATCGAAGAAAAGGTGGAATTCCCCAAGATCCCGCAGTGGCGGCTGATGGGAGATTTTAACGAAAATGAATGGGTGGTGATCTCGCACAACCGGGAGATCATCGGCACCATCATGCAAGGCTATGTGGGCATCCGCCGTTCGCGCCGCCTGCTCAAATATGCCCTCTCGCGTATGGAAAATATCTACAACGAAATCAATAACTTTTATCAACACAATTCGGTGCGCAGAGAAGTGGTGGAAACCCGGAATATGGCCGTAATTGCCATCGCCGTGATCCGCAGTGCCCTCTCCCGTAAAGAAAGCCGGGGAGCGCATTATCTGATCGACAATCCCCAACGCGATGATCTGCACTATCTGCATGATACCATCATCTAAGGGGAAAAGCTATGCGTGGAAAATTTATCACTTTTGAAGGAATCGAGGGCAGCGGGAAAAGCACCCAGATCAAGCTGCTGGTAGATTATCTTACCGAGCAGCAAATACCGCACCTCAGCACCCGCGAGCCAGGTGGCACACCCATCGCGGAGGCCATCCGCAAGATCCTGCTGGACCCACTCTGCGCTGAGATGTTGCCCGAGGCGGAGCTTCTGCTCTATAGTGCCTCTCGCGCCCAACACACCGGCGAGCTCATCCTGCCTGCCCTGGCTGCCGGCAAGATCGTGATCTCAGATCGCTATTACGATAGCACTTGCGCCTATCAAGGAGCGGCCAGAGCCTTGGATTCTCAGGTAATAGAGCTGCTAAATAGCTTCGCTACCTTTCATACCGTCCCAGATCTCACTGTGCTGCTTGACCTTCCCGCAGAGGCCGGTCTCAGCCGGATCGAGCATCGGGATTTAGATAGATTGGAGCAGGAGGATATCTCTTTTCATAGAAAGGTAAGAGAACAGTTTTTATTCATTGCCAAAAAACACGCATCCAGATATCTTGTATTGGATGCCTTAAACGCTCCAGAGCTGATTCATAATCAGATCATCCGGGCACTAAATTTCTGATAGGAGACCAATAGCATGAAGCCTAAACAACGCACTGCACTTATCACTATCGCGAGCGTCTGGCTACTGACCGCCACGCTGCTAATGATAGCGACAAACGCCTATGCCCAATCAAGCCCTGCGGCGGGAAACATATATAGTCAGATTCAGCTTTTTAGCGAAGTTTTGCAAAAACTCAAACAGAATTATGTGACCGATCTCTCCGATGAAGAATTGATCGAAGCGGCCATCAAAGGCATGTTAAACTCCACGGATCCGCATACCAATTACTTCACCGCAGATCAATTTACAGAGTTCACCACCAGCACCCGCGGCTCTTTTGGCGGGCTGGGCATCCAGATCGATAAGATCGGAGAATACATCACCGTGGTCTCCCCCATCGAAGGTACACCAGCCTTTAGAATGGGCATCACCGCTGGCGATAAGATCGTCAAGGTGGACGGTGAAAACGTCGTGGGCGTTACTACCGATGAATCGATCAAGAAAATGCGCGGTGATGTAGGCACTACAGTGATCATCACCATCGCTCGCCCCGGCATCCCGGATCTCATAGATTTTACCATTGTGCGCGAAAACATCAAAATCAACAGCGTTCCTTATAGCTTCAAGATGGACAACGGCGCCGGCTACATCCGCATCAGCCAGTTCAATGAGAATACCACCTCTGATCTGCGCACGGCCTTGGGCGATCTGGAAACTGCCGGCATCACAGGCCTGATTATCGATCTCAGATTCAATCCCGGCGGACTCCTGGACCAGGCTGTGGATACGGTAAATGAATTTATCGGCTATCATAAACTGGTGGTGGAAACCAAAGGCCGCACCCGTCAGGACGCTCTTTATACCAGATACAATAGCAAAGAACGCAATTATCCCATCATCGTCTTGGTGAACGAAGCCTCCGCCTCTGCCTCCGAAATCTTTGCCGGCAGCTTGCAGGATTGGGACAAGGGACTGGTCGTGGGAAAAAACACCTTCGGCAAAGGCAGTGTGCAACAGCTCCTTCCGCTCTCCAATGGCAACGGCATCAAGATCACCACCTCTTATTACTATATCAAAAGCGGACGCTGCATCCATAAAATGAGTAATGATAAGCTGCTCACCGGCAAACAGGTGACGGATGAAGATCTGAAAAAGGAAAGTGAAGATAGCCACAACCAGGTTTATTATACCTCCCAGGGACGCGAAGTGTATGGCGGTGGCGGCATTACTCCGGATATCGTAATCGACAACGATCTGCTCACCAGATTCGGAGTGGACCTCAGACGCAAGAATGTATTCTTTAACTACGCCGTGGATTATTTGGTGAATCATGATCACCAGATTTCTAAAAACCCCAGAATCACCGCTGAGATCATGACTGACTTCCTCGAATATGCCAGAGCCCAGGATATCAGCTACAGTGCTGCAGACCTGGACAGCACCCGCGCCTTCATCGAAAGCAGCATCAAAAGTGAGCTGGTGCGCAAGGTGCACGGGGATCTGGAATCTTACAAGATTTCCATCTCTCAAGACAATCAACTGCAAGAAGCCATCTCGCTCTTTGACCGCTTTAGGACGCTGGAAGAGATGTTTATCTACGCAGAAGAATACAAGAAAGAAAGGTAGCCTACTATGTATAAAATGGAAGAGCTTAAAGACATGATGATCTACGTGTCGGACGACGACGAGATCAATCTCAAACTCATCAAAACCGTGCTCAATCAAGCCGGATTTCATAACCTGAAATTGTATTTTAGCGGCAAATCCATGATGGATGAGCTCACCCACAATCGCCCTGATCTGCTGCTGCTGGATATCATGATGCCAGGCTTTAGCGGTTATGATGTGCTGGAATGGATCAAACAGGATCCCGCCCTGGAAGACATCCCCATCATCATGATCACCGCAGCCGCTTTGGATGAAAATATGGAGCCCCTGGCCCGCAGTTTTGAGCTGGGCGCAATGGACTACATCAGCAAGCCTTTTTCCAATCTTGAGCTCGTGCAAAGGGTGAAGAGTGCTCTGCGTATGGAGAAACAGCGTCAGGAATTAGAGGCAGCCGCCAAACAAATACGCTCGCTGGAAAAGCTCATCCCGATCTGCTCCTATTGCAAAAAGATTCGTGCTGATAAAAACTATTGGCAGGAAGTGGAAAGCTATATCTCCGATCATACCGATACCATGTTCTCCCACTCCATCTGCCCGACTTGCTATGAGACACATGTGAAACCGCAATTGGAGAAGCTGAAGAAGGAAAGGGAGAAGAAGGATTGATGTAGAATGTAGAATGTAAAATGTAGAATTATTGGAGGATCTGAGCTTAATTCTACATTCTACATCATAAATTCTACATTAACTTTTCATAGCCCTCAAAGAAGATATCGATGAGATAATCCGAATCTTGACTGCAATCATCAAGACATCCAAAGGAGAAGAAGAATTAATGTAGAATGTAGAATTTAAAATGTAGAATTATTGGAGGATCT
>Ga0265295_1005260_pt1 | contig 16688 bp, 12 predicted proteins | sample Munlansysbiofilm_FD_192503 | JGI IMG/M metagenome (GOLD analysis project Ga0265295, IMG submission 192503) | Leachate microbial communities from a municipal landfill in Southern Ontario, Canada - Methane capture system biofilm | ecosystem: Engineered > Solid waste > Landfill > Unclassified ...
TGGTGCAAAAACAGGTTTAAGAATTATGGAATATTTGCATGCTGGTTTAGATGAGATAAACTTAGTTTCTTTTGCTGGATATACTCCACCGCTTAGTTGTTTTAACGATGGATTGCAAGTTGGAACAGGCTCTACTATTGGATACGGCACTATTACGGTTGATGAGTCTAAGGATAAAACACCAAGTGTTCTTGTTAAATATAATGGAAGAGAAATTTTATTTAGCTTAAAACCAGAAGTTGTTGATGAGATTATTAAAGATATTAGCAGTTTAGTTAAACAATATGGCTTAGAAAGTGAAATGTATTGGTCTGTACTTCGTGAAAAATCTATTGAAAAATACTGGCTTGGAATGAGCCGCTTTGATATTCTTGATATTGAGGAAAAGTAAACTAAGGGCTAAATTTATAGTAATTCTATAATTTGTTGAATATGAGTGGGGCGTGAGTTGTGATTGTAAATTGTTACTGTCTGTTAAAAATCAATAAATTAAATTATACGATTGTGAGATTTCTGCCTGCGGTCGAAATGACAGACAGTTGTTTTATTCGGGCGTGGCTTGGTGCCAGCTTTACCGCCACCAAGCCACTCCCAAATTCTCTAAATTAGTTGTTATTTAGACCATAGTGAGAAATCTCGAAAAGTATTGCATAATAATAATGGATTCCAATCTTCCATTTTTATGACTGTCTAATAAAAATCAATTCTTCATTTACAAAGTAGTGACAAATCTCAAAAAAATTGAATAATAATGAATTTAACATTCGCTAATTGTATTTCCAGTATTATATTTTAACTATTCTTTAGGTTTTGTTGATTGTATTTACAGGCGTTCAAACTATTTTATTAAATATTTGTTAAAGTCCTCAAGAAAACTTTTAAAACCGATAAAGTTTTTTAGTTTTGCAACAATTAAAGATTAAAAATGGAAATGCGTTTAAGAATATTAAAAGAAGCAGGAATATTATTTTCAAGATATGGTTTGAGAAGTGTTACCATGGATCAAATTTCTGCAGAATTAGGTATATCTAAGCGTACACTTTATGAAATATTTAAGGATAAGGATGATTTGGTCTCTCAAGCAATTGAAGAGGGGATAAAGGCATATAAGAATCATTGTAATAAAGTGATTTTGGAAAGTGATAATGTTATTGAAGCTATATTTAACATAGGGAAGCTAAATTATAATCTTTTTAGTAAAATAAACCCTTTGTTTTTTGAGGATTTTAAAAAATATCATTTTGAAATTTTTAAAAAAATAAATAAAAATAATGGTTTGCGTGATTTTAAAATTACCGAATCGCTTTTACATCGTGGCGTAAATGAAGGGATATTTTCTGATTATTTAGATCTTGACTTAGTGAATTTGTTTTTACATAAAATGATAGATCTTACTTATTTGGAAGAGTTTAGCAAATATGGTGATAAAAAAATACTTGCTTCAATGTTTTTGCCTTATTTATCGGGCATTTCAACTAAGAAAGGCGAAAAATTAGTGGGTAAATATTTAAATAAATTTAATACATAGAATGGTGATGGAAAAAAGAATTATTATTGTGATGTTGATTTTATTCCCGACTTTTCTCTACAGTCAGGAATCATCGGTATTGAAGCTAAGTATTAAGGATGCACAAGATTATGCAATCGAAAACAATAAAAGTCTTCGTAATGTGCGAACAGATGCAGCGATATCAAAACAGCAAACATGGCAAGCTATTAGTCAGGGATTGCCACAAGTTTCGGCGACTTTAGATTACACAAACTTTTTTAATTATGAAATTGAATTTGGAATGGGCGGTGGCACAACTCCAGTTATTGATTACGATTTGCTTGATGCTGGTGATTTGCAGATATTAAGTTTTTTGCAACAATCATTAGGGTCGGGACCTACTACTATCACTATGAACAACTCCTCAAGTGCAAAATTGCAATTAACACAGCTAATTTTTAGTGGACAATATATTGCTGGAATCCAGTTATCTAAAATTGGCCAAATGCTTGCCGATAAAAATATTGAAAAGTCTGAAATAGATATTCGAGAGTCGGTTATTGGCACTTATTATTTGAGCTTGCTTACTCAAGAGTCTATTAATATTCTTAGAGCAAATATCGACAACTTAGGACAAACACTTTTGCAAACCGAGGCATTGTTACAGGTTGGTATGATTGAACCTACTGACGCAGATCAGATAAAAATGTCAATTACAATGCTCGAAAATGCCGAAAGATCATTGCTTAGAAATGCAGAATTGAATAAAAACATTATGCGTTTTCAGTTGGGATTGAATAATGATGTCGAAATTGAACTAACCGAAAGCTTTGATGATGTTATGGCCTTAACAGACCTTTCAAATCTTCTTATTGATGAGTTTGACCTTTCACAAAATATTACCATTCAAATGATAGAGGCTCAAGAAGTAATGACTGAAAAATTGTTGGATCTTGAAAAATGGTCGTATGCTCCAACTCTTGTGGGTGTCTATAACTTTAATCAAAAAATTATAACTACAGATTTTGATATGAATCCTAAAAATCTTGTTAGTTTAAATTTATCAGCACCTATTTTTAGTAGTGGTATGCGAAGAGCAAATGTTGAACAAAAGAAACTCGAACTCTACAAGGTTCAAAATACAAAAGAGATTGTTACCGACCAGTTAATGATGCAAGAAAAACAGTTGCAGTACAATTTAAAATCGTCAATGGAGCAATATGAAAGTCAAAAAGAAAATGTTGATCTTGCCAAACGTATATACAGTAATACTGAATTAAAATTTCGTCAGGGTGTAGCATCTAGTTTTGATTTAATTCAGGCAAATGGTAGTCTGTTAGAAGCAGAAAATAATTATATATCTGCTTGTATGGAAATGTTGCAAGCTAAATTACAATACGATAAATTATATAGTAAAATCTAAAATATTAAATAAGAATCACGATGAAAACAAAAAATTTATTTTTAATAGGAATCCTCTCTGTATCATTTATGGTATTAGTGTCATGTGGGGCTGATTCAAAGGCAAGAAAATCGGAATCAGAAAAAGAGAGTGTAAAAACAGTAAAGATTGCTAAAATTAGTGAAAAGGAAATAGGTCGAGAAATTGATTATTCGGCTAATCTACTTGCTAACGAAGAAGTTTATTTGGCTCCTGCAACTCCAGGTAGAATAATTAAAATTTATCCTGAAGTTGGAGATAGGGTATCTGTTGGGCAGGTTTTAATTCAAATGGATCCAACTCAATTAAATACATCTAAATTGCAATTGCAAAGTTTGGAAAAAGATATGGCTAGATTAGATACGTTAATCCAATATGGAGGAGTATCGCAGCAGCAATACGACCAAATGAAAACTCAGCTTGAGGTTACTCGTTCTAATATTGAGTTATTGCAAACAAATATTGTTATGACTGCACCTTTTTCGGGAATTGTTACTGCTAAATACTTCGAAAACGGAGAGCTATATTCTGGAGCACCAAATACGCAGGTTGGAAAAGCTGCAATCTTGATTTTACAACAAATAAACCCTATTAAAGCTATAATTAATGTTTCAGAAAAATATTATCCTGTTATAAAACAAGGACTTGAGGTAAATTTGGTTTCAGATATTTATCCTAATGAAGTTTTTACCGGTAAAATTAGTTTAGTGCATCCTACTATAAATGCCGCAACAAAAACATTTAATGTTGAAATACAAATACCTAATAATAAACAATTATTACGTCCAGGAATGTATGCAAGAGTAAATCTTGAGTTTGCTAAAGAAACAGCGGTGGTTGTACCTGCAATTGCAGTCTTACAGCAAATAGGAACTAATCGAAGATATGTCTTTATCCATAAAAATGGAATTGCTAATAAAATTGATGTTGAAGTGGGAAAAAGGTTTGATGATCAAATAGAAATTATTTCAAATAATACTAATCTTGGGGATGAGTTAATTGTTTCGGGACACGGTAATCTTGTTGACGGGGCAAAAGTGAGTGTAGTTGAATAATGAATAATAAAAAAATAATGATATGAGTATTTATAAAAGTGCCGTACAAAAACCAATAACAACTTTAATGGTTTTTGTTGCCCTTGTTATTTTCGGCATATTTTCGCTAACGAAATTGCCTGTTGACCTGTATCCAGAATTAGAATTTCCTGCTATTACAGTAATGACAATTTATCCTGGGGCAAATTCAAGTGAAATTGAAACTAACGTAACAAAACCTATTGAGCAAACTCTAAATACACTTGATAATTTAAAAGAAATCACCTCTGTATCACGTGATAATATGTCAATTGTAACTCTTGAGTTTGAGTGGGAAACCAATCTAGATGAGGGGGCAAATGATGTCCGAAATGCACTTGAACTGATAAAAAACACTTTACCTGACGACATTGACAGTCCGGTAATCTTTAAGTTTAACTCTTCGCTTATGCCTATACTTTTTTATGCAATTACCGCAGATCAAAGTTACGAAGGAATTGAAAAAATAATTGAAGATAAAGTTGTTAACAGGCTCAATAGAATTGAAGGTATTGGAACAATTGGATTGTCGGGTTTACCAACTCGTACAATTTATGTTGAAGTCGATCCTGTTAGACTTGAATCCTATGGTCTATCTGTTGAAATGATTGGAGGCATGATTCAGGCAGAAAATATGAACTTGCCAGCTGGTAATATTAAAATGGGACAAATGGATTATCAGCTTAAAGTCCATGGCGAATTTGTGCAAAGTGAACAAATAGAAAATATAATTCTTGGTAGTTTTAATGGCCAACATATTAAAATAAAAGATGTTGCTTATGTGCAAGATTCCATCAAAGATATGACTGTTGACGAAAAAATTAATGGAGAAACAGGAATCCGTATGTTTGTCCAAAAACAGTCCGGAGCAAATACCGTTCGAATTGCCAAAGAGGTCCAAGAAGAATTAATAGACATTAAAAAAACATTGCCCCCTGACGTTCAGATTGTGCCAATTATGGACTCATCTGAGTTTATAGCGGATTCAATTAGCAATCTTACAGAAACATTAATGTATGCGTTTTTGTTTGTAATTCTAGTCGTGTTATTCTTTTTAGGACGGTGGAGAGCTACATTTATTATTGTTTTGACAATTCCAATTTCTCTTATCGTTTCATTTATATTTTTGCATTTGACAGGGGGATCCATAAATATTATTTCTTTGACTTCTCTTTCAATTGCAATTGGAATGGTGGTGGACGATGCAATTGTAGTGCTTGAAAATATTACGAAACACATTGAGAGGGGATCCAGCCCGAGAGAAGCCGCAATTTATGGAACTAACGAAGTGTGGCTTGCTGTAATCGTAACAACTTTGGTTGTTGTGGCTGTGTTTTTTCCTTTAACCTTAGTATCGGGTATGACAGGTGTTTTGTTCCGCCAATTAGGTTGGATAGTTACAATTACGATTATCACCTCTACATTAGCAGCTATATCTCTTACGCCAATGCTTAGTGCTAGGCTTCTTAAACTCAGAAAACCTCGTGAAGGTAGATTTACATATGATAAAACCATTAAAGTCTTTCTGGATAAATTAGATAATTTATATGAAAAGATAATTAGAAGAGTTTTAAATAGAAAAATAACAACATTAGTGATTTCTTTGTTAATATTTACAGGAACATTGTCTATTGTTACACTTATTGGAACTGAGTTTATTCCAGAAGCTGACGAAAGTCGTGTTTCAGCAACAATAGAACTTCAAACTGGATTAAGAGTTGAAGAAACTAAGAAAATAGCACGATATTTAGAAGATGTTATTCATGAAAAATATCCAGAAACAATTATGGTATCAACCTCTTCGGGTGCTGATGATAGCGGTGGTTTTGCATCGCTTTTCGGAGCTTCAGGATCTCATATTATAGATGTTTCAATTAAACTAGTTGATGTAAAAGATCGAAAACGCTCTTGTTGGGAAATTGGTGATGACTTAAGACAGGAATTAGATAAAATACCTGAGGTTATTGATTACAAAGTTTCTTATGGTGGAGGAATGGGTGGAGATAATAATGTTGCAGTCGAAATTTATGGATATGATTTTGATGTTACAAATCTCATAGCTGAAGATATTTCTAATAAAATTAAAAATATTGAAACAGCCCGTGATGTTCAAATCAGTCGTGATAACGAAAAACCGGAATTGGAATTAGTTCTTGATCGTGATAAGTTAGCAATGCATGGTTTAAATACAGCGACAGTATCTCTAGCTTTGCGTAATAGAGTTTCAGGGCTTATTGCCTCAAAATTTCGCGAAGATGGAGAAGAATATGACATTGTTGTTAGGTTTACTGAAGAACACCGAAGTGCAATTAGTAGTATTGAAGATATTGTTGTAATAAATCAACAAGGTGAAAAAATACGATTGGGCGATATAGGGGAGGTTGTAGAAACCTGGTTGCCGCCTAATATAGACCACAAAAAACGGGAACGTATTGTTAAAGTTACTTCAACACCTTATAACTCATCACTTGGCGATTTGGCAACTGAGATTAAAAAAATTGTTGCAGATGTTGAAGTTCCTAATGGAGTCCTTATTGATGTAGGGGGAACTTATGAAGATCAACAAGACTCATTTATGGATTTAGGAATGTTACTCGCATTGGCTTTAATGTTGGTGTATATCGTGATGGCTTCACAGTTTGAGTCGTTTAAAACACCTCTTATAATTATGTTCTCAATACCTTTCTCATTCTCTGGTGTTGTTCTGGCTCTTTGGATTACTGGTACTAATCTTAGTATTATTGCAGCATTAGGCGCCATTTTGTTGGTAGGTATTGTAGTTAAAAATGCGATTGTACTTGTTGATTATATTAATCTTATGAGAGATAGAGGGTATCAACTTTATGAAGCAATTGCTTTATCAGGAAAATCAAGATTGAGACCTGTACTTATGACAGCATTGACAACTGGATTAGGAATGTTGCCCCTAGCTCTAAGTACTGGTGAAGGTGCAGAAATTTGGAGTCCAATGGGAATATCGGTTATCGGTGGCTTAGTTTTTTCTACAGTACTAACACTTATTGTGATTCCTGTAATTTATGCAATATTTGAAAAATCAGGAGAACGAAAAAAACAAAAGCAAGCTTATCGTAAAGATTTTAGGTTTATGGAATAATAAATGATAATATTTAATCCTAATAATAAAAATAAGTGTAAAAACTAAAGATGATAAAATAAATAACATATAACACAGAACATGGAAAAGCTAAATTCCATGCTCTGTGTTAATGTTTTTATAAGAATTATTTGATAATTATAAATTACTAAAACTAAAAAAATGAAAGCAATATTTATAATATTTAATCAAGCTTTAACCGAAAAAGTTGAATACATGCTTGATGTACTTGAAGTTCGAGGGTTTTCGCAATGGGAAGGGATTCAAGGGCGAGGAACTAAAGACGGTGACCCACATTATGGTACGCACACTTGGCCCGAAATAAATACTGGAACTATCGCAGTTGTCGAAGACGATAAAGTGGATATTATTCTTGAAAAAATTAAGAAAATTGACGAAATTAATGAAGAGGTTGGAGTAAGAGCTTTTGTTTGGGATATTGAAAAAACTGTGTAGAACCTAAACGAGTCAAAAAAAACGTCCACTAATTACACGAATTTCCACGAATTTGTTTTTCTCTCTTTTCTTTGTGTCCTTCGTGTTTCCTTTGTGTCTACTTCGACTGACCACAAGTCGTTGCAAGCTCCTCGGGAAATCGGTTCTCCCATATTTTTTAGTACAAAACCCACATCTCAAATCTCAATAATTAGTAAAGATTCCACGAGGGAGGAACGACCGAAGTGGTCTTGCCTGTTGCTTTGTAATGTTTTGAAAACTTGGAGTGAGCAACTTGTTCTGAGCGGAGCCGAAGTAAGCGAACGAGTAAGCAGCACATACCTCATGCTGCAGATATTCCTATCCTGCATTTTTAAACTTAGCTATTGCACTCTTATCAAGTTTTGCTTCGGCATAAGCTCTGTCAACTGTAAATTCTTTGATGTTTTCTGATGGCATGTTAAACATTGCTTCTAACATTATAGATTCGCAGATAGAACGCAAACCACGAGCTCCAAGTTTAAACGAAATAGCTTGATCCACTATAAATTCTAAAGCATCGTCTTTAAAATTGAGTTTGATTTTATCCATTTTAAACAACTTTTCATATTGTTTAATAATAGAGTTTTTAGGCTCGGTTAAAATTCGTTTAAGTGCATCTCTATCAAGTGGTTCTAAATGAGTAAGAACAGGCAAACGGCCAACAATTTCAGGAATTAGACCAAATTTACGAATATCATCGGGAACAATATATTGTAAAAGATTTTCTTTATCAATTTGTGCCTGAATTTTGTGCGAGCCATATCCAACAACCTGTGTATTCATTCGTTTTGCAATTACTCTTGCTATACCTTCGAATGCACCGCCACATACAAAAAGTATATTTTTTGTGTCAACAGCAATCATTTTTTGGTCAGGATGTTTGCGACCACCTTGTGGCGGAACGTTTACAACCGAGCCTTCTAAGAGTTTTAATAAACCTTGTTGTACACCTTCGCCTGAAACATCTCTGGTTATGCTGGGATTATCACCTTTACGAGCAATTTTATCAATTTCGTCAATAAATACTATGCCTCTTTCGGCAGCTTCAACATTGTAGTCAGCAGCCTGTAATAGTCTTGTGAGTAAACTTTCGATATCCTCTCCAACATATCCTGCTTCGGTAAGTATTGTGGCATCAACAATTGCAAAAGGAACATGAAGCATTTTTGCTATTGTACGTGCAAGTAGAGTTTTTCCTGTTCCTGTTTCGCCAACCATTATGATATTTGATTTTTCAATATCAACATCATCTTTTGTAATGGGTTGCGACAATCTTTTATAGTGATTATAAACTGCTACCGATAATACTTTTTTAGCATGTTCTTGACCAATTACATATTGGTCGATAAATTCTTTTATTTGCTTGGGTTTAAGGAGTTTAATATCGCCAATCGAAAAAGTATCTGTTGATTTTTTATCCTCCATTAGTAATTCATATCCACGCTCAATACACTCATCACACACATGACCATCTACGCCAGTGAATAGCATATTAACTTCTGTCTCTTTTCTTCCACAGAGAGAACATTTATCCATTATTATTATTTTTTTATTTCTCTATATAAAATTTCGTCAATCATTCCGTAAGACTTTGCTTCGCTGGCTGTCATCCAGTAATCCCTATCAGAATCTTTCTCAACTTGTTTAAATGATTTTCCCGAATGATCAGAGATTATCTCATATAATTCTTTACGCAGTGTTATAATCTGTTTTGTTGTAATCTCAATATCGGCTGCTTGCCCTTGTGCTCCACCCATTGGTTGATGTATCATTACACGTGAGTGTTTTAGTGCCGAACGTTTTCCTTTTGCTCCAGCACATAGTAATACAGCTCCCATCGAAGCTGCCATTCCAGTACAAATTGTGGCTATATCCGAACTGATATATTGCATTGTGTCGTAAATACCTAATCCAGCATAAACCGATCCACCAGGAGTATTAAAATAAATCTGAATATCTTTGTTGGGATCGTTGCTTTCAAGAAACAGTAATTGTGCTTGTATGATATTGGCAACATAATCGTCTATCGGAAGTCCTAAAAAAATAATTCTATCCATCATTAAGCGTGAGAATACATCCATTGAGGCAATGTTAAGTGAACGCTCCTCAATAATAGTCGGTGAGATGTAATTATTGTAAATACTCGTGTATTGATCAAACACTAAGCTATTTATGCCGCGATGACGAGTTGCATATTTTCTAAATTCGTTGTTATTGTTCATTTTTGCATATTTTAAGTTAATCGCCAACAAAAATACAATTTTATTTGTGATTTATTACAAAACAAATACAAAATAATCGCTATCAATTTAATTTGCAAGAATAATTATTTATTGAATTTACAAAAACTGTTAAAATAGATTTTTAGTTATTCATAATTTTTATTATTTTTGAAAAAAATCTAAGTATTATGACAAACAAATTATTCAATTTTATCGAACCTGGTGTTATTACTGGCGATGATCTTAAAAAAGTGTTTAATCATGCGAAAGAAAACGCTTATGCACTTCCAGCAGTTAATGTTGTTAGCACTGATACTGTTAATGCGGTATTAGAGGCAGCAAGAGAAGTTAATTCTCCTGTTATTATTCAACTATCAAATGGTGGGGCAGCTTTTTATGCCGGAAAAGGATTGGCTAATGATGAGCAGCAAGCGGCAATAGCTGGAGCAATATGTGCAGCCCAACATATACACCAATTAGCCGAAATGTATGGTGTCGCTGTTATTTTACATACCGACCATGCTGCAAAAAAATTACTGCCTTGGATAGATGGCTTGTTAGATGCTGGTGAAACTTTTTATGAAGAGTTTGGTAAACCACTGTTTTCATCGCATATGCTCGATTTATCTGAAGAGCCAATTGAAGATAATATTGAGATAAGTAAAAAATATCTCGAAAGAATGTGTAAAATTGATATGACTTTAGAAATAGAATTGGGAATTACAGGTGGAGAGGAAGATGGTGTCGATAATACAGAAGTTGATAATTCAAAACTTTACACTCAACCAGAAGAGGTTGCTTATGCTTACGAAGAATTGATGAAAATATCTAATAATTTTACAATTGCTGCATCTTTTGGCAATGTGCATGGGGTATATAAACCTGGAAACGTTAATTTGCAACCAATTATTTTGAAAAACTCTCAAGAATTTATCCAGAAAAAATTTAATACAAATAAAAATCCTGTAAACTTCGTTTTTCATGGTGGCTCAGGCTCAAGTCTCGAAGAAATTCGTGAAGCTATTGGGTATGGCGTGATAAAAATGAACATTGATACTGATACGCAATGGGCTTTTTGGGATGGAATACGAAAGTTTTATCTCGCTAACGAAGCTTATTTACAGGGACAAATTGGTAATCCAGAAGGTAAAGATAAGCCAAACAAGAAAAAGTATGACCCACGTGTTTGGCTACGTGAAGGTGAAAAGTCAATAATAGAAAGGGTTAAAATTGCATTCTCTGACTTGAATTGCATTGACAAATTATAAAAGATAAGTTTATAGGCGTAGTTTAATTAAGTTACGCCTTTTTCTTTTGCATAATTAAACAAACAAACTATGGCAATAAATCAACGTGATGGATTTTCCGGAAAATTTGGTGTAATTGCTGCTGCAGCTGGCTCGGCTGTGGGACTTGGAAATATATGGAGATTCCCTTATGTTACTGGCGAAAACGGCGGAGGAGCATTTTTACTTATTTATGTGTTTTTTATTATCGTTATTGGAGTTCCAGTAATGATGAGCGAATTTGTTATCGGTCGTCGTTCGCAAAGTAATGCTTTTGGAGCTTTCCGAAAACTTTCGCCTGATAGTGCGTGGTGGATAATTGGGGTGATGGGAATTGTAGCCGCTTTTGTGATATTATCTTTTTATAGTACCGTCGCAGGATGGACTTTGGAATATGTATATCAGGCTTTTTCAGGGAATTTTGCTGGTAAGGATATAAATCAACTTAATTCAGATTTTGCAAACTTTACTGCAGGCAGTTGGCGACCATTGATGTGGCAAATGATTTTTATGGTACTGACGGCAGGAGTAGTTTTTGCTGGTGTGCAAAAAGGAATAGAAAAATATACGAAAATACTTATGCCAGTTCTTCTCGTTATGATTATTGCAATTTGTATTAGAAGTGTTACTTTACCTGGAGCAGAAAAAGGACTAAGGTTTTTATTTGAACCAGATTTCTCAAAATTGAGCTTTCAAGGAGTTTTAACCGCTCTGGGGCAAGCTGCTTTTTCGCTTAGCATTGGAATGGGTGCATTAATCACTTATGGCTCTTATGTGAGAAAAGATACTCCTTTATTATCCACGGCTGTTCAAGTGGCTACTGTCGATACAGTAATAGCAATTTTAAGTGGGATTATGATTTTTCCTGCTTTAATGGCTTTAGGACAAGACCCCGCTGCTGGACCAGGATTAGTATTTGTTACATTACCCGGAATTTTTCAGGCAATGCCTGGTGGTTTTTATTTTGCCATTGTATTCTTTATTCTTTTATCGGTTGCGGCTCTCACAAGTACTATCTCTGTACTCGAAGTGGTTGTAGCATTTTTAATCGAAGAGAAAAACATGAGTAGAGGCAAAGCAACTGCGCTCGGTGCTGGTGCAATCTCAATTATTGGTATAGCTTGTACGCTTTCGTTTGGCCCGCTAAAAGATTTTAAAATATTTGATAAAACTGTGTTCGATTTGATGAACTATTTATCGGCTAATGTCTTTCTTACTTTTGGAGCCTTATTAATTGTAATTTATACTGGGTGGAAATTAGGCAAATCGAACTTTGTTGATGAGATAAATCAAGCAGCAAAAATTCCAAAGTTTTTATCATCAAGTATTGTTTTTATAATTAAATATATTGCTCCCGTAGCTATCGGAGCGGTCGCAATAGGAGCATTTTTTATTGATGGACTAACTTAATATTATGACTGAAATACTTAGTTCAGTAATTAAGGCATATAACGAATATATAGGTGGATATCTTATTCTCGCTTTACTTATTCCTACGGGTTTGTTTTTTACTTTTTACTTAAAGTTTTTGCAGGTATCTAAGTTTAAACATGCTATACAAATTGTAGCAGGAAAATTCTCAACAAAAAAAACTAAAGGCGATGTCTCTTCCTTTAAAGCATTAACAACCGCTTTGTCGGCAACAGTGGGAACAGGAAATATTGTTGGGGTTGCTCTTGCTATTCATTGGGGCGGTCCAGGTGCAATATTCTGGATTTGGGTTGTTGGGTTTCTTGGAATGATGCTTAAAATGGTTGAGTGTACGCTGGCACAAAAATATAGAATTGTAAATTCTGACGGGTCTATTTCGGGAGGCCCGATGTATTATATGGAACATGGCTTAAAACAAAAACTTGGAAAGTTTGCTAAGGTGCTGGCAATTATATTTTCGCTTGCTGCAATTCTTTGTTCTTTTGGTACTGGAAACATGGCTCAGGCAAACTCAATGGCGGATGCTCTTAATTCTAGTTATGGAGTGCCTTTGTGGAGTTCTGCTATCATTATTACTTTTTTGGTATTATTGATAATTGTAGGAGGTCTAAAACGAATAGCCGAAGTTACTTATAGGTTAGTGCCGTTTATGGCGGTCACTTATTTTATTGCTGCTCTTGTTGTAATAATCGTTTTTATAGAGGCAGTACCCGAAGCGTTTAAGTTGATTATTACTGATGCGTTTACTGGAACTGCGGCGGCTGGAGGTTTTATTGGCTCAACATTTATTATGACTTTAACTTGGGGAGTGAGACGTGGGCTTTTCTCAAATGAGGCTGGACAAGGATCCGCTCCAATTGCTCACGCTGCTGCTAAAACAGAGCACCCAATGCAAGAAGGTCTTGTTGCTTCTTTAGAACCATTGGTGGACACTATTATTATTTGTACTCTCACTGCATTGGTTATTGTTATTACTGGAGCATGGACTGCCCATGACTCAGCAGGTGTGAGCATGACAATTCTTGGTTTTGAAACTGGCCTTAGAGAAATTGGATTAGGTTGGATTGCGAAACATGTAGTAAGCATAGGTTTATTGCTTTTTGCGTTTTCTACAATAATTGCTTGGTCATATTATGGAAGCAGAGCTGTGCAATATATTTGGGGAGATAAAGCAATAAAACCATATTATTTTGCGTATGGAGCATTCGTCTTTCTTGGTTGTGTTTGGGGATTAGAACTTGTCTGGAGTTTTGTCGATATGGTTATTACTTTTATGAGTATTCCTAATCTTATTGCAATTATAATACTTGCTCCAGTTATGAAAAAGGAAGCAGATAATTATTTTTCTTTTATCAAAAAGGAATATAAACCAAATAAAAAATAATTAATAATAATTAAAAAACTGATGAAGGGTTTTATAAAAGAATATTTTAATTTCTCGAAACGTGAACGAAACGGAATTATAGTCCTCCTAATTATTCTTGTAATAATTGTATCTGTTAGAATTATAGTAAATAACACAAAACATAATAAACGTGTCGATTTTACCGAATTTGAGAAAGATATTGATAGATTTATTGCTTATCAAACTCCCGATTTTTCAAAAACTCCCCTAAGTTTTGACCCAAATACCGCCGATGCCAACCAATTACTTAGTTTAGGCTTATCGCCACGCTCGGTTAATGGGATTATGCAATATCGCGAAAAAGAATGGAAGTTTTATAAACCCGAAGATATGTTACGAGTTAAAGATTTGTCGGAAGAAGAATTTGAACATATTAAAGAATTTATTAATATTCCTAAAAAATCATATTCAAAAAATTATAAGTATCAATATCCTGATAAAAACGAAACCGTAAAAGAGCATGAATTATTTTATTTTGACCCTAATACTGCCTCAAAAGAGGAGTTTTTAAGTTTAGGATTTTTAGACTGGCAAAGTAATAATATTATTAAATTTAGAAATAGTGGAGGTTATTTTTCGGAGGCAAATGATATTGAAAAGATTTATGGTTTAGACCCCGAATTTGTTGATAAACTTAAACCTTATGTGAAAATCGATACAGTTTTCAAAGAAAAACCAAATATTAGCAACGAAAATATTAGTGTTAACTTAAATATTGCAACCGCAATAGAGTTACAAAAATTAAGCGGAATTGGACCTTCTTATTCTAAAAGGATAATTGAATATCGTGATAAACTTGGTGGCTTTATTGACGTCGAGCAGCTTATGGAAGTCTATGGCTTTACCGATGAACTCTACGAATCTGTAAAAAATAGTTTTATTATTGACACATCATATATCAAAAAAATAAATATTAATACAGCCAAATATGTGGATTTAATAAGCCATCCATATATAAACCAAGAAATCACGAAAAGCATTCTTAATTATCGCAAATTTGCTGGCGAGATAAAAACTCTTGAGGAACTTGTTGCACAAAAAGCTATTAATCAGGTAGTTCTTGATAAAATTTATCCTTATATTAAAACAAAATGATAGAAAAACTCTCAAAAATAAAAAGCAAACTTATATCCTCCTTGTCCTTAAAAAAGTACAGAAACGAAAATAAACTCTTTGTTGCCGAAGGAATAAAAATTTTGCAAGAGGCTGTCAAAACAGATTGCAAAATTAAATTTGTTGTTTATAATCAAGACAAAGAATTGCCAATTGATTCTGAGCATTACGAAGTTTTTACAACTGACGATATTGGCATGAAAAGAATATCAAATCTAAAGTCTGCTCCAGGAGTTTTAACTATTATGGAAATACCTGATTATAAACTCGATATTGAAGATTTGAAATCAAAACTTACAATGGCGGTTGATGATATTCAAGATCCGGGTAATCTTGGAACTATGCTGCGTATTTGCGATTGGTTTGGAATAGAAAATCTTATTTGCTCAAAAAATTCAGCAGATGTTTATAATCCTAAAGTTATACAAGCAAGCATGGGAGCATTTTTAAGAGTTAAAATTCATTATGTTGATTTGCCTGAATTTATAGAAAATTACAAACTTACTACTGCCCAAAAAACGTATGGAACTTTTCTCGAAGGCGAAAGTATTTACAAAACTAAATTATCTAAAGATGCACTATTCATTATGGGCAACGAAGGAAGTGGAATTTCTGACGAAATCACTAAGTTTTTGGATGAAAAGATTTTTATCCCGCCATACCATACCACAGAACAACATGCTGAATCTCTCAATATCTCAGTTGCTGCTGCAATAATTAGTAGTGAGTTTAGACGAGGGTAATATAAGACAGTGTTTGCTGCATTATATCCACAGGCTCAGAACTCCTAATTTATTCGCAAACCAGCAATCTCCAGATTTAAAAATCAACCCTAAATTTGCAGTCGAATTTTGACTTTACATTGCAAAAAAAAACAAATCACATCCTGTTTCTGCTAATAAATTGAAGGTAATGTAAACGTCAGAAAAGACTACAACACGAAAACTACAAAAATTGATTGTACTTCATGTGCTTTTTTAACGTTTCCATAACCGCAAAAAGGCGGATGATGGAAAGTTGAAAAATATTGTTGTCGAATTTTGACTTTCTATTGCCGACTAAAACAAATCAAATCTTGTTTCTGATAATAAATTAGAGGCAATGTAAACGTCAGTAAAAACAACAAAAACTCAAAACCACAAAAATTGATTATTTTTCAAAAGCGTGGATGGAAAGTTAAAAAAAATTGAGATTACAGTAGCCGCAACACTCGGATTATAGCAACACTCGGATTGCAAATAAATCCGAGCGAGCCGGTAAATCCGAGTGAGCGAAGCGGTATTTTGTAATAATATTGGTTATAGCCCAGCGGGCTTTAACATCAATAAACAAACAGCAGGTAAGTTTTTCTTTTGCCCAGCGGGCATAAACATTTTTATTGATACTGTTCGCTTGGATTTACACATCTGTTCAAATTATGCTTGAAAAAAAACAGATTTCTCACCCGCCAGTTGGCGGTTCGAAATGACCTAACAACGTGGGAGAGTATAGTCGGCGACAAATTGTATACAATCTTATTTTTGCAATTCACGTGTCGCCGACTAATACCATAGTATATCGGTCATTTCGAACCCTGACGAAGGAAGGGTGAGAAATCTGTTATTATTATGAATTTTATGCAACATTAAAAAAACAC
>Ga0265295_1005261_pt1 | contig 16681 bp, 11 predicted proteins | sample Munlansysbiofilm_FD_192503 | JGI IMG/M metagenome (GOLD analysis project Ga0265295, IMG submission 192503) | Leachate microbial communities from a municipal landfill in Southern Ontario, Canada - Methane capture system biofilm | ecosystem: Engineered > Solid waste > Landfill > Unclassified ...
CAGCATCTCTCAACCTTTCTCAAGCCGAATTAAAACAAGGAAAAGAAATTAAGGAGTAAATTGCAAGATGGTACGTATTCGCTTACGCAGAGTTGGCTCTGCCCATCAACCTCACTATCGTGTCGTGGTAGCTGATAAAGAAAGCCCACGCGATGGTCGCTTTATTGAAATCGTTGGTTCATACAACCCGAGAACACATCCCGGAACGATTGAATTTAATGATGACCGTATTTTTTATTGGTTGAGTGTTGGTGCCCAGCCTACTGAATCCGTTGAAAAACTGTTCAAAATCGTCAAACTTGACGATCGTTTTGGACGTTTTAAGAGCGGTGAAGATAAAGCTGTACTGATTGATGAAGGTGCAAAGATCTATCAGGCTCGTGCAGCACAGATTAAAGCGAAATAGCTTTAACTTAACAAGGAAAATAGCATGGAAAAAGATAACCTCACTAGTCTTTTAGAATATCTGGCAAAATCGATTGTTGACAATCCGGATGATGTGACTGTTGAGGAATCCATAAGTGGCAAAACCGTTCAACTTGGCTTACGCGTGCATCCTGATGATATCGGAAGAGTAATTGGGAAGCAAGGGCGGGTCGCTAACTCGATGCGCATGATTCTAAGAGTCGCAGCCGCACGAGAAGGCAAAAAAGTTGAAATGGACGTCCTTGACCTTGATTAGTTACGCTAATGACTGAGATCGATAAAAATGAAGCAGGCTTGGCTCGAACCGAGCCTGCTTATCTATTAATTGGCAGATTGCAAAAAACCCACGGAGTTAAGGGCGAGATTGACTTGCGTGTTATCACCCAGTTCCCAGAACGTATTCGGGCTGGCAAAACCGTCTTTTTAGGTGAAGAACATCAGGAATATGTGATCGCTTCTGTTCGTTGGAAAAACAATTTGCTAATTTTACGTCTGAATGGTTTCGATAACCCGGAAGATGCTTCAAAACTGACCAATCTCGAAGTTTTCACAAAGAGCCGCAATTTACCCAAATTGCCCGAGGGGCAATATTATCACCATCAATTAATCGGTCTAAAAGTTTGGGAAGGTGAAGAACTTTTGGGTGAATTGATTGAAATCATGGAAACCGGTGCAAATGATGTCTATATCATTCAAGCAGAAGACGGTAAAGACTTACTGATTCCGGCAATTCCGCAAGTCATTAAAGAAATTGACACCGAAGCAGGGACAATGAAAGTCGAACTGCTTGAAGGATTGCGTGATTGAACAGCGAAGATGTTTATTGGTTGGCATTTAGCACAGTTCGCGGAATTGGCGCGGTACGTTATCGTAAATTAATTGATTATTTTGGCAGTCTTTCTCTTGCCTGGGGGGCTGAAAAAGCAGAGTTACTCAATGCAGGTTTGACTGAAAAAGCAGTTGAACAAGTCATCATTGCCAGAAAATCCCTCATTCTTGAAAATCTTGAAGATGATCTCCGCCGAAAAGGGATTCAATATTTAACCTGGAATTCTCCCGGATATCCCCCTTATTTGCTCGAAATTGCCCAACCGCCGCCGGTTTTATATTACATTGGAGAAATTTTGCCGGAAGACAATTTGGCAATCGGAATTGTCGGCACCCGAAATGTTACAAAATATGGCAGGCAAATCACCCAGGATACCGCCGCATACCTGGCAGGAAACAGTGTGACTGTTGTCAGTGGTTTGGCGCGGGGTGTCGATGGGCTTGCGCATCAGGCAGCGATTGATGCCGGTGGAAGAACCTTCGCAGTTCTTGGTTCAGGCGTGGATGTAATTTATCCGCCGGAACATCGTAAACTTGCCCGAGAGATTATCAGCCACGGAGCGATTATCAGCGATTACCCACCCGGGACCAAGCCGGATGGAATCAATTTTCCGCCCAGAAATCGAATAATATCCGGGCTCTCACGAGGTGTTGTTGTGATTGAAGCCGGAGAGCGCAGCGGTGCGCTAATTACCGCAAAATTTGCCATTGACCAAAATCGAGAGGTTTTCGCCGTGCCGGGCTCGGTGCTTTCTCAGATGAGCAAAGGGACCAATAATCTGATTGCTGAAGGGGCAACCCCGATGACCAATCCGACAATTATCACCGAGATGCTCAATCTGGCAAGAAGCGGCATGGAAACAAAGAAAGAGAAAATTGAGCTGACCGCGATTGAACGAAATATCTTGCGCCTGATGGGTGAAGAGAGCCTGCACATCGATGAAATTTGCGCCAGAGCCTCGCTTTCGATTGAAAAATTGACCGCAGAACTGACCATGATGGAACTAAAAGGCTTAGTGCAACGCGAAAACGGAATGGAATATCAGCGCGTCAAAAAGTGGGATTTTTGACAAAGATTTTGCAAAAGAGGCTTGACAATAAAAATCATATGGTATTATAGTGCCCGGCTACTGTGGGACATAGCAGCCGAGAGGTATTTTAAATGGAAGCTTATTGTTTGAAATGTAAAGAAAAAAGAGAAATAGTCAATCCGCTTGCTGGTTTTAATGCCCGCGGATCGGCGGTTACAACCGGTACTTGCTCGGTTTGTGGTTCCAAAATGTATAAAATTGGAACAACCCCGGCGCATGAAGGTTTGGAAAAACCTGTAATCGAAAAAAGCAGCACAAAAACGAAGGTTAAGAAAACCATAAGGAAAAAATCTACAAGCACCACGAAAAGCCAAAAATCTGACAGCAGCGCACTTCGTGTGAGCAATAAACCTTTGGTGATTGTAGAATCCCCGGCAAAAGCACGCACAATCGGACGTTTTTTGGGCAAAGACTACGAAGTTGTCGCTTCGGTTGGTCATGTTCGCGATTTGCTAAAATCACAGCTTAGTGTGGATGTTGAAAACAACTTTACACCGAAATATCGTGTTCCGAACGAGAAAAAGGAAGTCGTCAAGAAAATCAAAGCGATGGCAGCCGGCACGAAAAAAGTCTATTTGGCAACTGACCCCGACCGCGAAGGCGAGGCAATTGCCTGGCATTTGATGGAATCAGCCGAGATTGACCCTTCACGGACTGAACGGGTTGTCTTCCACGAAATCACCAAAAGCGCCATTGCCGATGCTTTTGATCATACCCGCGAGTTGGATATGGATTTGGTCGATGCACAACAAGCCCGGCGCATTTTGGATCGCCTCGTGGGTTATAGCGTTTCTCCGATTTTGTGGGCGAAAGTTAAGGGGCGTCTTTCGGCCGGACGCGTGCAATCGGTTGCCTTGCGCCTGGTCGTGGAACGCGAACGCGAAATTGACGCTTTTATTCCGGTGGAATATTGGTCAATCCATGCACTTTTGAATCCGGATGGGAGCGAAAAACAATATCGGGCGAAATTAGCGAAAATTAACGGAAACGCCGTGAATGGTACGCTTGATAACGAAAAAATTACACTGGAAACCGTTGAGAAACTGCGTCTGGCTCCTTACAAAATCTCTGACATCAACCTTACGACCAAACAAATCAAACCCGGCGCACCTTTTATTACCAGCACGCTCCAACAAGAAGCCTCACGCCGAATCGGCTTTCTGACCCGTAAAACGATGGCGGTTGCCCAGCAACTGTACGAAGGGCTGGATTTAGGCAATGGGGAAGAAACCGGTCTGATTACCTATATGCGTACCGACTCGGTCAATGTTTCTGCAGAATCCGTTCGCGAAACGCGGGCTTATATTGAAAACCGCTACGGTCCCAGTTATCTGCCGGAAAAACAGCCCCAATACAAAACCCGCGCGGCTTCGGCACAAGAAGCGCATGAGGCGATTAGACCGACTTCGGTTAACCGCACGCCTGATTCTTTGAAGAATCATTTGACGAAAGATCAATTAGCTTTGTACAAGCTGATTTGGCAGCGTTTCGTTGCCAGTCAAATGAACCCGGCAGTGATTGAAATCACGACCGTTGAGGTTGAAGCGAAAGCATCCCAGGATGATTATCTATTCAAAGCAACCGGAAATCGGGAGACTTTTCCCGGCTTCCGAGCGGTCTATCGCTTTGCTAAAGCAGATGACGAAAACGGCGAAGAAGAATTGGTAGATTTGCCAATTGAAGTGATGGAAGTCGGGCAAAAGCAAAATTTACTCGACTTAGATCCGCAACAACATTTCACACAACCTCCTGCTCGCTATTCTGAGGCGACGCTGATTCAGGCATTGGAAGAAAATAAAATTGGACGTCCTTCGACCTATTCGCCAATAATCACGACCATTCAGACCCGCGGTTATGTTACCCGCGAAAACAAACGCCTCTACCCAACAGAGATTGGCTTTTTGGTCAACGATTTGGTTGTCGAATATTTCCCGGGAATTGTCGATTTGGGCTTCACCTCCCGCATGGAAGACGAACTCGATAAAGTTGCCGAAGGTAAAGAAAAGTGGGAAGACGTAATCGGCGAATTTTACGGTCCTTTCAGTAAAGATTTAGAACATGCTAAGGCAAATATGCCCAAGACTCAGCTCGCACCTGAAAAGGTTGGCAGAACCTGCCCGGAAGATGGCGGAGAATTGGTTTTTCGAAATGGACGCTTTGGAAAATTCATCAGTTGTGCCAACTTCCCGAAGTGCCGTTATACTGAACCCTGGCTGGAAAAGATCGGCGTAAAATGCCCGACTTGTGGCATAGGTGATGTTGTTGAGAAGACTTCACGAAAAGGGCGTAAATTTTATGGCTGTTCGCGCTACCCGGAATGTGATTTCACTTCCTGGGATAAACCGATTGGCAAAAGCTGCCCTGATTGTGGCGGAGTTTTGGTCGAAAAAGGAAACAAAGCCATTGTTTGCAGCAATTGTCAGAAGCGTTTCCCAAAAAACGAAACTGAAGAATAGTCTGGTACAAAACGTGCACCTTTTAGGAAGAGACCTCTTTTGCTGAAAGGTGCATTTATGGAAAACATTATCTCAAGTATAAAAGAAAGATTACAGGTTCCCCGAAACCTGGCGATTGCCGCTGCTATCGGTGGACTGATTTTGGGTTTGGCGATTGGATATCTGTTCCCAATTCCCTGGACTGATGCTTCGGCTGAGAACCTGCGGCCCGATTTGCGGATTGAATACCTCCGCAATGCCATTACAACCTATACCCTGACCGGCGACAGGCTCAAAGCCGTGCAATCTTATGAAGAATTGGGCAAACAAGCCGAATCAACGCTGATTGAGCTGACAGCAAACCCGGGATTTTTGAATTCAGAACAAATCCAACGCTATACAACAGCGATTAACATTCCTCTTTCACCTTCAGAGCCAGCTCAGACAATCCCAAGTCCAGTGCAAGATGGGCAAACCGAGGGCGAAGCGAAAGAGGGCAATTTCCCGGTTTGGTTAGGATTGGTTTTGCTGGGGGTTTTACTGGTTGGCGCTTATCTGGCTTGGCGCTATTTTGTTAAAGATCGTGGCTTTAGTTTTAAGGATTTTGGTTCGATGGTTTCAAAAGATAAAGGGGAAAGAACGATGGCTCAAAGCGCCCCTCCGGCTGCGGTTCGCAGAACTGAGAGCCAGGTTGCCACACCAGATCCTGTAATTCGAGTAGTTAGAGAAAACAAACCAGCCGCTCAACGCGTTTCTCTTTTTGCCAATGGCGAAACGAATGGCAATGGGAACGGTAAGGCGAGCAATATCAATGGCAACGGCGAGAAACCTGTGGCACAATTTATGTCCACTTATTTGTTCGGTGATGATCGCTATGATGAATCCTTCATTTTTGACGCTCCAAATGGCGCTTTTTTGGGTGAATGCGGAATTAGCATTTCGGATTTGATTGGGGTTGGCGAGCCAAAGAAGATTTCAGCTTTTGATGTTTGGCTTTTTGATAAGAACGACATCCAAACCGTGACCAAAGTAATTATGAGCCGGCATGCCTTCAACGAGCCGAACATAAAATCGCGCTTGGAAATTCGCGGTGAACCAATTTTGGCAGAACCGGGAAAACTCTTCCGGCTCGAAACCGCCACATTGCGCATGGAAGGCAGAATTGTGGACGTCTCATATGGCGACCTGCCCCTACCGGAAGACAGCTATTTCCAGAGGAATACAATTGAATTAGCGGTTTATCGAAAGTAGGATTGAATTAATTATGATGAAAACGCCGGGAACCCCGGCGTTTTTTGTTTGCCACTCCGCCGGGCAAATGGTTAAATTATCGGAATAATTTTTTTTAGATGAATGATCAACTGGCTTAAAACCCAGCCGTCCGCTTTAACAATTTCCTTATCTCTTGCAATAATCTATTCCTTGCTGTTTATATTGTCATCATATTATATTTGTACAGAGGGGTTTCTATAGCACCCGATGCGAAGCGAGCGGTGTTACCCCTCCTGTCTGGATCATGCAATAAAAATTTCTTGCCTTTAGATTGTCGGAGTCCGCAAAAGAGGCGGATTCCGACCTACGGTTGATCAAAACATTCTAGGCAAGGGCGAGACTTTTCCTTTAGCAGTCAAATTTTTGATATTAAATATTCCCACCGTACGGGCGGGACCCAATCACGAGCACACAAAAATCGCCCAATTAGCCAGACCAGCCTTTAGCAGAATCGGATTATGATTCCATTATTAGATACAGAACCCCGCATACAAAGTCAATGCTCTTACATTTTCTTCGATTTTTTTACAATCCTTTATAATTCAACCTAATTAATTATGAGGAACGGAAAAATTATGGCAGAAAAAATTTTACTTGCTTTAGGTGGTGGTGGTGTGAAGGGGATTGCGCATTTAGGCGTTGTGGCTTGTTTGTTGGACCACAATTACGAAATTGAGGGCATCGCCGGAACAAGTGCTGGCGGTATGTTTGGCGCTCCTCTGGCTGCTCTGGTTCCTCCTCAGGAAATTTTCATACAGGTAGTTGATTTTTTTAAAAACCCTGATTTGAAGCGCGACAAAAAAAAAGACGGACCTTCATTAGCCGGGACACATGGCTTGGAAACAGCTTTAGCTCCCTTCATTGAGGATAAATTGATTGAAGATTTACCAATCAAATTCGTGGCAACTGCCGTCAGCCTAAAAACAGAAAAAGAAGTTTTGCTTGATTCTGGTGAGCTAATGCATGCTGTTTTGGCAACTATTGCCATTCCGGGCGTCTTCCCGCCAATCGGTGATGAAGAATTGGTCGATGGTGGAGTATTAGACCCGGTACCTGTTTTGCCGGCTCGTGCCCTGAACCCATCCTTGCCAATCGTAGCCGTTGTTTTGAACACCAAAGATCCTGACGCTCCCCAGGCTGATCAATTACTTGGAGAAAGCGACCCACTTACCGACCTGATTGTAGACCGCTTATCCAGAACAGTATTAGGTGAATCACTGGATATTGCAAACAAAGGACTCGGACTTCGCGGCGATAAATTGGCCGAACTTAGTCTCGAAAACAGCAAACCGGACGTGATTGTCCGTCCTTTGGTTGCCCAACATGGACCTCTCTCAAATGTTAATCCTCAAGAATTGTATGATGAAGGTTATCGGGCAATGAAATCACAATTGAAGGCTTTAGAAGAGGCTAATTCCCTCATCAACAGCCTCATTCGAATTGCCAAATATTCAACTGCACATAAGACGGATAATAAAAAATAGGGGTTATCAATCAGGAGAGCTTGACAGCTGCATACTGCCATTATTGCAAATTGTAATAATTATAAATTGCAGCTGAAAGATCTCGGAATAGGTAATTGGCGTGGTCGAATATTACCTGAACGGCTTGGTGAACAAAAATGGTTAGCACATAATTTCCACCCGGTGTATAGACAATGGCAGCGTCGCCCATCGTATGAACGAAACCGTCTTGCACTTCGTTAGCCCAGCCGTGTTTATGCGCCACAACAGTACCCGGCGCAACACCGGCCTCAATTAGGTGACCCAGCTTGTTTTTCCCCAGATAGTCGATCATCAAAAGGCATTCTTCCTGAGTAATTTCACCGTCAAAAGCCAAAGGAATTGCTCCACCATAATCCTCTGCACAATAATAAATCTCTTCCAGAAGCAAACCCATATCGAGAACGGTGGTTTGTCCATAACGGTCAGGCCCGGTGTCATAAACCCGATTGCTGTTGGCAGGAGTTGAGATTTCCTGTAAAAGTGGTGAACCAAGGCTAAAATAACCAGCCCAAAAAGTATTCTGCAGTCCTAAAGCACGCATATCTTCGGTAACTCGTAAAGGCGCAAGATTTGTCTCAACCAATTTTTTGGCAAGCGCATCTGTTGATTCGTTGTTGGATTCTTCAACCATTTTTTCAATTTCGGCTAAAACCGTTGGATCATATGGTTCTTCCAGGTTTTTGAAAACAGTCACCATTGCTGGAATCTTAATCGTGCTCCAGGAAGAAAACGCAATATCCATCGGCAGATCATCATCGCCAATCCGACTATGCGAAAAATGCATCGTCAATCCGTTTTGCAGATCTTTAAAATACAGTTCGACAACCCCGTCAAAAGTCGCCTCATCAATCACATCTTCGAGCATAAATTCGAGAATGTCAAAAGAAGGCTTTTGTGGTTTTGATTCTATTACTTCGATATTTACCGAACGATGACTGTTCGAAGAGAGCGCATCTACAATTCGTTGAACCGTAATCGGATAATCCATCGAGGTGCCTGTCTTACCTTCATAAAAACCGCTCTCACCCGGAATAGGCATCGGCGGCGTTGAGGGGATATCATAGCGAATGTGAATTTCGTTTTCAAGATAAGCCTGGATACGATCTTTATCAAAATGAGCTTGCAAAGGAATTGCACTGGTGCTCATCGGGCGATTCCACAGAAATTTCCAATAACCGGACCAAAAAGGTTCGTTGGTGCGTTGCTTGTCAGCGGCTGCCAGCATGCTGTTTAGCTGTAATTCGAACCCGAGCGTAGCCGGGCGCACCTGAAGCCGGGCATCACCATAGCGCAGTTCAATTGGGGACATATAAACCTGCACCAGACGCTGCGAAGCTTCCTCAAATTGAAGACCGGCAACCGGAATACCGGCAATCGTCATTCCGGTTGGGAAGGTAGCCCGAACGCGCGCATAACGGACAAGCTGCAAGATTGCCAAAAAACTTGCCATCACAATCAAACCAACCGCTGCCCAACTTATCAGTGATCCTTTTCTTCGCATGCCTTTATTATAATTCCTCTTGTCAAACCTCAAAAATCCGGGCTCAGCAAACAGAGCGTACAGCATAAAACGGCTCTAAAAATGCCAAAACCGCAAACTATTCCTTGCTCTTAATCCTCAAGCAGCAGCTCCATTCGGCTTATCCCGGAATCGAAAAGTTTTGCCTGCGGATGATGAACCACCATTGCGGCGGTTGTTTGCTCCGGCACAAAAAAGTAAGCTTCAGTAAGTCTAAGACCTAATTCTTTTTCAGCCGGAAGCAAATTAAAGACTTTGCGATGTTCTTTCAGCCAGGGTAATGCCGGATAACCCCAGGAATAGCGTTCACCCTGCTCCGCTGTAAGTCCTAATTCCTGCTTAATTCTCTGATGCAAAAATTCAGCGCTGGCTTCCGCCATCTGGACCGCCAATCCATGTAAGAAATAGCCTTCCGAATAGCGATCTTCGCTGTCAAGATGAGCAATTCGTTCGGTTGCCGCTTTGCCAACCGTAACAACCTGTAAGGGTAAAATGTCAAACTGCCCACTGCCCACAGGCAAAAAGTAATCACTCAAACACAAGCCTTCCCCATCCTTTTGACGGGGGAAACTCAGTCGGGTCAATTCAACCAGTTTTTCAATTGTGCTTTTTTGCGGATCGAAAACGATAATATCATTCCCGTCTTTCCAAACCGGGAAATAACCATAGACCGCCTGCGGTTGAATCCAGCCTTCCTTCTGCGCCTCTTCGAGCATTCGCCAACGTTTTCTGTCAAATTCGTGCTTCAAGTCTGTCCATTCCTGCCCGCGCACCTTTTTTGCTCCCCAGGACATGCGGTAGAGACTTGACAAATTAATCAATCGGGAAACTTGTTCAAAAGGCAAAGCCTTATCAACCCGGATACCCATCGGAGAAATTGTCGGGATGCTCAAAGCCGGTTCTACTTTAGCCACCAAATCTTGAACATCAGCAAGGCTTGCTTCAGGCATTGGTTCGCTAATAAACTCAGAAGGAGGCGGGAAGTCCGAAGCCTTCAAATGTTTTCGCTTTTCATCCTCAACCAACTGCTCCATTACCATCAAGCCCTCAAATGCATCTTTACAATAGTAAATCCCAGCCTTATATTCGCCCATTTCGGCATTCGTAGAAATCCGTTCAGCAAATTGAGGATTAATCGCTGCTCCCCCAATCAGGAGGGGCATTTCAACGCCACGACGCTGGAATTCATTGGCAATTAATGGCATTTGCTTACTGGTCGAAACCAAAAGCGCGCTCAATCCAACCGCATCAGCTTGTTCTTCTATCGCTCTGCTGATGATTTCTTCGGCCGAAACTTGTTTGCCAAGGTCTATTACATCAAAACCATTATTGGACAAAATCGTCTTAACCAGATTTTTGCCAATATCATGGACATCACCATAAACCGTTGCCAAAACAATTTTGCCTTTGCTCAAACCTTCCTGCCGTTCCAGATATTGTTCAAGATAGCCGACGGCTTTTTTCATGGCTTCGGCAGATTGCAAAACGAAGGGCAAAATCAAAGCTCCGCTGGCAAAACGGTTTCCGACTTCTTTCATTGCCGGCAGCAAAATATCGTTCAGAATGCCAACCGCCGCTTCGCCGCGTGGCTCAGCAGATTCAGCCAAAACCTGATCAATATCTTCTTCCAGTCCGTTCTTTTGACGCAAAACAATCCGTTGGAAAAGGCGTTCTTTTGCGTCCAAACCTTCGAAAGGATCTTTTTTGCTTGCTGCTTCCTCTCCTGCTTCAGCATGCGTTTCAAACCATTCAACCAATTTCTCCAAGGCATCCTCAGAACGGTTGAATATCAAATTTTCGGCAAGCTCTTTCTCTTCATCCGGAATTTCTGCAAAGGCTCTAATATGCGCTGGGTTGACAATTGCCATGTCCAACCCATTTTGGACAGCATGGTGCAAAAAGACGCTGTTAATCAACTTACGAGCCGGTTGCGCCAAGCCAAAGGAGACATTGCTAACGCCCAAACAGGTATGCACACCGGGCAATTCTTGTTTAATTAATGCCAGTCCTTTGAGCGTTTCCAGTGCACTTTCCCGCCAAACTTCTTGGCCGGTTGCCAGGGTAAAGGTCAGCGGGTCAAAAACCAAATCTTCCGCTCGTAATTGAAAATCAGAACCTGCCATCTCAAGCATTCTTTTGGCAATCGCCAGTTTTCTATCGGCAGTTTTCGCCATGCCTTCTTCATCGATTGTCAAACACATCACTGCCGCACTGTATTCTCGTGCCAAAGTAAACATCTTGCCGGCTTTTTCGGGACCGGATTCAAGATTGGTTGAATTAATCAAACTTCGACCGGGGGCGCTTTGCAGGGCAACTTCGGCAACAGCAACTTCGGTGGTATCAATAATTAAAGGAACCGGCACTTCGAGTGAAAGCTTTTTGACAATCGCCCGCATCAATTCCGCTTCATCGCTCCGTTCGGTTGTTGCCACACTGATGTCCAAACCATGCGCACCAAAAGCCAACTGATCTCGGGCAACCTGCATGATTGCCTCATAGTCTTCCGCCAAAAGCAAGCGTTTAAAGGCTTTAGATCCCTGAGCGTTCATCCGTTCACCGATGATGAAAGGCGCCGGTTTTTGTTCAATCTCCACCGCCTGAACAGGCGAGGCTAACATCGCTTCTTTCTCTACATGAGGCGCATCTGCTTTAATTTTTGCGATTCTTTCAGCCAGGGCTTTGATATGTTCCGGCCGCGTTCCACAACATCCGCCGACAATCCTAACGCCTAATTTTTCGACATAATCACCCAATTGTTGCGAAAAATCATCAGGTGTCATTGGATAAACTGCCTCACCGTCAATGTTTAGCGGCAAACCGGCATTTGGAATACAAGAAATCGGAACGGAAGACCTTTCAGTTAAATATTCCATCGATTCCCGCATGTGTTCCGGTCCGGTCGAGCAATTCAAGCCAATCGCGTTGACGCCCATCCCCTCTAAAATGGCAACCACAGCCGTAACATCTGTTCCAAGCAGCATTTTGCCGTTCGTGTCAAGCGTAACCTGTGCCTGAATAGGCAGGAATTTTTCTTCCTCCTGCAAAGCCTCGCGGATGCCATTAACAACCGCTTTGACCTCTAAAATGTCATTGGAAGTTTCAATCAAAAGCAGGTCAACCCCACCGCGAATCAAACCTACAGCCTGCTCACGAAAGACATCTTTCAGCTCGTCAAAACTAACATCAGACATTTCGGGGTCGTCGGTAGAAATCAGCTTACCCGAAGGTCCCATCGAACCGGCAACGAAACGCGGTTTTTCTAATGTAGAGAAGTTGTCTGCACATTCACGCGCAAGTTCAGCGGCTTTTTGGTTAATTTCAATCACCCGATCTTGCAATCCATAATCAGCCAATGTCAAACGATTCGAGCGAAAAGAATCCGTCTCGACCACATCTGCCCCGGCTTCAAGGAAAGCGCGATGCACTTCCACAACCACTGAAGGCTTGCTCAGAACCAATGCGTCATTACAACCATCCAGCGCCTTCCCGCCGAAATCTTCGGGGGTGAGGTTGAAAGATTGTAGCGTTGTCCCCATCGCCCCATCAAAAATCAAAACCCTTTTGTCAAGAGCATCCAGGTAAGCATTCTTCTTCGATGTCATTTTTTCCATAGATTTCCTTAAACTTAAACAAAACCGCCATAAGCAGGGCGATTTTCGCAATTTTTAATATTGTTCAATTACGCAAAAGTTTATCACAGAAAAAGGTGAGGGTGTAGTTCCAGGTACTCCGGGAAAGCAGGAAGCAAGGAAGTTGAGCCATTGTCCAAGCCTCTGCTCCCTGCTCCCGGGTTTTTATCTCTAAAGCTTCAAAAAGGGTTCAATCAACATAATCACAGTAACAACGACAATCAAAGCAGTAATCGCATAAGCCAGAATATTGGTCAGTCTCGAGTTTTTGTACTTACCCATAATCTGCTCATCATTTGCCATCCTCAATATCAAAATCAAAATTGCCGGCAACAAGACTGCATTCAGAACCTGAGATGCAATCATAATTGGGAAATAAGATATTCCAGGAATCAAGACAACCAAAAGGCTAATCAAAATGATAGCTGCAAAAGTGCCGTAAAAAAACGGTGCTTCTTTAATACTTTTGTTCAAACCACGTTCAAAACCGAAGGCTTCTGTAATCGCATAGGTTGTTGAAAGAGGCAAAACCGAAACCGCCAACATCGACGCACCCAATAAGCCAATCGTGAACAAAACCTTCGCTCCTTCACCGGCCAAAGGCTCCAAAGCCATTGCCGCCTGTTTCGCATCTTCAACCACAATCCCTTTACTAAATAGCGTCGCAGCGGTTACGATGAGGATAAATGCAGAAATGACATTTCCCCAGGCAGAGCCAAAGCCAACGTCAATCTTTCTATTGCCATAGTCTTTCATTCCGAGACCTTTATCGGCTACTGAAGCTTGTAGATAAAAAATCGACCAGGGCGTAATGGTTGTACCAATTACCGCCAAAACTGTAAAAATAAAATCCTGGCTCAGTTCAAATTGCGGACGGACAATGCTCATGCCAATCGTGCCCCAATCTGGATTGATAAAGAAAACCGCTACAACGTAACTCAGCGAAGCCAAAGCCAAAACCAATAAGGCTTTTTCGACGTACTTGTAATTAGCTCGCAAAATCAAAAACACCATTATTAGAGCAATTATCGGCACACTAATGTATTTAGAGATACCAAACAGCTCTCCTGCTGAGGCAACACCTGCAAACTGGGCAACGGTTGAGCCTAAATTTGCCACAAAGAGCGCCAGCATAGCAAAGGTGGTAATCTTTACCCCATATTTCTCGCGAATCATATCAGCAGCGCCCTTACCGGTTACAGAGCCCATCCGCGCTGCCATTTCCATAATGACCACTTCACCAATCGTGATGACAACAATTAACCACAACAGACTGTAGCCAAATTTTGAACCGGCAACCGAATAGGTGGCAATACCCGGCGCATCATTATCCGCCGATGCAGTAATTAAACCCGGACCTAAAATCGCAAAGAGAGCAAAAATCTTTCGAAGCCAGATGGGGCTCGTGAATTTCTTTTTTTTCATTCTCTACCTCCCTGCAAAACGCGGTATTTTTTTCTTCCAGGCAGTGGGCAAAACGGTATCAAGCGCATCGTCCACCGTTACAACCCCGAGCATTTTATCCGTTTCAGGGTCAACCACCGGCACAGCCATCAAATTGTATTTTGCAACCAAATAAGCGGCGTCTTTCTGAGAGGCAAACGGCGAAACAGTAACAATATGCTCTTCAAACCAATCTGAAATCGGCTTTTCAAGCGGTGACGTGACCAAATCGCGCAAGCTCATAACAGCCATGAGGTGTTCATCTTTATCCAGGGCGTAGATGTAAAACATAAATTCATCTTCGAGAGCTTCTTCATTCGTTCTCAAGTGATGAAGGGCTTCACCAACATTAAAATTTGAAGGCACCGAAGCAAATTCCGTGGTCATAATCCCACCGGCAGAATCATCCTGATATTGAAGAATCGTGCGCATGTCTTCTTCATCATCATCTTCCATCAAACGCAGCAATTCTTCACTTCTGGCATCGTCCATTTCCGCCAAAATATCGGCCGCCTCATCAGGCTGCATTTCTTCCAAAATATCAGCCGCCCGTTCAGGTTCGAGCCTGGCAATCACAGCTTGCTGAACTTCAACAGAGCTTTCTTCTAGGGTATCAGCCAGTTGTTCATCCGTGAATCCCTCAAGAAAAGCACGGCTGGTGATGGGGTCAAGGTCGTCCAAAATGGTAGCGATATCCGCCGGATCCATCTTGACAAGCCGGTCACGCGAAACTTTAAGCCGCAAGGGGTCATCATGCTCAATTGACGCGACATCTTCCCAGGGAATAACGTGGTTGATCGGTTTTTTGTTAAACAATTTTGAAATTCCAGTCACGAGATTATCCAAACCGAGCCGGCGCATGAAACCAAAGCTGCCAACATCAACACCGGTAAGATGAAAAGAATTTTCTTTACGGGCAATTTGCAAATCGTTGACCCGGACAATGCGTTTGCCTTCCGTGTCGACAATTTGCTGGTCGAGTACACGCTGTTTAAGATATAGCTCATGACCGGAGGGATTGTAGATCATGGGATCTTCTGCCCGACGGTTGAGAGTAATCGAAGGCCAAAGCGTTGCCAAACTTTTGGCATCGATTAGCTCTTCGCCACCCGCGGTTTTTTTAACCACGATAGCAATAATGGCTGGCATGGGGGCACCGATATTGTCAATTAGAGCGTCATCTAATTGACCAACAACACGGCCAAACATGTCCCAGACTTTTTGATTGAGAAGTTTGCTTAAATAAATCATCTCGCACCTCGCCTTTATGATATTTTTTGGCGATTCCAAGGTTCAGATTTTGAAACTCTGACCCCGGTTGCGAGAATGACAATCAGAATCAGAGATTAATTAGCTCAGCCGTACTAGGAGGCTGACTGTTTTCATCACCTGAAAAAGAATCGTTTCCTGAAATTGTGATATTTTCCATATTTTTATTTTTCACCAGAGGATATTATAGCAGACATATTGGAATTATAGGAAAAGATATAAAGTAACAAGAATTCTGAATATAAAAATTATGAATCGTTGTGTAACATATCAGCGAGAGTCTTGCATAAACGCTGTAAATCGCGCAATGTATATTCTAGGTAGGGGCAGGTCCCAATCACGAAGGCTCAATAATCGCCAAAATAGTCCGACCTGTCCGACGCAAATATTGCGGACGCTTAATGAATTCCAGGTTGGATTAATGATTCCAACTGTCAACCCTGCCCGAACATCTCATACAGCCTTGGCACCTGGCTGCGGATTGCCTCAGGCTCAGTTCGCCAACAAAAAACATTGCCAACCCCGCCATATTCAAAAGCAACAATTTCCGGTTTTCGCCACTTTCCGGCATCAATCTGCGCTGCTGCCCATTCCGCCACCGCCCAATCATCCGCTTGCATCTCAAAATGATCGGTCGGATAGCCGTTATATTCTCGGATTCCGGTGATATGCAGCTCAGCCAGACGGTGTAGCGGCAGCTGAGCAATATAAGCTCGATAATCCATTCCCATCATTTCTGCGCTGATTTGTGCGTGGGACAAATCCAAAAGCAGCCCTAAATCATTTTTTTCAATAATTTCAGTAATTAAAGACGGCTCACAGGCAATTTCCAATTCAGGCATAAATTCATGCCAAGGCAAGTTCTCAGCAATCAATTTCACATCCGGCAATTTTTTCCTCAAAAAATCCAGATCTTCCCGCCATTCTTTCAGCGCAATCTTCCGATTTTCTTCCGTTGCGGTTGAACGCGACCGATGATTCGAAAGGTGCGTATTGAGGTATGGCGTTTCTGTGGTTTCGAGCATTCGCCGAATTAGATCATAATTCAATTCCTGAACTTTGTGAGTGCCCAAGGATATTTCAAAATGAATGGTTACCGGGGCAACTTTTCGCGCTGCCTGGACAATCCCATCCCACTCCGGGCATTTGAGCAAGTCGACTTTGACCTCGCCTTGCTCAATCAATTTTGCAATTGGAGTTGAATAATTTACTGCGAATTTCATACCGATTATGCCACTCCCGGCTCCATTCCGGCTTCGGCGAA
>Ga0265295_1005262_pt1 | contig 16680 bp, 10 predicted proteins | sample Munlansysbiofilm_FD_192503 | JGI IMG/M metagenome (GOLD analysis project Ga0265295, IMG submission 192503) | Leachate microbial communities from a municipal landfill in Southern Ontario, Canada - Methane capture system biofilm | ecosystem: Engineered > Solid waste > Landfill > Unclassified ...
AGCGTTGGGACACAACGCCCTCTTCGCAGGCTTCCAGGGACAGCGGCAGTGGACCGACCATTGGCCGAACGGCGACTTCATGGAGACCATGCTCACCACCAGTTTCGACTGGAACGGCATCCGTGAACCCTATGTGATGGCAACCGAGAACGACCACCTCAACGGTATCAGCATGCTCTTTTGCAAGCTGCTGACCAATCGTGCGGCCATCTTCAGCGATGTGCGCACCTATTGGAGCCCCGAGTCGGTCGAACGGGTTACCGGTTGGAAACCCTCTGGTCTTGCCAAAGACGGCTTCATCCACCTGATCAACAGCGGGGCTACCACCCTTGATGCTGCCGGCCAGATGAAGAACAAGGCAGGCGAGAGTGAGATGAAACCCTACTGGGAAATCACACCCGAGGATGTGAAGAAGACCTTGGAGAACACCCGCTTCAGTGTCGCCAACTGCGGCTACTTCCGCGGCGGCGGCTTCTCCTCCACCTTCCTCAGCGAGGGCGGCATGCCGCTCACCATGGTTCGCGTCAACCTGGTCAAGGGTGTAGGCCCGGTACTCCAGCTTGCCGAAGGATGGACCTGCAATGTTCCGGAAGAGGTGTTCGACACCATCAACAAGCGGACCGACCAGACTTGGCCGACCACGTGGTTCGTGCCCCGCACCAACGGCAAGGAAGGCCCCTTCAAGGATGTCTACTCCGTCATGGCAAACTGGGGAGCAAACCACGGAGCACTCAGTTATGGTCACTTTGGTGCCGACCTGATCACGCTCTGCTCGATGCTGCGCATCCCGGTATGCATGCACAACGTCGACGAGAAGGACATCTTCCGCCCCAGTGCCTGGTCGATGCTCGGCATGGACAAGGAAGGAGCGGATTTCAGGGCTTGCTCAACGTTCGGACCGCTGTACGGTCGTTACTAGATCCCAAGGATCATTCACCGGGGAGGTTGGCAGATACACTGCCAACCTCTTCTTTTCTGTATCCTCACCCTTGTCGACTTGTTTCTCTCATGGCAAGCTGCAGAGGGGAGAAACTGTATGAAAACACTGGTAGGACAATGGCAGGAAGGCAAGAACATCACACAACTACAGGAGCAACAGTCCATGCAGGCGGAACTGGAAAAACTGCTTCCCCCGGATGAAGCCGCCTTGGTATCGCTGCTCCGACAGGGAGCCGCGTTCAGGCTCGTCGAACAGACAGTGCAAATCTATACCACAAAAAAACTGCTGATCCTGCTCGCCATCCAGGTAGTCATCTCCCAGCTTCCTACCCTCTTCGGCTTTCCCCCAAGCGATGCAAACCTACCCTATTATGCCCTCTACCTCAGCTTTCTGGTGTTTCCCCCGCTGGCGGTCCTGCTTGCAAGCGGTCAGCGTGCTAATCTCTACCGCTTTGTCCTTGTACTCGCCCTGCTCGCGCTCTATCAAACCTTCACCGTCATCCTGCGCATCAGCCCGACAAGCCAAAGCTTTGCCCTCAGTGCCCTGCACCTGCCGCTCTTGTGCCTGCTGCTCCTCGCTACCGTCAAACAGAATAACACCTGGCCACAGCATATGGCAAAGCATCTGCAGAACCTCTGTGAGGCTGCCCTGCTGACCTTCCTGCTCTTCTGCTCTGTCATGGTGCTGATGATGTTGTCCCTCTTCCTGTTCGAGGCCATCGGCATGGATGTGGAAAGCTTTGTCTCCAGCTTTGTCCTGACAGCTCTCTTTCCAGCCCTGCCTCTGCTTGCATTCTATCTTTTGGGAACCAGAATCCTGGGTATGGGAACACTCTTGCGTCTTCTGGCCAAGCTCTTTCTTCCTCTCTTTACCCTCATGATGGCAGTGTTTCTCATTGCCATGCTTGTAGGCAAAGGAAGCTTCACAGAAGACCGCACCCTTCTTCTGGGCATCGATCTTCTGCTTGCCTTGGTGTTGCTGATGATCTTGGTTGCGGCAAACTTCTGGGAACAGGAACAGCTCAGTTCCTGGTACAAGCCGTTGCTCATTCTGGCCTCGCTGTTGGCACTGGCCATCGACCTGGCAGCCTTGCTCGCCGTCACTCAGCGCTTTGTCAGCTTTGGCATCACTCCCAACAGGCTTGCGGTTCTCTCAGAGAACCTGCTTTTGGGAGCCAATCTTGGTACACTGGCCATTACCATGCTCAGAGGGAAGTCCATTGCTAGGATGCAGAGCATCTTCTTCGCCCTCTATGGGGTATGGTTCTTGGTCGTCATCGTACTCTTTCCGCTTCTTTTCGGCGCAGTTTAGAGCGAACAGATCTCGTTCCAGATGCGCTCATCCACCGGGATGCCCAACTCCAGATTCTCCTTGCGAAGAGAGAGTCGCTTTTCACCGGGGAAGCGGATCGGAACAGCAGGATCCTCCCGCTTGGAGTCCTTGATCTGTGCGAGGCTGGAAGCTATCTCCTCCTCAATCTGGTTCCGGTCCGGGAAGGATGAGAGATCGATGGTGATGAAAACCTGTGAGGCTTCCAGCTCTCCTTCCTCAAGGCCGATACGCCGGGTGGTGGCTCCTCCACTGAGCGCTGCTGCGATGAGGTCGAGAGCGAGCGCCAAGCTGGTACCCTTCCAGAAGCCGATCGGCAACGGTCTTCTGATCTCCATAATCTTCTTGGCATCCGTAGTGAGATTGCCGTTCTCATCAAATCCTCCGGGAACCGGAAGATCGCGCTCTTCACGCGCATAGGTTTCAAGCTTCCCGTAGCTGAAGAGGGACATGGCCATATCGACCAATACCGGCTCATCCCTGTTCGGGATGGCAAGGACCAGCGGATTGTTCCCCACCGTTGCATTGACAGCTCCCCAAGCAGGCATCAGGGGCATGGTGTTGGTCCAAAGGATTCCGATGCACCCCGCCTCTGCAGCCATCAGGCCATAGGTTCCCGGGCGCATCCAATGGGTGGTATTCTTCAGGGCAACACAGCCGATGGTGTGCTCCTTGGCCAGGGCAATGGAGCGTTGCATGCAGGTATGGGCATTGAGGTTGCCCACCCCGCGCATCCCATCCCAACGTTCAAGCACGCCAAAAGAGGCAACCTTCTGAGCATGCGTATCCACCAGCATGGTCCCAGCATCTATCTTTTTCATCATCCAAGGAAAGCGATTCAAACCATGGGAGTACACTCCCTCCAAGCTGGTTTCTGCAATCAGGCGACTGCTGAGAAGCGCATCTTCCTCACTCATGTTCCGGCTTTCCAGGACACGCTTACACATCTGCTGCACCTGCTCAAAGGGTATCCGCATCATCATCCACTCCTTCCCATACTTCTATGGTCTCTACATCCCTAAGGTATACGATACATCCTTTGACCGGCCTTTGGTAGATTCTTTTTACCGCTCTCATATAGGTCTCTACCTGAAAACGATGCACCTCGGCATCCCTTCTGCGGTCCGTCTTGAAATCGATGACCAGAAGGTGATCAGGTCGGTCAACCAAGAGATCGATTGACCCCTCTACCACCACCTTCCTCCCCTCATGCTCAGTGGTACTGAAAAAGCCCACCTCAGCGGCAACAGGATAGGGCTCCACTTCGCTCTGGTACCAACCGCTCTTGATGAAAGCAGCAGCTAGGGCAAGGCCATCCTCGATCATGATGGACAGCTCACGTTCCCCCAACGCCTTCACCAACTCAGAAGGCATACAGGTACGTACATCACCAAGCTCCTGTTTGAGTACCATCTGCTCACAGAGGGCATGGACGAACGTTCCGAAAGAGGCTGTCAAATCCTGTTCGAGGGACATGAGAAGCTCATCGCTGGCAAAGAGCGGAAGATCGGCAGCAACCGAATGCTCTTCATGAGAAACCAAAGAAGTGACTGCATAGCGTAGAGGCTTTTGCTCCAAAGCAGGAGAGGCCGTCTCATACCACCTCTGGACGGCTTCAAGGCGCTTGAGAAACGCTTGTTCCGACTCTCCCTCCCCTTGATAGAGTGAACCTTCGCTGATGGATGCAATCCTCCCTACTGTGAGCAACCCATCTTGGAACTCAGGGTTGCTGATATCAAGACCCAGACTTCTGGTCATGAGCAGCAGCAACGTATCGGCCGGTTTTCCCTCACCGAGGGCGCGATTGTTCTTGCCGAAGGTTCCGCTCACCACCAGATGGGTCTCCGCTCTGGTAAGTGCGACGTACAAGAGCCTTTTGAGCTCAGCCAGCTCAAGACGCTGCTCTTCACCCTCATCAAAGAGGGCCCCTGCATGTCTGGCAACCTCGGTCTTGGTCGCTGTCACAGAGAACCGCTGGTTGAGATAGTGAGGCAGCGCCACACCTTTGAACGTGCTCAACTTCTCTTTCTGAGCTCTCCCCTTTGAGGAAGCGTTTGCCACGATGACGATGGGGAACTCCAAGCCTTTGGACTTGTGGATCGACATGATCTGCACCCCTTCCTCCACCTCGTTGATCACCTCCAGGTCGTCAAGCTTCTCATTCTGGGCAAGATTCTGCCTCAGATAGTCGACGAACTGGCTGACACTGTGCTTTGCTTGCTCATGCTTTTGGGCGAGCCGGTGGAAGAAGGTGTAGTGTTCGCGGTACGCCTGATACTCAGGATGGGCTGTCAAGCTCAGGTAGTAGCCGCTCTCATACCAGAGTCGGAAGACCAGCTGGCTGAGGCTCTCACTGGCCATCGCTTGCAGCAGGGAGCGATAGAACTGCTGCGTACTGAGCAGCCTCAGTTCATCCTCCTCTCCCACTCCTGCAGGGGGGGAGAACAGCTGCTGCTGGTCGAGCACCTGTGCAAGACTGGCATCGCTGAGCTTGCAGAAAGGACTGCGCAGAACGGTGGCGTAGGCATGCCGGTCCTCAGGATAGAGGGCAAGCTGAAGCATGGCATAAAAGTCGCTGGCAAGGGCCTCAAGCATCAAAGAACGGGCCGATTGCACGGTATAGGGTATCATCTGATTACGGAACGCCCGCTCAAAACTCAGTTGGTTGCTCGTTGAGCGCAAGAGCAGGGCGATATCACTGGCCTTTGGTCTTCTCGGTCCATTGGGGGAGGGAATGAGATAGTCATCACAGGTGAGCATCTTCCTGATCAGGCATGCTACGCTGTAGGCTTCCGCATCACTATCCTTCGCCTCCTCTTCCTCCTCATCTCGCTCCCCATCCTCATACGGTTTGATCAGGATGGTGGCCGTGCTGGTGATGCCCTCGTTGGCCCCTCTTGTCTTCAGACTGGAAAAACTTGCCTCATACGCCTCCCCATTGTTCTCCATGATGGAGGGAAAGAGTGTGTTGAACCACTCGATCAAGGCAGGCTCACTGCGGTAGTTGGTAGCCAACTCTATCGATTTTCCGCCGACAGAAGTCAACTCTCCGGCCAAACGCTTGAACACTCGCACATCCGAGCCTCGGAACCGATAGATGGACTGCTTCTCATCCCCTACGAAGAAGAGCTTGTCCGGCTCCAAATCGCTTGCTTTGGGGATGCCCTCCCCTTCGCTTTCCAATCGTTCGGCGAGCAGGTAGAGCAGCTCTTTCTGTTGCTCGTTGTTGTCCTGGAATTCGTCAATCATGATATAACGAAATCGCTGCTTGAAGTACTTTCGCAGCGCCTTGTTCTCTTTGAGGATCTCTACCGCAAGCGAAGAGACATCCGAGAAGGTGAGCATGCCGCTCTTACGCTTCTCCATCTGGTACTCTTCAACCAACTGCTGCACAAAGGTGACGATGCTTTGCAGCTGCTCTCTCCCGTTCAACACGGCCAATGCCAGGCAAAGGAGCCTACGCATCTCAAGGTACGAGTCATAGGTATCCTTGATGAACAGCAGGTCCTCACTCTTTCCCCCACTCTTTTTGCGAAACCCTACAGGAGAAGCGAGCAAGGCGAATAGCTCTTCCTCTCCACAAGAGGAGGCAATGCCATCCAGAAGCAGAACAGCATCCTCCCGGACCCCCTGAACGGTCTTTGATGAGTCACCAAGCGAACTGTAGCGAAGCAGAAGGGATGTAAAACTCTCTTTCACCTGTTCATAGCGCTTTTCCACGGCCTCGATGATGATTCTTTGAGCGTCCTCACTCACCTTTTGGGGAAGAAAGTAGTGCTGGGTCAGCAAGGGAACCAGGACCGAGTCGATAAGATCTTCAGGCGAGTAGAGCGTACTTATCAGTTTCGCCCCCTCCGAGCGATGCTCATCGTCCAAAAGCCGCATTGCGCACTGCCGTGCGTTGGCAAGATTTTGTTCATCATCGATGGCAAAATCCTGGGCGATTCCATAGGAGACCGAACTGCTGCGTACGATGGAGGAACAGAAGCTGTCCAGCGTCGAGATGGGAGCTTGGTCAAACTGTGCAAGCTGGGCGGCAATGACCGGGTCATCCTTCCAGGAGAGCAAGAGCCTGTGGATTCTCTGATGCATCTCACGAGCAGCCTTGCGGGTAAAGGTCAGGGTGAGTATCTCAGAAGCGGTTGCCTTCCCCTCCAAAACCAACCTCAGAAACCGGTAGCTGAGGACTGTGGTCTTCCCCGAGCCCGCACCTGCGCTGACGATACAGTTCACATCAGAGTAGACTGCCGCTTTCTGATCTGGGTCAAGACAGGTTCCCTGTTGGGCAAGCATAGCTTCAAATCGTGTCATGCTGTTGCAAATCTCCTTCGGCAAAGTGATCGGTAGGCACATCCCTCACAGCTCTTCTTCGAAGGAGTTGCCATCAGGCGTCCGAGTGCAACCGCCTCCTTGATCTGATGCAGGCGTTCGGCCAAAGCCTCGTCACAGAAAAGAGCCTTCTCATCGTCCTCAGTGCCCCAGAGGCTGTAGTACTTGCCTTCAGCAATACTGTAGTAGGAGGCGTTGGCTGTCCTGCCTTCCATCACACGCTCCACCAGGTAGCGGTAGAGCGGCAGTTGGTACGAGCTAAGCTCATCAGTTACCTTTTTTGTCTTTACCGTGGACTTCTTGTAGTCGATGACGGCAAAACGCTTGTCCTCTTCAGGACCAAGGCTGATGATCCTATCGATACGCCCATAGAGCTCAAGCCCATCCTCCTTGAGGGTGAGCACCTGTTCAAAAGCAACCGAACGGGTCTTGGCAAAGAGGCGCCCTTCCTCAGCAAGGATGGCCACCACTTGTTCTCTGAACGTTGCCACCAGATAACTGCGAATCGAGGGAGTGGGCCCGCTCTGCGCGTAGTAATCCACCAAGCATTGGTCGAAGTGAAAGAGCAGCCGACGCTCGTACTCATCTCTCTTTTCGGGATCAAAAAACCCAATCTCAGAGAAGAAGCGCTGATATACCTCATGCAGCAGGTTTCCGATCTGCCGATGATCCAATACACTCACATCGTAGGAGCGGTCCTCAATGCCAAAAAGATGCCGGCACTGGAATGCGTAGGGACAGCGGAGAAAGAGATCGAGCTTGGTCGGAGAGAGGGAGAGAAACTGCGCTCCGTCCTCCTGTTTGTAGAGTCTGCCCACCAACGCTGGTTGCACAGGGTGACGGGTGGTATCATCGCTTCTTAAGGTAAGGGATGTTGCACGAGCGCTTGCAAACCACTGCTTCTGGCTCCGGGTCGCCTGTACCGAACGCACCGGTTTGCCCGCATGAAGCAAAAGTTCCTGGTAGTAGGGATCGAGATCGAGCTCTACCTTCTCATCCTTGAGGGCATCATGTTCCAAGAAGTAGGCTGGAGGCAACGCTTCCCCTTCATAGCTGCGTCTATGACAGGAGAGGTGAACAGAAGCGGGCCCAAGGCTGGCTGCCTGGAGATTTGCCAGGGTGGTGTCGATGCCTTTGCAGAGGGATTCTTCCACATACTCAGGAAGAAACGAGAGCGGTGCATCCAGACAGACCGAGGACTGTTGATCCAGAGCAATGATGAAGAGGTGGTCGGTGATGAGCGGTGCTACCTGGGGCCAAGCATAGACAGCCACCCCTTGCTCACGCTCCTGTTTCACATAGGTTCTTGTCTCGAGGTAGGAGAGCAAGAGCGAGAAGATGTTGGGGTAGGAATCAAGGTCGCAACTCTCCATGGCAGACTTCACTTGCTGCATGGTGTCGAGGCAGAATGAGTAGACTTCCTCGTCAGCACTCCCATGCCACTGTTCTGCCACGAAGTAGGTATCCTGGAAGTGATTGAGTTTACGCCTGAGCTCCTCAATGCCACTTGCTGTAACCAGTGAGGAGATGCTTTGCTTCAAGAGCTTGTACCAAGTCACCAACTCCCGATTTCCCAGCATTTCGGTGTACTGGTCACGCTTCTCATACGAACCCCGTACGATCGATTTCTCCACTGAGCGGGAAAGGAAGCGATGCAGGAGATCCCGCTCGGAGAACGGGATGCTGGGATCGAGCAACAGGGACTTGAGGCTCTCCAGACTGAACTGCTGGTTGTACACTTCCTGCAGAAGGGAGAGGAATCTCCCACTGGGATAGCTGAGCGGGCTTTTCCCTTCGCGAATCGAAAGAGGGACATCATAGCGACGGGCTTCTTCGGCCAAGGTAGGCAGAAGCGCCTCCATCCTGGCACAGCCGATGGTGATCGAGTGAGCTCCCACCCCTCTCTCGAGCAAGCTGCGGACAGAACGGATGACTGAGCGGATTTCCTGGATATGGTTGTCATACACCCCAAGGGGTAGTGCATCAGGCAGAACAGGAGTTGGAGAGAGAAGCATGTAGGCGGGGCGATCCAGCATCTCATAGAGTTTCTGTGCTTCACTGACGGTGTCAGAGAAGAGGATGCAGTACTGCTTTCCTCTCTCTGAGGGTGGCAGCTCATGCACTGCTTCATAGCGAGGTTCAAAGAGTTGGTGAGTAGCCAAAAACTGGGTATAGCGCTGATAGAGCACTACCAGATCATGAGCAAGGTCAGAATCCAGTTGGCTGAGCACATGTTCTTCACAAGCCTCCGAGAGAGCAGGAAGCAGGTGGGCAAGATAGCTTGCAAACCGGCCATTCGCCTCAGGATACGCAGGATTGAGCAAGGAAGCAAGCATCGCTCCCTCTTCGAGCAGTTGGTGGACAAACAACCTTCTGATGAGCTCATTGGCTGGACGCTCAGTCTCATGACGGCTGAGAAAGTACGAACGGAAGGTATCAAAGGAGATGGCCCGCTCCTTTAAAATTGCCCCCGTCTTACTCTGCAGGGCGTAGTCAAGCAGGTATGATCTGGCCGCTGCTTCGGTAGGAAACACACAGACATACCCCTGCTCAAACGCTTGATGGACATACGAACGCTTTGTGTGGACACTCATGGATTGCAGTATACCATGATTGTGTGTACCATGAGCCTACGTCATGGACAAAGAGCACCAAATGAAAGGGAAAAATGAGCAATGCCGGCGTACCTACCAGAGGGAAAGCCTGACCCTTGCCCTATCGATGGTCCTTATCAGCGCCTTTTGGCTCCTGCTCGGACCGATTGCCGTCCAGCTCTTCGCTCCGGCAGGCCTCCCCTATCTTCAAGCCAATGCCCCCTTTTTCGCCCTGGGTTTGGGAATTGTGGTTTCCCTGCGTCTCTTGCTCAAAAGCTCTTTCAAACAGCTCATCACCGACCACAACCACTTCCGAATTCCCCTTTTCGTCAGGGCATTTCTCGCCTACTTCCTCACGGCAAACCTCTTTCTGCTCCTCTACGTTCTCACCGAGCCCGCTTCAATCAGCACCTATGCAGCGCCGGCTAACCAGAAGCTGCTGATGCTGGTCCTGGTGTTGGTGATCACCCCGATCCAGACCAGCTCAGAAGAGGTGCTTTTCCGCATCCTTCCTGTGCGTATTGTTACGGGGAAAACCCTGGCGGTTGGCAAGCTTCACCGCCTTCTGGCCAGCCTCTTCTCAGCTCTGCTTTTCGCCCTTCCCCATCTGGGAAACCGCGAACTGGCACAAGCCCAGAGCCCAGCCATCGTAGTTGGCTATTATGCGCTGTTCGGCTTTCTGGTAACTGCCATGAGCCTGAAAAGCGGAGGCTTTGAGATAGCCTTGGCAGTCCATGCTGCAAACAATCTCTTTGTGGCACTGATCTGCAACTACCAAGGATCATCGCTGCCCAGCCTGCCCCTTTTTGAGAGCACCCGGGCACTTGGTACCTGGACCGACCTTGCCCAGCTCGTTGCGGGGCTTTTCTTCGTCTGGTTGGCCTGCAGGTCCTTCTTCAGCTCACCACAGGTTCAGGAAGGCTGAGCATTCCGGTTCTGCAGTCAAAAAACCCTTGTGCACCATAGGGGAGGATGAACATCGGCTCGTTGTGGCCGAAGGCAAGGTTTGCAGCCACCGGAAGATCGGAAAGCCCATGATCAGAAAGAGTCTTCTTCAGGATGGCATGATACTCCTGTTGGTAGATACCCTGATAGGGCTTGGCAAACAAAAGTCCTCTGGGAGCATCGAAGAAGCCTGCACTGAACAACCGGTTGAGCATGTACTGAAACCTTTTTGGAGGTATGCTCTCCTCACTTGTCTCCAAAAAAAGCAGGCAATCTGTGCAATCAGGCCAGATTTCGGTGCCGATGCACATCTCCAACACCTCAAGACAGCCGCCCATCAACGAGCCTTCCATGACACCCTCCCCCTGCAAAACCTCAACTCCCTCATGCACAATCATGCTCTTTGCCTTGGTTCTGTTCTGTTCCGTCCAAGGCAAGCGCTCACCAGTCCAATGGCTTGGCATAGCAACAGGGCCAACCGGCTTGTTTGAAAAGAGTGTCTTTCGCACCCACGCTTCGGTATAGGGATAGATTGCTAGGTTCTCGGCAAACTCAGCAAGCACGGAAGGCCCATAAAAGGAGGAGATTCCGGCCTTGGTGAGCATCAGATGGGTGACTGTGGAGTCACTGTAGCCGAGAAATACCTTGGGACTATGGGATAGCAGCTCATAGTCGATGTAGGGCAGCATGCGAATGCTGTCATCCCCACCGATGCAGCTGAACACTGCTTTGACTTCCGCGTCGCTGAAGGCTTGGTGCAAGTCTTGGGCTCGAAGATGGGGATGCTCTTTGAGATAGGCACTTCCTTTGAGGGTGTGCTCCATCTCCACCACCCTCAGGCCAAAAACATCTTCAAGACGCTTTTTGCCTACCTCATACCGCCAGAGAAGCTCAGGATCACCAGCACCTCCCCAACTCAGGCTCACGGTGGCCACCGTATCCCCTCGCTCCAAGTGTCTTGGTTTTTCCAGCATACGAGCCCTCCTTGTGAAAAAGGGCCACCGCAATTGCGATGGCCCTGAAGATACAAATTGTGCGCTACCCAGTCTTACAGAACGCGGAATGCGTCACGACCAGCATACTTTGCGGTATCACCGAGGTAATCCTCGATTCTCAGCAGCTGATTGTACTTGGAAAGACGGTCGGAGCGGCTCATGCTACCAGTCTTGATCTCACCGGTTTCGAGTGCGACTACGAGGTCAGCAATGAAGTTGTCCTCGGTCTCACCGGAGCGGTGGGAAACGACGGAGGTGTAACCGTTGCGCTTTGCAAGGTCAATGGCCTCGAAGGTCTCGGTCAGGGTGCCGATCTGGTTGACCTTGATCAGGATGGAGTTGCCTACGCCCTTCTCAAGACCCATCTTCAGTCTCTCTACGTTGGTTACGAAGAGGTCGTCACCGACGAGCTGGACACGATCACCAATGCGGTCGGTCAGCATCTTCCAACCATCCCAGTCATCCTCAGCCATGCCGTCCTCGATGCTGATGATCGGGTAGCGGTTGGCCCAGTCTTCCCACAGGTCTACCATCTGGGCGCTGGTCAGCTTCTCGCCGGTGGTCCACTTGAGGGTGTAGGTCTTGGTCTTCTCGTCATAGAGTTCGGAAGAAGCGGGGTCAAGAGCGATCATGAAGTCACCATCGCGACCGGTGGTGTAACCTGCCTTCTTGATGGCTTCCATGATGACCTCGAGGGCCTCTTCATTGGACTGCAGGTCGGGAGCAAAACCACCCTCATCACCTACAGAGGTATTGTACTTCTTTCCCTTCAGGACAGACTTGAGGTTGTGGAAGACTTCAGCGGTCCAGCGAAGGCCTTCACGCAGTGAGGGAGCTCCGATGGGCATAACCATGAACTCCTGGAAGTCAACCTTGTTGTCACTGTGAGCGCCACCGTTGAGGATGTTTGCCATCGGTACGGGAAGCACGCAAGCATGGTAGGCACCAAGGTACTTGTAGAGGGGCAGACCAAGGTAGTCGGCAGCAGCGCGAGCAACAGCCATGGAAACGCCGAGAATGGCATTTGCACCAAGCTTTGCCTTGTTCGGGGTACCGTCCAGAGCGATCATAGCGCGGTCAATGGCAACCTGATCAAGAGCATCCATGCCTTCGAGTTCGGGAGCGATGATGTTGTTGACATTGTCAACAGCCTTCAGAACGCCCTTGCCGAGATAACGACTCTTGTCTCCATCGCGAAGCTCAACAGCCTCGTGGATACCGGTGGATGCGCCGGAGGGAACCGCAGCGCGGCCCATGGAGCCATCTTCAAGAATGACATCTACTTCTACGGTGGGATTACCACGTGAGTCAAGGATCTCCCTGGCTTCGATAAATTCAATAATGCTCATGAATATACTCCTAATTTCGAAATGAATATCGGTAGATTTATATTCGTATCTTTTACCACTAATGTCAAGGCAACCAAAGCTCTGTCCCAACCCGCAACGGGGGTAGCTCTAGCCAGATACACGCTCGCAGAGTATGATAACACCCATGGATACCGAACAAGCCTCCTACAGCCTGCCACCCTTGACCGAAGAGTTGCTCGAATCAATCACCTTCTCCATGGAAGATCAGGAAAATTGCTTTTTTCTGGACCTCCAGCAAGGGAGCCTGGTCAGTGAGGAGGAGCGCCGCTTTCTGCTTCAGGATGAAGAAGGCGTTGGTGAGGAACGCTTTCTGTCCATACCCGACTGGGAGCCATCGGATGGCTTCCACCTGATGGAACAGTTTGCAAACCGGGTACGCAACCCACTCTACCGAACCAGACTGCTGGGTGCTTTGCAAAGTGGCAAAGGAGTGTTCCGCAAGTTCAAGGACACACTTGCAGAACTTCCGATCCTCGAGCGCAAGTGGTTCGTTTTCAAGGAAGAACAGCTGAGGCGTGTGGTCATCACCTGGTACCGCGAACAGGAAGGGGTGCTTGGCCTCTTGAAACTGCCCGCAGAGTGCGAAGACCTCACCGAGGATATCCTGCTTGAGGACTTCATGTTCGAAAGCGTTGAAGGAGAAGCTCCCCAAGATCTTGCTCTCTTCATGCAGGAGTTGCTGGAACAAGATCGCTCCACAGATGAGGAAGATGCAATCGCTGCTCTGTTGCTCGCACGGCGCATCGAGACATCAAAGCCAACCCACTTCCAGATTGCCCGTACCCAGGAGGGAGCCTTGGCTGCCTTTTTGGCATATGAACTGCTGGACAACGGTCTGGTGGAAGTCCCGTTCTTTGCCGTCAAGCGTGAGTACCGGGGACTGGGCCTGTTCCGTCTGCTCTTCGACTCCTTCTCCCGGCAGATGGCCCGCCTGCACTACACCAGGATTCTCATCACCCTCGCCGGGGATGCTGTCACGATGGACCGCTTCTTCTCCCCCTACGGAGCAGAACCGGTCTGCCGACAACTGGTGATCAAAAGCGAGCTGTGGAACACCGCCCACAGATCCAGCGAGGAAGCTTTTCTCTGAAAGCCCTGTAAACAAAAGCCTGCTTCGGTTACACTGGGAATACAGGGGAGGAACACGGAATATGCGCGTCACAATCTGCGAAGACAAACATGACATGGGATACCAAGCTGCAAAGCTGGGTCTTGCCATCATCAGGGAAGCCATCGAGAAGAGAGGACGTGCGTACATAGTCGTGGCTACCGGCCTCAGCCAGTTTTCCCTCTATGCACATCTAGGGGAGTCTGATGTCGATTGGAGCAAGGTTGAGGCGTTCGGCCTCAATGAATACGTCGATATCAGCGATACCCATCCCTCGAGTTTTCGCTACTACCTGAACAATCGGTTTGTGAAGAAAGTGCAGAAATTGGGAGCCTTTCATGCCGTCAACGGAGATGCAGAAGACTTGCAGACAGAGGTCAATCGGCTCAATGCGTTGATTGCAGACCAAGAGATTGATGTGGCCTTCCTGGGGATTGGGGAAAACGGGCATATCGGATTCAACGATCCTCCCGCCAACTTCGAAACCAATGATCCCTACATCATCGTCGACCTAGAGGAGCGTTGCAGACGCCAGCAGGTCAGCGAGGGCTGGTTCCCCACCCTTGAAGAAGTTCCCACCAAAGCAATCACCATGTCGGTGAGACAGATCCTGAAAGCCAAGCATCTGATCTGTTCAGTGCCCGACCAGAGAAAGGCCCGGGCTGTGGCCATGTGCATGTATGACCAGATTTCGGTCTATGCACCCTGCTCTGCTCTGAGAACAAAGAAAGAGTGCACCCTTTTGCTCGACAGACCATCTTCGCTGTTGGTCATGGGTGACCGCAGGTAAGGCCCTCGCCCATAGGATTCTTCTTTTCAATGGCTCATTTTACAGCTGCGGCTCGGCTCAATTGATTAGACCATACTCACAGCCCATGGTATACTGCTACAGGTTTTATGCTCTACATGTTCGACAGGGGATTCTTTCCCTTTGATACATCAGGTCAATAATCCACCAGTCGGGGAGATACACATGAAACGTATCATCAAGCTCTGTACCATCGGTTTGCTGATGGGTGTCTTGTTCTCCTGTTCGGTCTTCAAGCCGGCTCAGCAAGAACCCTTAGCCCAAACCAAGGAAGTCGCACAACAAATCGGAAACACCCTTGTCACCGAGGACGGAGATGTAAGTGCAGTAAGCATTGCGATCATGCACGAGGGAACGATTGTCTACAGCGAGGGCTTCGGAAAACGTGACCTAATTCAAAACCTTTCGGTCGATTCCCATACCCGTTTCAATATTGGGTCGATCAGTAAGATTTTCACGGGAGCCTCGATCCTTTTCCTGCAGGAAGATGGTCTGCTCTCCCTCGATGACAAGATTGTCGACCTGTTGCCAAGCTTCATCATGGCCGATGAGCGGCACAAGGACATAACGGTTCGGATGCTGCTCAACCATACCTCAGGAATGCCGGGTACGAATATGCGCAATGCCTTCACTGAGGCGCCCAGCAGCGAGTATCTTCAGCAATCGATGGAAGCGTATGCCGCTTCATCGCTCAAGCACGATCCCGGAGCTTTCGCTCCCTACTGCAACGATGGCTTTAGCCTCGCGCAAGTGCTTGTAGAGCACCTTTCGGGGCTTCCCTTCGCTCAGTTCCTGCAAGAACGCATATTCAGACCACTCGGTATGAACGATTCCTCGGTAGGCTTCCGGCCTCATGAAAAGAACATGGCCTATGGGTACCTTGAACGTGCTATCCAACTACCCATTGAGTATGCAAATATCAGCGCCTCCGGTGGCCTCACCTCAACAGCCGAGGATCTGTGTCGGTATGCAGCACTTGCATTCGAACCCACCCTTTTCCGTCAAGAAACCATCACCGAATATCTAACCATGCAACCACCAACGTATCTGCAGCAAAGCAAATATGCTTCTCTGCTTACCTATGGTTTGGGTTGGGATTTCGTCTCATGGGAGCCCTACCACTCGCAAGGTGTCCAGGTATTGGGAAAGACCGGCGGAACACTGGAGTACTCCACGATGATCTTTGTGCTTCCTCAGTCGCACAGTGTGGTTGTGCTCCTTTCTGCAGGCCATCTCGACCCCATCGGAACGACACTGCCCATCATTGACGCTCTCTTGCAGGAAACCGGCCAAATGCCCGTACAGGCAGAAACCGACAAGACACCCGCGAAAGAAACCCAACCGCTTCCTTTGGACATCGAAGCGTATAGCGGATACTACTACGGAGGAAAGGGCCTCCTACGACTCAGCTTCCAACCACACGATTCATTGCTGCGCTTTGAAACGTATGACGGGTCGACTTTTGTGGAGACCGATACTGCTCGCTACATCGGAGACGGAATCTTTGAAAACCAAAAGGGAACATGGAATGCCTTTGAGACACTGCATACAGTCCCCTGTCTCATGGAAATCAGGAGGCCGTACACCATAGCAGGGATTTCCATGACCAAGCTTGACCAAGGTGTTTCGGTCGAGCATGCATTTGACGAAAGCTCCTATATACCGATAAATTTCCCAACCCATGACCTCTATTTCCCAGTCTTCACCATCTCCCTGATCGATGAGTTGCCTTCCCATCTCATCATTGATAATGCAATCTATGCGATTACTGCAAAAAGAGAAACCTCAATGGTCCTACCGTCGTTGCGAGACCAGGCACCGCCACAACTCGACGAAGAAGGACATCTGCTTGTCGGTTCGTACATCTGCCAGAATACCAAAGACATTCCAGCCTTGGGAAAAGCAGAAACGATTACCGTTGCGGGCAATGAAAAAGCAGTTCTGCGAAGGATCAGTGAACAGGGGACCTTTACTTGCTCGGTACCTGAGGGAGGAAGAGTAATCGTACTTGGTCCCGACCTGGCAGATCTGGAAGATACGCTGTATAGCGCCAATGACGAGCTAAAGATGGATTGCTTCGGTTCCTACGTGGTGTTTATGGCTGACAAGCCTATGGTGTTTGAGCCGAGCATCAGGTAGAAAAAGTAAGCCTCTGTTCAAACGTACAAGACCAGCAAGCCACGAAAATGTGGAAAAATGGAAAAGGTGAGAGACCCTACTTGTAACTAATATATTAGTATGCTAGAGTATTAGTATAAAACA
>Ga0265295_1005264_pt1 | contig 16670 bp, 21 predicted proteins | sample Munlansysbiofilm_FD_192503 | JGI IMG/M metagenome (GOLD analysis project Ga0265295, IMG submission 192503) | Leachate microbial communities from a municipal landfill in Southern Ontario, Canada - Methane capture system biofilm | ecosystem: Engineered > Solid waste > Landfill > Unclassified ...
CTGTGCCGGTACGCAATGATTGGCTCTTGCGGCACGCGGGGCAGGACCAGACCGGTGATGGCAGACCTGTCCTTGAGTTCCACGGTGATCTCGCCGCACACATTTTCGGCGGCAAACGTGACCGTGACGCCGTCCACCTTGTCCGTGATGTCAACGCCGTTAAGGGAGAGCTGCCACATCAGGGCGTCACCTCCGGCGGATCGACGGGCGTTAGCGGCCCGTCAACGACCATGAGCACCATGGACCAGGACCAGACCTCAATGTCCGAGGACTCCTTCCAGGAGAGGGAGAGCGTCGTTTCCAAAGCGTTCTCTTCGCCGGGTAAAAATTGCACCTTCCATACCCGTAACCCGTCCGTGAAATACCACGTGCCCGTGCTCTCATATGCGGCCCGCAGCGCCGCCGCCGTAGCAGTCGAGATCCACGTCCCGCCCTCGACAGATCCGGACGCGACAATGCGTGCGTCGCTCTTAACGATGCCCATGTCCTGTACGACGTTGCCGCCGCCGGTAGGGATCACCGAGCCGCGCCGAACAAACTTGGGGGGCTGAAAGTCGGCGTCGTCAAAATCGTGGTCAAAGCGGATGACCGTCGCGGGGAGGGGGTCCCAGGTTGCGGCCCATGGTTCCAGGGTCGGTTCGATGTCGGTGCTATAGAGCGCGAAATTTCCAAACATCATGTCAACTCCCGTGCACGAGCTTGTGCTTGTTCAAAGTCCGAGTGAACGCCTTGAGCCCATCGTATTCGGCCCGCGACTGCGTGGTCATGGTCGTCTCGCTGTTTCCGGCTGCAAGGGTCACGCGGTAGGATTCTGAGACACGCCCACCCCCAGCCAAGCCCTGCATGTTCTTGATCTTGGCCAGCAGCTTGGAGAGGTCGGCCGTGGTGCGCACGCGGTTGAGCGCAGGCATGAGCCAGGGAGCAGCGCCGTAGATGACCCGAGAGGACAGGGCGTTGGTCACGTCCTCGCCTCCGGCCAGAGCTATGGGTTGCTTGCCACGAATCATGCCCATCATGTTGTCGGTCAATGAGTAGCCGGGGAGGCGGCCGCCGAAGGCATAGCCGGGAACGCGGCCACCAGTCGCTAAACCTTTTGGCCTCGGACCTTCGTCGTATTTGACCTTGATGGTGACGGTCTTGTCCTTGATTGCCTCCAGGCGGTCCTTGATTTCGGCAATGGTCTTGCTGGCCATGTCCTTTGCTGTGAGCGTCGTTTCCATCACTTCGATGTCTTTGTGCGCATCTTTAATCGACTGAATGTCGTCTTTGATCTGCTGCGCGGATGCGCTTGCGGCGTCCTGGTTGGCCTGCGCTTCGTCCTGCATGGCCTTTAGCGCATCCTGAATTCCTTGCCCCGCCGACCTGACCCCTCCCATCGCGTTACTCACTGCTTCCGCAGAACTTACGATCACAGTCTCGCCATCTTTCACTTCGCGGCCGAGTTGCGCGAACTGTCGTTGCGCCTCCTCATAGAGAGCTTTTGCTGCAGCAGCGTCGCCCTGAGCGAGGGCTTTTGATGCTTGGCTCATCGTCTCGCGAGCCTGGGCCAGTCGATCATTATAGGCATCGCCCTCGGACATGGTCGTGCGCATAAGGTCGCGGATCAGCTGCTCTGTTGTTTTCTGAGCATCCGCCCTGTCTTTCGCCAGCTCTTTGACCTGCTCGGAGTATTTCTGCTCCTCCTTGAGAGCGGCATCCAGGGCCGTTTTTGCAGACTTGAGTATGTCCTCCCATTTCTGAGCTTTCCAATCTGCAACATCTGCAGCAAGGGCCTTTGACTCCGCAGCAGCATCCCCTTCGTATTGAGCCGTATAGAGAGCGTCCATTTCCCGCAGCTTGCGGAGCGATTCCCCTGTGGCGCTGAACGCGGTAGCGCTTTCCGTGGCCGCCCCTGTCGCTTCGCGATATCCGGCGATGATTGCACTGATCGGGCCTTGACCTTCAGACAACGCTATGACCGCCTCGGCAAACGCCGGAGCGATATCGCCAGCGCCCTTGACCAGGACGGCAAGATTTTCAGACGCACGTTTTGTCGTGTCGGACCTGGCCACATAGTTTTCCATGTTGGCCTTTGCCTCGGTCCATGCTCCTGACAGCGTATTAACCGTGCCCGCAGCTCGGCCGGTTTGAGAGTCTGACTGCTCCAGCAGTATCCGGTACCTCACCAGGGCCTTTTCGACGTCGGTCAGGTCCTTCCAGAGTTTGCCCGTGGCCTCAGATGCTTCGTACTGCGCTTTGACGTAGTTCTCGTTAAGAGTCAGCCCGAGATATTCGGACGCTTCTGCCTCGCCTCTGAGCGCCGCCGTGACGCGCTCGACGGAGTCTTCAAGGGTTGTCTTCCCCGCGCCAAGGTCGGCGGCCCTGCGAACAACCTCCCTCATTTCGTCAAAGGACAGGCCGAGTCGTTTGGTCATGTCGACTGCGCGAGCAACGGCGTTGCGCAGCTCGGAGTCAGTGTAGACCTTTAGCTCTTCGCCAAGGTCGCGGATGGCCTGCTCCCAGAGATACGCCGAACCTATAGACGAAAACTCCTTGTTTGCCGCTGCCACGGACGCCTGCAAATTGTAGGTCGACGTTTCGGCCCGCAAGGTCGCGGCGGCTATCTCTCGCAAGACCGTGACGCCTGAGTTCAGGGTCAGATACCCGGCAGCAAGACCACCAACGGCACTGGAGATGCCGCCAATTATGGGGGGCAGGCCGGAACCAGCTGCGGCAACCTTGCCCATTCCAGACGCGGCTGTAGCAGATCCTTGCGCCGCAGCCTGCAAAGAGCTCTTGGTCCTGGCCGCTGATTCTTGAGCGGCACGGCCTGTTTCTTCCAGGCGCTTTTTGAGATCCGCCTGAGCTTTGGAAAGATTTGTCGTGCTGATACCAGCATCAAACAACGCCTTGCGCTGGACATTGGTTGCCAGGCGCGTTTTTTCGAATTGATCCTTGAGCGCCGCAGCCTGTTTTTTGGCCCGCTCAAAATCCGCCGCCATTTTCTTTGTCGGCGCTTCCGTAGACTTGAGTCCTTTGGCGAGATCAGAGACTTTTACAGTCGCAGCTCTCCATGCAGCCTCGGCATCTTGAGTCTGCTTTTTGAGCTTAACAAAGGAGTCGATCGTCCCGAGGGTCTTCAGGTCACGCTGAAGAGCGGTGATCTCCTGGCCGCCTTCAGTGCCGACCTTGAGCTTCCACTCGACGCTATGTTGTTTGCTGCCCATCAGACGCCTCGGTTATCAAGAGTTCAAAATACGACCACCCCAGCCGCCACGGATCGTTGATTCCTCGCAAGTGCAGCAGCGCCACTAGCTTGCGGATCGCGTCAACTCCTCCGCCTTTGCCCGGATTTTTCCGAGCAGTCGGACGAAAAAAGGATTCATCTCACCTACCTTGTCGGCAACAGTCTGCACTTCGTCCGGGTACATACTTTTAAGTTCTTCCAGCTCCAAATCGGTGCAGTAGAGTGTCAACGCCGAATCGATCGGGCCGGTCAACATGTGGTCGAGCCACAGGATGCCTTCCGGCATATCCGCTGTTCCTTCGACAATCCCGACAACCTCGGCGACCGTCAGTTCGCTGACCGACACCGCGCGTTTTCCGACCGTTAAGCTATGCGTTCTTTCCATCCATCCCCCTGGTCAGGGCGGAGTCTCCCCCGCCCTTGATCGATTATTTCATCAGCTTGACGTAGCCGTATTCCTGGCCGCTGGACTGCGTGCTGTCTTCCAGCACCGTGCCCTCAAAGGGCAGGCTCGACGCGCCGTCAGTCAGCAGGGACCAATCGCCGTTCAGCGTCCAGTCCACGGACGGGTAGTACAGCTCATAGCGCGGCCCGTCGTTGTCCTTGTCAGTGACGATCAGGACTTCCTTGTTGATGACATTGCCGCCGCTGTACTGGTAGAGGATCTCGCCGCTGTGCGCGTCGTAGCCGTAGGCCACGAACGGATTGCCGACGATATCGCCGTCCGAGCGCACGCGGAGCATGCCCTCATCGACCATCAGGTCGTAGTCGTCACCAAGGGTGTAGCGCGTCGTCTGGGTGGCAGCATCGACAACAACCAGGTCCTTGATCTTTTGCACGCTGGTCGCAGCCGCACTGGCAGCGCTGGTGCCGCCGGTGATCGTCTCGCCTGCGACAAAGTTCCCCGACACATTGACGAGTTCGAGCAGGCCCGTTTCGGTCCATGCCACAACGCCAGTCGCACTGGATGTGCCCCCGGTCACAATTTCGCCGATGTCAAACGGACCGCCGGTGATAGTGCCCACGGGAATGCGGATGATGTGCACGTCATTGTGCCCCAGGCGCACGTACGTGTCGGCGGCCACAGCCAGGCTTGCCAGGGCGCGGAAACTTGCGGCCTGGTTCGACTGCGTCGCGGCCTCTGCCAGCACGGCCATGCGCAGGTTCTCGGTGGAGAGTTCGATGGGGGTGACGCTGATCGCAACCTTGCGCTCGGTGACGCGGCTCTTGATGGTGCCACGGGCGGCGGTGCGGGAGCCGGGCAGTTCTTCCTTGGACACGGACGGACTGACGCCCAGGTTTTCAAAATGGCCCACCTCGTGCCACCCGGCGGCGGCCTTGTCCTTCCAGTACATGCGGAGGCCGCCGCCGTACTGGATGTTGATCGGGTCGGAGCCCATATACAATTCAGGCATAAATCCTCCTCGGGCTACCGGCCCAAAGGTTTACGGGTTGATGATTTCCATTCGGCCGCGATCGTGCCCCACGCCTCGTAGAAGGGGTGGAGCACGGCAGATCCGGTTTCGCCATTCGCGTCGACAATGCCGAGTTTCATCCGGTGGATGCAGTCCACGGCCTGGGAATACATGGCCAGGGCATTGAGCAGTCCTTTGCAGTATTCGCGGGACACAGACACGCTTGCGCCGTGCACAGTCGCCGTAATCGTGTCCTTTTTCTGACCGTCGTCGTCCAAGATGCCGACTGCGATTTCGACCGTGAAAGACGCCGGACCCGACACCTTGGCGTTATGGACGAACACGAACGGGTACATGCTGTCCGGGATGCCCTCGGTCGGCAGCTCCGGCTCGAAGGCAACAGTCGGGACAGTGCCGAGGTTTGCCCGGCACCAGGCCAGCCAGGTTTCATCCGAGGCCAGGGCCGTGGTTATGTCGAAAATATGCTGGTGCATCAGCCTCTCCATTTGCTGCTGGTCGCGGTGCGGGGCATGTGCTCGTATTCGTATTCCAGTTCGTGGGTCAGATACTTTTCAAGCACGCCGTCAAACTCCTCATCGATGGCGTCAACAACCAGCATGCCGCCGCCGGGCACGGGCTCATCATGGAGCAGGTAGGCAAGCGGAGCTGGTCCGTAGAGCTTGCGGATCGGGTAGGATCTGTCATTGCGGACGCGCTCGAACACGCCGACAGATCCGGCGCCGACCTTGGCGATAAACGAGCCAGGAATTTTTGAACGGCCTCGGTCTTTGCGGATGCGCACGGACACGCCAACCTTGGGCCTCTTGGCTTCGGGCGTCTTGGGCGACGGGTTGAAAGCATAGAGAGGCAGGGCTTTTTCCCCGGCGGCCATGAGGCTTCCCTCAAGGCGCTCGAAGCGGGCCTTCTTGATCGCAAACGTCGCGCGGATCTTGGCCTGCTGCGCTGCCAGGATGCGACTGATCTGCTTGGTCGAAATCGAGCGCAGTGTGACAAGGCCCTTGTTGATCGCCCTGGTCGCGGCCCGGGCCACGCGCTTCTCTCCCATGAGCTCCAGATACTTGGTCAGGCCCGAATCATTGATGGCGTCAAGCAGGGTCTGCCCGCCGACCGTGCCGGTCACGGAGTAGGTGGCCTTGCGGGCGTACCCGACCTTGACGTTGACCCAGTCGGAGAGTGCCATGCTATTTCCTTACCGGTCTGGCGTCTTGCACCAGCGTCAACTGCCACAATGCGCCCATCGCGTGAGAAGAAATCTCGTAGAATTCTAGCGGCAGGCTCGACAGCTTCCAACTTTCCGCGCCTATCTCGAACACATCACCAAACGCTGGGGCCTCGACCTCGGCTGACCGCACGCTGATTTCCATCACCATGAACGTCCGGCCCTCGCTCGTCATGCGACGCTTCGGCTTGCACCGCACCGTAACCGCCACACCCTCGCCAGCGCCGCCGGCCTTGTACGTCGCAGGCACGCCAAACTGGCGCATGAGATCGTCGGCCATGGCCTGCATGCCTTGCTGGATGCTCATCGTTTATTCCTTTGCATTTTAGCCATCTGTTCAGTCCACCGAAACAGCCACGCTCTTGCGCTGGCCATCCTTGATCCGCTCCCACACCAGCCGCTTGATTCCCGCCGCCTTGAGCAGTCGCAAAATATCTCGCTGGCCCTTGCGTGGCATCGTCCCGCAGCCGCCGGAGAGGTGGGCCGTGTCGCCGATCCGCTGCACTGTCAGGATAGCCTCGTACGGATCGCCGTACTTGCTGTGCTCGGAGCCAAGGCGGATCTGAGCCTCTGTCCAGTGCAGGGTGGCACCCATTACTTTTGGCTCTCAATGATCGCCGCCTCTGCCTGTCTCCGGAGCACAAGGCCGGGGAGTTTGCGGCCGCCGCCGAAAACCCACCGCACGATCTCGTCGCACGCTCCGTCCCAGTCCTCGGCATCGATGCGCTTTTTCAGCGTGCTGGACCTGTACCGGGTCGTCCCGAGATTGAAGCAGAAGTCGGCGATGGCCTGGTGCGTGTCCGGATACAGGGCCAGCACCGGAGAGGCCTTGAGCGCCGACAGGAAAAACCTGTGCGCGTCCAGCTCCAGCCTGGCATCGGCCTGCTCCTGGGTCCATGTCGCTCCCTTGGCTATGCCGGGGCCTGTCGCGCCCCATCCGAGCGTCCAGACGCCAGCTGGGCAGAGGTAGGCAACGAGCTTGCAGCCCTCGAAGCGGCGGATCAGGGCGAGCAGGATCTTCATCTGAGCACCGACGGCCTGCGCAAGCTGCGATCCACAAACCAAAATGATATGATGCTGGCAGCGATGGCCTTTTCCGGCTGGCCGAACACGGTCAGTAGAGCTGTCGCTACGGAAAAATCATGCTGCAGCAGGCCGTAGAACTGGACGGTCATTGCGGCGGTGTAGAGCACGATCACCCACCAGAACGTGATGATCGGCCGCATGAGCGCGTTGAGGCCGTCCACCCACCGCACCCCGGACCTTGCTCCCTGGGCCTTGGTCGCGGCGATGATGGCCTCGATTTCCTTCTGACCGAGGATGACATCGGCCTCGGCGTTGATCCGCTGGATCTCCATCTGCGCCCGCATCCGGTCGGCTTCGAGGTTCTTGTCCAGCATGGACAGCTCATGCCGGCGCTCGTCCTTGCGGTCCATCCACTTCAGGACTTCCGGCAGCAGGCGGAACGCCCCGCCGAAAAGCATTCCAAGGAGTTCGATCACTTCACACCCCCTATGCTGTTGCATTTTGCAAGCATGAGTAGCAGGCGGTCGGCTTTGTCGTCTTGGCGGCGCATCCATTCGAGGATCTCGCGCTGGTGTCCAGCGAGTCTGTCTTGACACTCACGACGGCACGTTGTGCACTCGGACGCCGTCACGGACGCCTCGCGCAATGAGGCGTTGGCTTTATTGAGTTCATCAACTTTCGCGGTCAGATCGGTAATTTTATCGTCCATTGCTTTAAGATTTCGGCCCAGACTCCACTTGAGCACTCCAGCGATGGCTCCGGCCCCAGTGAGCCCAACGCTTACTCCGATTCCAATGATCTGCGCCGTCATGTCTTCCATCCTGGCTCCTACGCGCCCGCAGCTTGTCCCGGGCTTTGGTCTTTGGCTTTCATGTCCCGGATTAGCTGGCGCACGCGGGCTACGCATTCCGGACACAGATCCATGGTCTCGATCACTCCGGCCCAACTCCACGTCGTAACTCCGCCGGTGCCGTTGCCCTGGTAGGGCAGCCCGCAGATGTCGCAGCTGTAGAGGGTAGAGTGGGTTGTCATGCGTGGCTCCTCTCGTATCTGTTCTGACACTCTGTGCACCGGGTGCATCCAGGCACCGCCTTGCGTCTCGCCTCGGGGATCTCGTCCCCGCAGTCCTCGCAGTCATGCGCCGATTCTGCCCGACCAGGCATCCTCTCGCGTTCGCGCTTTCTAAGTGCGTCTGCGAGGTGGCCCTGACTGGCCATGGATGCCTGATCCGCGAAATCAACCATGATGCTCTCCAAGGGGTTGAAGGCGACCCCGACCAGCCAGGAGGTAACTGGCCGGGGTCTATCGCAAGGGGGGTTTTGCTTATCTGTCGAGCAGCACCTTGACCGTGCCACCGCCGGCCGCCTTTGTGGCGATGGCGTAGCCCATCAGGACGTTGGGCGCGGTGCTGGTCGCGGTAGCCGCGCCGCTGCCTGCGGTGCCGCCGACCGGATCTCCATCGGCGTCCCAGTAGACCTTCGCGCCGGCTGTGATCTCAGCGGTTGCTGCGGGGACGGTCCGCTCTCCGGCGACAGCCATGGTGCCGGTGTCGTCGTTGGCGACTGCTGCCAGGCACACGCCGACGATGGACCCGACCACGACCACGTCACCGGCTTCGTAGTCTGCGCCTGCCGTGAAGCTCATGACGTTGCCGTCGGACACGGTCTGCGGGGTGTAGATGCTATCGCACCAACCGAGCAGCACGCGCACGGTTCCGACCGCTGCATCTTTTCCAGCTACGGCGATACCGATAGGAGTGTTGGTGGAGCTGGTCGCGGTAGCCGCTCCAGACCCAGCCTGGCCGCCCACGGGGTTGCCATCGGCGTCCCAGTAGACCGGTGCCCACTGCTCGATGGCCGCTGCGGCGGCGGGGATGTCCCACACGCCAGCGATGGCCAACTGACCGATGGCACCAGCTGCCACGTCGGTCATACTCACTCCGGCCAGGGTGCCGACAACGACGACCTGACCGGACACGACGTCCGCAGCGGCCGTGAAGGGGATGACTTTCCCTTCCTGCACATAATTTTTAGCCATGATCTATTCCTCATGCGGGGCGGATGGCCGCCCCGTCGTTTGTGGTGCTTACTGCGGGTTCTTGTAGCCGGTGCGCCAATCGACAGCCTTGCCAGCGACATCAACCGAAACCTTGAATTCGACGCCGTCGATGGTCCAACCCTGCTTGGTCTCGACGCGGGGGGCTTCCTGACCATTCAGGAAGAACAGCTTGACGAACTTGCCCTTGGGGCCAGCCAGGTACCAGTTGGTCGCGGATGCGTCATCGAGACGAGCGTCAACGATGGGCTTGACCACTCCGGCATAGGGGTTGACCAATTCCGGCTTGGCCTGGGTACCTTCCTTGAGGGAGGCAAAGAACTGGTCGGCCAAGGCCTTGAGCGCTACGGGTCCGAGCCAGAACGCGGGGCGGATGTTGAGCTTGCGCTTGCCGTTCGCGGTGGTCTGTTTGAGCATGGCGGCCTCGCCAGCGCCGACAGTGGCCACGGAGATGGCGCCACCGGAGCTTGCCAGGTTCTTGTGGACGGTAGTGTCAAACAGCGCGGTGCCGTCGCCCATGGCCGCGTTGGCAGTCAGGACTGCATAGGCAACGTCACCGACCAGGGCGGCGGAAGCCTCGCCCATATCCATGGGCATATCGGTGAACACGCCCATGTCGTCGTTGATGATGGCCTGGCGGGAGATGGCAAACAGGGCGCCGTAGGTGCCGAGCGCGTACTGCTCGCGGGCATCATCGAGCTGACCATGCTTGTACTCGCCACCCTCGACGATCTGCACGAGACCGGAAGCTCCGGAGGGGCGCACGATGGAGTGCGTCTTGAAGTCGGTTGCGATGCCGACGCCGCACCATTCGCGCCAGGTCTCGTTCGCGCCCTCGTAGCCTTCGGCCACGGACTTGTGGGCGGTGTTTTCGAGGATGTACGGGAAATCGCTGGAGGTGAACGCACGGCCGATCATGGCCATGGGGTCGTACCCGGCGCGGATACCGGCGCGAATCAGGCACTCGCGGGCCAGTTCACGCAGTGTCATGCCGGTGAACTCGTTGGCCTTGCCGCCCTTGAGGGCGCGGAACTGCAGGCCTTCGACGGCAGCGGCGCGGAACTTGTCCTGCTCCAGTTCGCCCGCTTCGATACGGAACAAAGGAGCAGGTGCGCTCTGCTTGGCGGACATGTGATCCAACACGACGCCGTTGAACGCAGCCACGGACAGGCCGTCGGCAACGGCCTTTACGGCCAGATCCATGCAGTCGAACTTTTTGCCCATGGCCATCAGTTCGGCGGCGCGGGAGCGTTCGGCGGCTTCCACGTCGGAACGGATCTTTCCTTCGTCAACAGTCGGCGCAATCGGCGCCGGGGTGGGAGTGGCCACAGGGCTGCGGCCCTCGTCTTTGGGTTCCATGGTAGGTTCCTCTTTCGGGTTAAGGTTCGCCGCAGCTCTCGCCTTGGCCAGCTTGTCCGCCCCGATGGGGCAGATAGAAAGTTCCTTGATTTCAAATTTTGTGGAGAGCTTGACCGGGCCATCGTAGGTCTTGCCGCCAATGGCGTAGCGCTCGCCGTCAGGGACCCAGATCGATTCCTGCACGGAGTAGCCGATGGAAAAGTCGGTCAGGTGGCCCTCGCGCACCTTGGTCAGGGCGCTGTCTGCCTCGGGCACGCTGGAAAAGTGGACGGTGCCGACCAGTCCTTCGCCGTCGCGGCGGATGTCGCGCACGGAGCCGAGCACCTGCTCGACGCCGGAGCGGTCATGCGAGTTGAGGAGCGGCAGCTGCTTGGCGTAGGACGCGCCGTCCAGGATCAGAATCTCGTCCACGATCTCCCAACGCTCCCAGTCCACGACCTTGGCCGGGGCCTCGGTGGTCATGACCGCGTCGACGGTGCGGGCGGACTCGTCGAGCGTTGCCGGGCCGGATGGGGCAACGGCCATTTTGCGGGTGGTCAAATTATTCATCTTCATCTCCGATGATTGTGGCCGGGTTGCTGGCCGTGGCGGTCGATACATCCAGGGGTGTGAGATTCCGCGCGTCCTGCATCTCCCGAGCCTTGGCGATCTCGTCGAGAACCTCTTCGTAGTCGCGGCCACGAGCTGCGCAGATCTCCTGCGGAGAGCGCAAGAGTCCGTCCATCTGGTCGCGGTCGGCCTTGGATTCTTTCAGCGGATCGACAGGAGCCAGGCCTGGAGCGATCCAGGAGCCCTCGTGGTAGAGGTGCGGCCTCTGGTGATAGTCAGGGATCTTGATCTGCCCAGAGAGCACGGCGGCCTCGATGACTTCGCGCAGGACGGGCTGGTTCAGGTGCCGGACCTGCCGGGACTGCTTGGGGCGCAAGATGATGTTTAGATCATTCCTGGCCAAGCGGGAGCTGGAATAGTTGGACTGGCTATAGTCGCCGGACAGGGTGTCGTACGGTACTCCGGTTGAGATGGAGAGCATGCGCAGGATGAACCGCACAAAGGGTTCCCAGCCGTTGCCGGGGCGCGGGTTGTTTGCCAGTGTGATCTCTTCGCCAGGGCGCAGGTACTCGACGATGGCGTTTTCCATGTCGTCGATCTTCTTGCCGTCCTCGGTCGAGAGGCCCCGCGCATCCTGGAAGCCAGCAGCGTCGGCGGTCTTGACGAACGCGAGGTACTTTGCGGCGGTCTTGGCCGCGTCGATCTCGGTGTCCATGTATTCGGCCAAGTCGTTGGCCAGCAGCACTCCGGCCGTGAACGGCGAGATGCCGCGAAGCTGGCCGGGGCGCAGGCAGTGGAAGCCGTGCAGGACGCGGGAAGCGTCGATGCGCAGGATGCTGCGGTTATATTCGCCGGAGTCGATGTGGTAGGCGATGACGCGCCCGGTGATTGGGTCAAACTCGACGCCCTGGTCGATGCGATGCTCGGGCGCGACCCGGACGCTTTCCCCGGTCAGGCGGTCAGGCTCGACGGCCTGGAGCTGGTAGGGGATGCGCTCCGATGTGGGCCGATGCTTGACAAAGATGTATTCGCCGCACTCGCAGAGCTGGCGCTGGGCAAGCTGCTGCATCTCGACCCAGTGCAGTTTGCCGGAGATATCTGCCTGCTCGCCCCATGCGCGAAAAACTGCCTCAAGTTCTGAGGACATTGTCGCGTGCTTTGACTGCCAGCGGATACCCTCGGGGCCGACGACCAGGTCCTCGAGAATCTGGACGGCCCGTCCAAACGGGGCGAAGTCGCGCACGAGCTGCCGGATGCGAGCGCGGACATAAAGGGAGCTGGTCCGGATCTCGTCGTTGACCGTGGCGCCGGAAGCTGGACGCCAGCCATACTGCGTGCGGCTCTCCTTGGCTGCGGCATATTGACGCTGGCCAGAGTAGAGGGCGCGGGCGGTTGCGCGGCGTAGGGCTTTTTCGGGAGAGAAAACGGAGATGATGGAATCGAGGGTGCGGCCGACCATCAGAAGCGCCCCCGGGGTCTTGCGTAGGTGCGGCCCATCGGCACAGAGGGCGCGGCCTCCTGGGCGGCCTTGGCGGAAACAAAGCCATAAAACTTTTGCCAGTCGTCAAACGTGCGGAACGTGCGGACTGTGCCGTCAACGGTGTAGGACGCGGTCAGGAACTGGCCGTCGGCCAGATCCTGTTCCATCTGCGTCTTGAGTGCGGCCCATGTCGTGAATGGCAATTAAGGCTCCCGTGCTAGGGTCAAGTCTGGTGCAATCTTGTAGACTTGGACGTAGCACGGGTTTTTTGCCAAATTGTTTTTTAAGGGAATTTACGGACATTTGAGGCTTATTTAAGGGCAAACAGGTAAACATTAAGGCTTGACAGGGGAGTTTTTAGTTAAAAACTCCCAGAGGTCAGGACAAAAAAAAGCCCGCGTTGGGGCGGGCCTTTGTGGGGTTGGCTGGATCAGTTCATGAGCCGTGTGTCGCAATAGCTGACTGTCCCTCCGCGCACGCGGCGCAGGAGTTGTCCGGCGCGGCGACCGAACCAGGCCATGGTCGGCGGATGCTCTATGCCGCGAGACGTGCACCAGTCCGCAAAGAACCGATACAGGACCGTGGCGTTGACCTTTTCGCCGTCCACCCGCTCGCAGCACTCGGCAATGAACTGCTCGACCAAGGCAGTGTCGCCTTTTTCCTTGCCCTCTTCGGCATGCTTGCCGACAACCGCCTCGCACATGGACACATAGCGGGCCAGCACGGAAAGCTCGTCGGCGCATCCCTCGGACTTGCAGACCTGCAGGGCGATGCCGAGCATGGCCACGCGCTGAGAGGTGCGCATGGGCACGCGGCTGGCCTTGTCCTTGATGGCGTCCAGGCGGGCGTCGTTCGCGACGGGGTCAAAGGAATCGTCCGGGACTTGATACATCCCCGTCTTGCGGATGGCCGGAAGCACCTCGGAAGTGACCCACTTGCGGAAGGTCTTGGCCGCTGGCTTGCGACTTTTGAAGATCAGGGCGTACAAACCGGACTCGGAAACGATGAGCATCTCCTGTTCGCCGCCAAGGGGGGTAGCTATTACCGACCCCCCTCTCTCGTCTTCGTCCAACCTGGAAACCGCGTCTTTGTGGTTTACGATCCCAAGAACCCGGCAAACGTCCTTGGCCACAAACCAGGGTTCGCCTTTTTCGTCCTTGCGCACGCGCACCAGCTCATCCTGAAACACATAGGGGGTGATGTCAGTTTCCATTGCGACCTCCTTCTTCCTGGCGCAGCATATCCGCCGGGACGTCCACCCAGACGTGCTGCTCCGCGATTTTTCGGATCAGGTATTCCATTTCCATCTCCACGCGCATGAGGACGTGATTGGACAGCCCCCGCTGGTGGGACGCCGGCGTGTTGGTCAATAGCTCATAGGCGGAGCGGACCATGCGCAGGTTCTCGGAAAGCATGCTGGATGCGGACCGTTTGAGCACGGCCCCTTATTGCAGGCGCGGCGGCTTGGTCTGGGATGGTGATTTTCTGACTGGCTGTCTGGACGGAAAAGGCGTGATGGTTGCGGGCATGGAGTACTCCTGTAGAACTTTTGAAGGTTCGTCGGCATCTCCCAAAATGGAAAATGCCGGGTGTTCAAAACGGCTACAGGAACCGCTGGTCGCCTTTAGGCTTGCGCCCTGGACATTGCGACCACACCCGGCAAAATATTTGCGCTTCGCCCGCTGGATTTCGGGCATAAAAAAAGGCCAATTCTGTCGGGTGGCGTGTCCGCCTGTAAGGTGTTTTGAAGCACCACCGACAAGCAAGCATATTTTTAGAAAGGAGTCAAGGCGCGGGGCTACGCGGACTCCCACCTCTTGATCCGCCACTCGTCAATCTTCACCGTGAAACTCTCCCATACCCCGTCGATCTTCTTGGCCGGAAAGTCTTGATCCCTGATCCACGCCATGACTGTCGCCTCGGAGCGGTTCACATATAGGCAAATTTCCCTGACTCCAGCCAGTGGCCGCCCAAGGCCTACCACCTCTGCCTGCGCTCCGGCTGGGGCCTTGGCTTGGCCTGGCCGGGCTGCTCCTGCCTTTTTGGGAGATGCAGACGCGCGATCATTGCTGCCGCCATTGCCAGCACGCTGCAGTCCCACAAATGATTCGGTTTGTGCTCTGGACATATCCATCCTCCTGTTTTTTGATCGACATATTCGGAAATGTAGTGCCGGGCGTGGCTCGGTGACAGGTCTCGCGAGAACCCGAAAGAACCGGGATCTGCGAGACTGATCTGGAGCTTGCCCGCCAGCTTGTCCTTGAAAAAATTGACGTGCACGCGCTGCAGGGTCAGCCCGCCGGGGATCGCCTTCTTGCTGCCGGGCATGGTGTCGATGCGAGTTTCCTCGAAGGGCCGCGTCATGCGGGCCTCGCCTTTGCTGGGGCGGATGATGCGCCGCGTCCTGCACCAGTCGTACACCTCTGCGGTGCGGTGCCCCATGGCGTCGATCAGCCCGGCCACGAGCGGGGCCTCTTCGCCGCTGGCCTTGCAATAGGCGGTCTTGAGCAGGACCTCGTCCAGGGCGTCCATGCTCTCGACAAAGCCCCGGCGCACGCCGTGGCTGCGCATGTCCGGCCCGATCTCCCAGGCGCGGACCTCGAACCAGAAGCCGTTGTCCTGCGTGTCGGCTCCGACCGTCAGCACGTCGGCCCAGGCCGGGACCACTCCCTCGTCGAGCTCGTCGCGCAGGGCCGTGATCGAATCCTCTTCGCGCTCTTTGCGGATCTCGCGCCACGGGACGGCCTCGTAGGCGTTTGAAAAGTCGCGCAGCTTCATGGGGTCGCGCTGGCCGTCGAGGAACGCGGCGGCGCACTCGGAGATCGAAACGAACGGCGACACCCAGGCCGGGAGATGAAAGGCGATCTTTTTTGGCTGGAGCTTGTCGAGAGCCTGGAACAGGCGCATGCCTGCCACCTCTCCGGCTGCCGCGTCGAGATCGGCAAAAAGGGGATGCCCGCCGGATGATGCCCGCCACTCGCCACGCCTGACCGCGTCGTCTCGCTCCTCGTCGGACCATGGCCGGGCGCAGTGCCGACACTCGTACCAGGCGAGGCCATAGGCGCGGACTTCCTCTGGCTCTGCCTTGTGACCGCCGTCCCACTTGATGCTGGAAAAGAGCATGGTCTGGAGCTCCCCGCAGTGGGGGCACCGTGCCCAGTAATGGAACACGACCTGCGCAGTCCGCAGGGAAGTCCAGATTTGCCCGCGCTCAGTCGTCGGCGTGGACAGTTCGATCATCTTGCGGCTGTGCGCGTAGGTCGTCGTGCGCTTGCGGCCCAGGCTGATCGGGTCGGCTTCGCCCTTGAGCTCCGTCGGATACTTGTCCGTTTCGTCAAAAATGACATATTTGCAGGGCTTGTTTGCAAGTTGGCTGGCAGACTGGGCGCTGGCCAGATAGATGACCATGTGCTGCAGCTTGATGCGCCGTGTCGAGACATCATCATCGGCGCCGGTCATGTACGAGGACAGGCGGGGCGAGGCGGTCAACATCGGCTGGATGCGGTCTTTCGAGTTGAGGCTGGCCGTGTGGTCGTCCGGGTAGATGTAGAGGACTTCGCCCGGGTCCATGTCGATGCGCGATCCCACGAAGTTGTGCACGGCCTCGCTGCCCCCGCTCTGGGGAGGCTTGCAGAAAACGACGGTCTCGACGCTCGGATGGTCGATGGCGTCCATGATGCCTACCAGGTAGTGGGCGGTCGAGTTGCGCCACGGGCCTGGCCGGGAAGACTGCGACAGGACGCGGTAGCGCTCGGACCACTCCGACACCGGGCGGCGCTTGGGCTTACGGAGGCGCAGGCGCTCGGCACCCATGCGGTAGACGTGCGTCTGCCCGACGATGGTGGCGGGGTAGTCACAGGGCCACCAGGCGGGGCGGCATGTGATCTGGCGAGATGTCATCTACCCTTTGCGCCCCATTAAGAACGCGCCCAAAAAGAGCAGCGATGCAGAGATGGCCCACCCATGCCAGTACGCGACAAGAGACTGCCCCTCGGTGAGGTCGATAGAAAGAACGCGCAAGGTCACGACCCCAATGACACCGGCAAGCATCGCCGTGTATCCGATCAGCTTTTCCATTCCGCACCTCCAAGGCTTTCAAACTGCACTCGATATTCCTCGATCTCGGCAGCGTGCCGGAGCCCACCGTCCACGGCGTCCATGAGCTGGCGAGTCAGCACGGCACGGCGCTGCGTATTGCCCTCGACCAGCGCGATCATCTTCCCGGCCTGCGTGCGCAGGGCGGTCTTGAGCTCGTTCTCGACCACGGCCGCGAAGCTGGCCAAGGTGATGGCGAGATCAGCAGCGGGGACCAGGTTGCCC
>Ga0265295_1005266_pt1 | contig 16661 bp, 6 predicted proteins | sample Munlansysbiofilm_FD_192503 | JGI IMG/M metagenome (GOLD analysis project Ga0265295, IMG submission 192503) | Leachate microbial communities from a municipal landfill in Southern Ontario, Canada - Methane capture system biofilm | ecosystem: Engineered > Solid waste > Landfill > Unclassified ...
TCTAAGAAGGCGCGCAACGACGCACCCCTTTGGGGTGCCCAATCAAAGCCCCGTCCTTTGGGCGGGGATTCAACCGTCGTTTACTTTTACTACGCCGGAGTGCAAGAATGAGATCGTACAACCATTGCTTGTTTGAGGCTGAAAGACGTGCGTTTCAGCAGTTGGATGACCTATTGGGGGACCATCCCGAGGCTGTTCTGTATCCCAACTTTGATCTGAGAGACGATAGCCTGAAGACATATCTTGAGTGTGATCTCGTTGTCATCTCTAAATCCTTCTGTGCCGTAGTTGAGCTGAAGAACTGGAGAGGCCTCATCAACGTAGCCTCGACACACTGGGAACGAAACGGCAATGTCGTTAGCGATCCACACCGCTCCAACAATAGAAAGTGCAAGGTATTAAAGGCAACCCTGCAGCAATATCTCCCTCATGTAACGGATATTCCGTACGTTCAATCGATCGTTGTGCTAACCCATCCTGAGTCGGAAGTCTACGGAGATAGTAGTGTCTATACAGAGGTCGGGGCGTGGCCCGTAACGGCGCAAATAACATTTAACAGCGTAAACAATTTTGCCGACTACTTACGGAAGAAAACCGAAAGAGATGCCACTTTAGGAAGAAACATTCTAAAGGATCAAAGCTTTCACAAAGTCGTCGAGATCTTTGACGCTATTGTTCAGGTGCAGCTGAAGAAGGATTACTACGACCAAATCCCGGGATACCGGGTAGTGGACGAGCTCGAACATACCGAGGAGTATTGCTCCTATCTTGCTGAGAAGGTCCCGGCTCTCGGGGGTCAACGCTTTAGGTTGAGGGTTTTCGGAGAACTATCCAACGATCCGAAGACACAGGCAGTTCAGACGCGCAGTCTGCAGGAGCTCGCGACACTGCCGCATCATGATAACATCCTCCCCGCACTGTCACATCCGAACGAGAAGAACCTGGTGGTAGAGGTTTCTGAATGGACCGACCTGCGCACCCTAGAATCTTGCTTGTTAAAGGACGGGCGGATCCAATGGGATACAGCGGCGAAGATCGCTCTTGGCGTTGCGCGGGCGCTCAACCACATTCACAATTCCTCAAGGCTCCTCGTCCACCGGAATGTTAACCCGAAGAGTATTATCCTAAATAGCGAGAACGTTCCGAAGCTCACCGACTTTGACCTCGTGTATGATCCCAGTGCTTGCCAAACAGTTTTCTTCGAAACCCGAAGGCCGACATCCTACCAGGCACCGGAGCTTTTGCAGGGGACGGTCGACTTTAAGTCGGACATCTACTCCTGGGGGGTTGTCTTTTACGAAACGATGGCCGGGAAAACGCTCGTCATGAGGCCTGGAAGCGCTCTCACGAATGAGTCTCTATCTGCTTTGCCTCCGGAGGTACCGGAATCCATACGGGATCTTCTTGTGGACACGATGAAGGTCGCTGTTGCAGAGCGTCCGGAGGCGAGTGAAGTTGTGGAACGGCTCGAGATGATACTTGGTATCGCAAAGCCGGCCGCAGTTTATCCCCGGTCGGTCGATTCTTCCAATACATGGCAGCTCCTGGAAAAGATCGCAGAAGGAGCCACTAGCCATGTGTATGCCGGCGATTGCCTTGGCGAGCGCGCTGTGCTGAAGCTGTACAAGCCTGAGATAGGGAGGGATCGGTGCCTGCAGGAGAGAGACATGCTGCGACTGGTCGATTCCCCCTACGTCCCCAAGTACAAGAGTTTCATTAGGTGGGAGGACGGCAGGTGGTGTCTCATTGAGGAGGAGGTCAAGGGGGAAAGGGTCCGGGACCTAATCAATGCAGGTGACCGCCCCTCCTTTTCCGCCTTCAGGGAGTTAACGCGGCAACTCCTCTCAGCGCTTCAGAGTATGCACCCCAAGGACGAACAGGACCAAGGGGGGGTCATCCACAACGACGTTAACCCCAACAACATTCTACTGGATACGGCCTTGATGCGAGCGACTCTTATCGATTTCGGCGCCGCTTCTCCCGTAGGTCCAATAACCTTCCGGGGAACCTGTGGCTACATCTCTGCCGATCTCTTGGAAAACGGGGAGATCGACGCGCAGCCGAAAGGTGACCTATACGGCCTCGCCGTGACGTTGTGGGAGTGGATCACAGGAAGCCGGTCGGGTGAGTCACTGCAGCTCGACGCTGATTCCTTCCCAAACTTGACACCGGCTCAACGCTCCACCCTGAGTGCTTGGTTTGCGAAGGGAATGAGCGGCGGGGTTTGCGAGTTTAACTCTGCGGCTGAGATGTTTGCCGAGTTCGAAGCAGTGCTAGATGTACAGGAGACCCAGGTCGAGGTGCAGACAGACAAGCAGGTAGAGGAGCAGGAGGTTTTTGTCCCACAATCAGCTGAGCAGAGGGGAAGTAACGCCGAGATATTCGTGGAGTATCTCAACAGTATCCACAACTTATCCGCCTCAAACAAGAACGCACTCGCCGAGTCGCAGGCAGTCAGCGAGTTCTTTGGAGATATCTACCAGCCATTTCCGATTGTTGAAGAGATCTTTACCATTCTCACCACGAAAGACCCGGCGCCGGTAGTGGTCCTTACGGGGCACGCGGGTGACGGCAAGTCGACGATAGCTCTCGACGTTTTGAAGCGGATGCGGGGAATTTCCCTTAATTCGCCCCTCCCGGATCCTCCCAAGGAGAGGGAATGGGGCCAAATGGATTCCCGTGGAATCACCATCGTGAAGGACATGAGTGAGCTCTCGGCAACCGAACGCTATCAGATTTTTTGCGACTGCCTCACCGATAGCTCCTCTGCGTGGCTCATCGTCAGCAATACCGGTCCCCTACTCGGAACCTTCGATGCCTATTACGAGAATGCAGGTCCCAGTGAGCGACAGTCGATAGAGAAAAGACTTTTGGAGGTCCTCGATACGCCGATCGAGGAGCATCTGTCCGAAGAGCGGCATACCATAAAGGTGCAACACAGGGTCTTCTACGCCGTTAATCTCACGAAGCTCGACAACGTTGGCATCGGGACGAAGGTGCTGCAAAAGATCGTGGACCATCGGGCATGGGAGAGCTGCAGCAGCTGCTCCGCAGCTGGGAAATGTCATATAACGACAAACATAGAGGTGCTCAGGGGAGCGTCCTCCGTGATGGCGGATCGGGTGCGCTATGTGTATCGGCGGCTTTCCTCGTACGAGCAGCGCATGACTCTCCGCCAGATGAGTGCACACTTGTCGTACAGCTTGACGGCGGGAGCCAACTGTGGACAGATTCGCAGCGCAGCCGCGATGCTCGAGTCGCCAATCGAAGTTGCTACATCCATTGCAGACGTGTGCTTTGGCGAGGTGTTCTTCGGTTCCAGCCAGGAAGCCGCATCCGCGAGGGAAGAGTCTATCCACGCTATTCAACTTTTGAAAAAGCTGCAGTTCGGGGCGGAAGTCTCTCCAGAGCTGGAGCGGTCGATCATGGAGGGAAAGGCGCTTGAGTGGGCTGTTGTGCCGCCGCAGCTCCTGCCGGTATACGATGTATTAATGCGGCGGGCGCGCAGGCCGGAAGCGATCGTAGCACGCCGCACTCTTAGGAGACTCCTCTATCTGTTCGGAGCGATAGACACTTCGCCCTCCGGGCCGTCACTGCGATTCTTGAGTCTCTTTCTCCAGTCCCCCAAGCTGATCGAGTTCGACGAGTGGCAGGAGAAGGGTGCTCTGACCATGTCGAACTCCCAGAAGCGGGACCTAACGAAAAAGACTGTGAACGTCCTGCTTGAGGAATACTCCGGAAACAGTGCGGGGCAGTACGAGGGGACTTCCTATCTCTACGTTACCCTCAGGCGCTCTGACCGACAGGTCTTCCAGGCCACTCAGCTTGTTCTCGCACGCTTCGACACAGGGCGTTTCGATATCGAATATGACCAAACATATCGAGTCCCTAAGCTATGCTACAAGGATGGGCAGGCGGAGTTGCTGCTGACCTTGCCGCTCCTCGACTACATAATGCGGCGCGGAGACGGGGACCTCGAGGACGGGCTCGATCCTATCTACCTGAACCAGTTGGAATACTTCAGGGCGCAGCTCCTTTCCATAGAACCTGATATGGACAGAGACATCAATTTGTTACGGGTCGGTATCGACGGCAAAGTCGATTCGCACCGCTATGAATACCAAGCCGACACTAACTCGTTGGAACTTGTGGAGTAGAAAATGAAGCGACGCTTCCCGCGCATTTCAGACGCCAATGGCAAGGGCAAAGGTGATAATAACGCCGCCATTCAGCTTTTCGGTAGGCGGTTTTATAAGGATCAAACGCCGGTGGAATATCTCGCGGAGTTTCTCCTTGTCTTTGCCTCTCCAAAGACCGCCGCAGGCGGGCAACGCAACCAGTTCCCCCAGGTCAAGGGGGATGATGAGTTGCGCTACTATCCGGAGGCCCGGCTGCCGCTTAAGTTTTTCTCCTTCTTTGCGACCTCGAAGCTGGAGACACGCCATCGCGTCCATAGTGCGGAGTACCGCAGTGCCATCGAGTTGCTGAAGAGTCGCATCAGCGCTTCGGAGGCAAAGCGTGATCTTTCTGTCCGACTGCTGCAGAGCCTCTTTTCCGGGTTCGTGGGGGTGGCGAAGAATAGGACCTGGGCGACTCAAACGTTCCTCCCCGCTTCCCAGTGCCTTTTGGCTCGAGAGGTCGATTGGCGGCATACCGCGGCGCTGAGGGAGAACCCCGCAAACTGGGGAGAGACCATGGACTTTTTCGATACAGGGGCTCACAACTTCATGGCACGCGGGGGGGAGTTGCTTTATCTGCAGTTACTCAATGTCTTCTCCGACTTCCACTGTCCTGAGATCTCGGCTCTGCGCAACGATGATAATTACCGTCATCTTGGCGACGATTCTCACTGGCAGAACGAAATCGAAGTGAACTTGCAGAAGATGCTTGGTAAGGTGGAAAACCATATCGGGGAACTCGCCTCCTTCGTAGAGAAAACTTGGAGGGAGTACCGCTGCAGCGATGACGTTGAGCCGAAGCCGGGCACCCTTGGCTGGATCCCGAAAGACACTGCGACTGAGGCATATCTACTCGCGTCAGAGATGCTGAATGTCGTTTCCTCCTCCCATGGGTCGCTGCAAAAGATCGAGTTTCTGCAGGACCTCTGCTGTCTGCATGTTCTGCGGACCCTGTGCTTCCGGGCTCGCCGCCTCGGCGCGGACACCGACGAAACTCCGGGGTTCGCAGGGAACTACGCTTGGATTGCCTGCGGGCGCAATGGGGACACCACTGGAAAGACCCTTGCCATCGAGGGGTATTCGAAGGTGGAGCAGATGCTCTACCGCGTGTTGAGGCTCGAGTCCAAGACGAACAATGCTGCCGCTGCCAAAGGAGACGACCACGTCTACAAGCTCTTCAGGAAGCTTGGAAAGGAGATCGGGTTGCTGGTCCCCCCTACGGGAAAGAATATCCGCTTTGTGCTTCCCAACTCCATCATCAGGCTGCTCGTCGCTTCGTTGATCCCACCAGGAGAGCGTATCCGACTCTCTGAGTTTTATCGGCGAATCTTCGCGCACTATGGCATAGCTATCCGATCCAATGAATTGGCAACGGCGTTGAGTTGGCTAGGGAACCCCAACAGCGTGATAGCCGTTGCACAGGACACTTCCTGGTTTGAAGATGAGCTTCAGAGGGGGGGGTTCCTCATTGCACTTTCGGATGCTGTGTCGATCGTATGGAACCCGTATGAGTGAGAGAAGGTACTAAAATGAATTTGTTTGTAGAATCAACCACAAACTATCTCGCGGCTCAGTGCGATGCAACTCTGGCAGGCAAAACGGAGAAGGAAGTAAGAATCTTCATCCAGAGTCTTCCTCCTTTGATCGCGCAGAAGATCTTTACTTTCATTACCGATCGCTACTATAGCGACACGCTCGAGAAGCACGTCAAGGTAGCAAAAGGTCTCTGGGACGAGTGGGAACGGAAATATCCTGAGCTAAGCAACCAACTCGACAATATGGTGCAGCGGGGTTGGATCGACCACGAGGACAAGCTTACCCATTACCGAAACATGAGTTGCCCGGCCGGAAAGAGCGGGCTGATTGTCATTATAATCGGGTTAGATCACGCAACGGACAAGGGGGGGCTCTCGGACTTTCACGTTGTTCGTGAAAGCACGATCTGGAGGCAGGAGCTTGGCGGCAAGTACGCCCCGTGGATCGAGCGTCTCGTCTCGGATACTAGTCTTCCTGCGACGGATGCCCTTGTGAACGCGCTGGAAAAGTTCTTCACCACCCTGTTCCAGCACCGTCATCGCAGCTTGGTCGATCTGTCGACTTTCCTAGAAACTGAGTTATTCCCCTCCTTGGGGTCGCTAAACACCTCCAGCGAGCTGGTGGCGCTCGCTTACGAAAAGCTTCCCTTCTGGAGGATTCCTCCCCTTCTCGACATCCCGAATCACGAGCGAAACGGTCAGGCGTTGCTCGCCGATGCCGCCACGTTTATTAGCCACCAATCGTTTCAGAATCTCATCGACCGGAGGAAGGCTTGGCAGAAGATCGAGGACGCGCGCCAGAAAGGGCAGCTTGCGGAAATCCCACAGACTCCCGGACACAAGACAGTCTATGCAGATGTGGATGATTTTTTTGGCACAGTGAAGAGTTTCATCGACGATAATGATATCGAAGCAAAACAGAAGTTGCTGAAGACTGACCTGACGAAACTCCTCCAGGTCCTGAAGAGCAGAAAGAAAAAAGACTCGCCGGATACCCCGAAGCCATTGAAGTACAAGGGGCCGGTGCTAATGGGGGTGTTGCAAGCGATCTGGGAGGCCCTGGAGGAGTTCAAGAAAGGGTGTGGTCCTTCGTGGGCGCCGGCACAGTTAAGCTCAATTGACGTTACTCTTCTAAGCTTTAAACATAACCTCAGAGACGACGGCGGCAATGATGCTGATGAGATTGCAGAAAGGATGAAAACTGGGATCATAGGAGGCCTTGATGAGTGCCTGAAGAGAGTCAGAATTGACCTCAGGGGCGATGCCGATGACAAAATAGCCTCTCACAACGTTGAAATCAACTACTGTCAGTCCAACGAGTTCAGAACCCCGGCGGTGCGCACTCAGCCGTTTCTGGAATTCTGTATCGATATTAGGACCTCCTATGATCAGCGTGGCGTGACGAAATATCTGCACTGCGTCCTTGACGACAATTCGGAGGAGCGTGTTCGCTACCAGTATGCCGAGAGTGTCGTCTCGTTCCTGAAAAAACAGATGTCTCCTGTTATTCCTGTGTTCACAATGCAACGTACCTTCACGGAACTCTTCTTCGCGTATGACAGTGACGACGCGAACCGGCTGGTCCGAGAGGGCCTTTCTGACTTCGAGGTGCTAAATGTCTTCAAAGGAACGGAGCAAGTCAGTATCGATCAGCAGCTGTGGGATTTAACGGCAACGCTGGCATCGGCATACCGAACCTACCTTGTAAAGCTCGTGGAACAAGGGCCTTACACTGCGGATGACGAGGATTTGATCAAAGTCATAACGGCCTATGACGAGCTGACGAAGCATCTGGTGCGGGAAAAGGCGATCGGGTATCAGGAGGTGCTGGCAAGGCTGTATAAGGCTTTCTTCATAATTCCCAAGGGTCTTCCCTTGTCGGAGCGCTATCTCGATTCAGGTATCGCTATCGGGATCTCTCCCATGGTTGCCGAACTCGTACACGGCCGGAACAGTTTTCTCCTGAACGGCTTCCCACAAGTTGTTGCGGAGATGCTGGAAGGGGACATCCCGAAGGGGAGAGTATCGTTCGAGCGCCTGTTGGGACTGATCGAAATACGACGTCCAATTGCGGCGCTAGTGCAGGACAAGGACAAGGTCCTCACTACTAGGGTGAAGTCTTTTGGGATGATCCACTGCGTGGGTTTGACGCCTGGCAGCGAGCTCAGTCTCGCTTCCCAGAGCATCATGAGGGTAGATGAGCTTGACGATGAAAACGTTGTAAAGGACTTGATCAAACCGAACGAAGAGTCAAAGCTGATTAGCCGAGCTCTGGCCGACTACCAGCGCCTGCATCCGTACGCGCACGATCAGCTGCGCATCCTGGTAGTGAACGTCGACGAGTTGCAGTCAGTGCTGGCGGGGGTACACAAGTTTCTTGAACAGTATCTGAAAGAACAGCATGTTGCCGTGCCGACACTACACCTCTACCTCAAAGTCTATTCTAAGTCCACCTCTCCGGGTGCAGTCGTAAACCAGCTCAACGCATGGAGGGACTTGTGGGCGCAAAAGGACGTTGCCGGCCGCGGGGTTCGAATCCGCGTCGGTCACCGCTATGCCCCAACCAAAGAAAAGATACTAAGCTATCTATCACAAGAGGACGTGCAGTTCGATGTGGCGTTTCTCATGCACTTCATGGACAGTGACGGCGGAGACGACGTCGAGCCAGTGGCGGCGTTTGAATTCAACTACTCGTCCGCCCGCGTAAATAAATTTCCGATAGTTGAGCATCCTCGGCCGATACGGGTGAACGAGGAGCTGTGTCGCCAAACGTTGCTTAGCAACCGCCGTCTGCGTCTGCAGACCTGCCACACCCAGCTGAGTGCGCGGCTTAAGCACCCCCATCTGCCGCAGGAGAATTATCTAGTATTCGGTATGGTGGACTTTTCCGGATGGAGGGACGTGGTCAACGAAATGCACCGTAGGGCGCAGTGGGTAGTCTGCATTGACCCTTACGTAGATAAGCGTATCCTCGAAGGAGGGAGCGCGCAAGAGCATGGGAGAAAGATCGTCGGCTTTGCGGCAGGACTTGGGTGCTACGGCGAATTGAACATGACTGTCTCAACCGAGGCTGACACGCTGGCTCGCTTGACAGTCCTAGTGAGGGAACAATTCAAACGACTTATCCCGGACTGGAACTCCACTACCTGCGAGATGGCGGCAGTAGGCGTGTTGTCGGAATCCCATGAAATTTCCGGACTCTCACTCATCAAAGCGGTAGGGGGAAGCGAATACATTCGAGACGTGGTGGCTTACGCCGCAATGTGCAAGGTACTTGAGGCGGACCCCGACGCCCTGATCACGCAGCTTATTCCAATGGACTCAGTACGACATTGGTTTTACGGCGCCGATGAGAGTATGCGTCCCGATCTCTTGCACCTGAGCGTATGGCTTAAGGGGACTCAGTTGCACATCCATGCAACTCTGATCGAGTGCAAGCTTGGCCTCTCCAGCGAAGCTCATGTTGCGAAGGCGCTGGACCAAATCAAGGCGGGCCTTAGGAGGCTTACCTACGTTTTCATGCCTTACGGCCAGGATGAAAATGTTAGTAATTTCGACCGTCGCTATTGGTGGGCGCAGTTGCAAAGGACGATCGCTTGTAGGGCCAGGCTCAACATAACCGATCCGGAATATCTACGTCTCAATGTGGCATTCGAGCACCTTGCAGAGGGTTACTATACCATCGACTGGGACGCCATCGTGGTGACATTATGGACCGACAAGAACACAGTATCACCGACACCTACAGGTCTAAAGGTGAACCTCGGGACGCTCCCCCATCTGCCACACGTCCAGGAGACAATCACCGTGCGCTGTGCCGAGTTCGGTAAGGACACCTTAGCTGAGATCTTAACCACCGACAATCATCCTAAACTGTCTGTTCGCAACACCCTTTTTAGCTGCACGTTCGCAAACGACGGTCCCGATGATCGTGAAGGCACTGGCGATGACGCTAAAGCTGTGGATACGGGTGTTGCTGTGGCAGGAGAGGCACCGGAAACCTCTTCAGAAGAGTCATATCCTGACAACACTGGCATGGCCGTCGTTGTTGAGGTAAACGAGAAGCACCAAGCGGAGGAAGAGATGCCGATGCAGGTGGGGTCAGCGCAAGGGTGCTCATCGCAGCTTCCCTTGAAGCAGGGAGCTTACTCACCTGAGAAAGCCCATAATGGAGCCGGACGGCGGGGGGAAGAGGATACGAAAGGGCGAATGAATGTCACAGAGTACAGGGTCCCAGCTCGCATTCTGATCGGCACCGACCGCTCCGGAAAAGAATACTTTTGGGAATACGGGCACGAAAGTCTGCAAAATCGACATCTGCTCATATTCGGAGCCTCAGGCTCCGGTAAAACATATGCAATACAGTGTCTGCTGGCAGAGCTTGCGAAGCACGGCCAGAACAGCCTTATAGTCGATTACACTGATGGGTACCTGCCGGAGCATCTGGAGGAAGCCTTCGTTGAGCAGACGGAACAGGAAACGCACCTGTTGGTGACGGACCCCCTTCCGATCAATCCCTTCCGGTTCCAGACACAGACCATCGCCGGGAAGGTGATCAAGGAAACTGCTTTCAAGGTGGCCTCCCGCATAGCCAGTGTCTTCACCTCCGTGTACAGCACGATAGGTGACCAGCAAAACGCAGAACTGATAAATACGATAGAGGCCGGTCTCGACACCGACGAAAACTATAACCTCGAGGCGTTGCTGTGTGATCTTAACCAAGGAAGCGATATTGCTCGCAGCCTTGCCAACAAAGACCCAACCTTTCGTGAGAGGGGATTCCGATAGCTGGAAAGCTATATTCCACCAACACGAGGGGAAGGTCCATATACTGCAGCTCGCCACCGTCGCCCGGGACATCCAGCAGCTGATAACAGAGTTCACCCTCTGGGATCTTTACGATTTCGCCTCTACGAAGGGAAACAAGAACCTGCCGTTGCCGGTAGTACTCGACGAGGTTCAGAACCTCGACCACAGAAAGGATTCACCGCTGGAGAAGTTCCTCAGAGAGGGGCGGAAATTTGGGATCTCCCTGATCCTCGCGACGCAGACTCTCAGCAACTTCGAACAGCAGGAGAGGGATCGCCTCTTCCAAGCCGCCCACAAGCTCTTCTTTGCACCCGCTGACACAGAGATTAAGAGATTTGCCGACATCCTCAGGGATAACTTTCCCACTAGTTTGAAGGACGAGTGGATTCAAAGATTATCAAGATTGCAGAAAGGGGAGTGCCTGTCCATCGGGCCGGCGATGAACGTAGAAGGAAAGTTGGAGAACCGAGTGTTGGAACTGAAGATAACCTCGCTGAAAGAGCGGTTCCATGGCTAAGACTGCTAAGAACAAGGAGAACTTCGGGCGACTCAGCCTTTCGTTTCATCAGTCCTTCGTCCCAGAGAGGCGCTACCTTTCGAGCCTCCTAACTTTCGTGGCGGAACCGAAGGAGGTGAACCTGGAAGAGGTCGCCGATGCTACCGGGATACCGACGGGGGAAAGTAGCGGTAAAGTGGAGCCAACACTGAACTACGCCAAGGGAATGGGGCTTCTGAAGGTCTCACGCGGAGAGGTCAATCGCTGGCGCCTGCACCTTTCTTCCTTGGGGAGGAGCGTATTGGAAGAAGATCCCTTTATGAGTGAAGGGTTCACGCAGTGGCTCCTACACTTGCAACTGTGCAGGAGAAGGGGAGGAGCAGAAGCGTGGTACGCGGTTTTCGCGGAGGGCCACTTAGCGCTTGGGAGAAGCTTTACTGAAGAGGATCTCAAGGCCTTTCTTGTCGCTCGGTACGGCAAGCGCTCCAACGTCATAGGTCCGTTGGTAAGGATGTACACATCCGAAACATCTTTTACGGCCTGTGGCGCCTTGAGTGCGGACGACGGGTTGGTGCGACGCGTTCCAGCACCATTTGAAAGAACCCATTTCCCAGGGTACGCCTACCTCTTCTTTTCCTTGTGGGACGCCATATTCGATGGGGTGCAACAAGTTTCCCTTGAAGACTTTGATTTGCAAGCACGTTTTTTCGCCGCTGCGGGATGGGATGTGCCGCAGATTAACCGTTTTGTGGACCATCTCGCTGACGAACGGCTCCTGAAGGTTGACCGTCAGACGGGATGTGCCCTTTTGTTGAGGATGTGCAATACCGAGCCCCTCCTCAAAAGCATTTATATCAACCTCTTGTAACAGAATGGAGATCTCATGCAATTAGGGGAACTAGTCGGCTTCAAGAGCGACCGATTTTTCGAGGGAGCGGTTCAGCTTCGGTGGGTCGAGGAACGGATGGAGAGGGCAGCTGACGCTGCGGAGCATTTTGTCTTTCACGGGCCCCACTATCACGGAGTGAGTCAAGATGACTCGGATGGGATTTCCTCCGCATATAAGCTGAAGGATACCGCTACGCTCCTCATGGATTTCGTTGCCTCCATTGCCTCCGGTGAAAGTGCTAACGTTAACCCGTTCACCCTCGTTGTCGCAGGGTACGGCTCTGGAAAATCCCACTTTGCCCTCACCCTTGCGAAGCTGCTGATGTCCCCTACTGAGCTCCTGGCATGCAAAATCGTACACAGTATAAGGAGCGCCGACGAGGAGATCGGGGAGAGAGTTGGAGAGCTTCTCGAGAGGGTGAAGAAGCCTTCTCTCGTGGTGGCCCTCGACGGGATGTCGAATTTCCACCTCGGCAGCGAGCTGAGCCGTGGAGTATTACGGCAGCTCAAGGAGAACAACCTTGACCTCGGACCGATCTTGGAGCTATCCCCCCGATTCGGCTACGCTCAGGACTTCGTCAGGCGCAACTACGAGATTCGAAAGAGCGATTTTGAGAAGGACAAGCTTCTGCAGGACCAGGACAAGGACGCCATCTGCTCAGCCCTTCAGGAAAACGATGACAATGTCTACCAAGCTGTCGACGACATCTACTTCAAGGCAAACGGCACCAGGATTCCGGTGGAGGGGCGCGAATCCGCTCAGGACCTCATCAACACAGCCTGCGAGGTATACTGCGGAGAGAACGGGTACTTCTCCAGTTTGGTAATTCTCTTTGACGAGTTTGGCAGATACCTCGAGTACGCGGCCGCAAAACCTTGGCTGGCGGGAGACTCAGCTCTGCAGCAGATCTTTCAAGGGATCCAGGACAACGCTGGTCTGAGTAGGTTCGTTGGTTTCATCCAGTACGAACTGAAGGCGTATTTGAACCGGTTCAGCCAGAAGGAACTCTCCCAACTGCAGCGATACATCACCCGATTCGATTCGGCTCAAAAGCTCTTTCTCTCAACCAACCTCGAGACGCTCTTCGCTCACCTTATCGAGAAGAAAGATCCCGCACAACTGAACGCCATCGTAGAACTCGAGCACAATAAACGGACAGCCAGCGAAGCTCATACACTTCTTTGTCAAAACCTCCCGGGAATCGATAAGTTCCCCGTTTGGAAGGATAGCAGGCAGTTTCACCAGGTCATTGTGAAGGGATGCTGGCCGTTGCATCCGCTTACCACGTGGTTCCTGACGCGGCAACAGGACATTGTGCAATCGCGTTCGGCACTGACCTTCATCAAAGACATCCTCGAAGCCGCGTCGGGCAAGAAGATCGATCCCGAAGAGCCTCGCTTCTACACCATTCCACCCGCGGAGCTTGTGCTGCGCAGCATGCTCGAAGAGATCACCGCCGCCGAGCGGTCTCGGGGGGGGGTGATTGCCGAGACCCTCTGCTCCGTGCTTGAAAAGTACAAGGCTAGGTTGACCGAGCAGCAGAGGCTTGTGCTAGCGGGGATCATGATCCTTGATAAGCTTCGGGTGGCGACGAAGGACAAGGGGCAGATTGACAGGCTCCTGCAGCTTTGCACCGAGTTAAGCCCGCACGCCTTGGACGAGGCGTTACGTTATCTTTCCAATGAGATCGGCGCCGTAGAATGGAACAGGGACTTATGTCAGTACGAGTTGGTCGCGGATGCGGCGACACGCGGGCAGTTCCAGCAGGTGCTGAAGAGAAAGCTCCTGGCACTAGATTCATCGTCGATAGGGGAGCTCTTTGCTACTCGTGCCCGAGTTTTCGGAGAGATCGGAGACATTGAAACTGATTTCGCCGTAATGAGGGACATCTTCTCAAGAGACTGGTGCTTTTCTGCTCTCTTCGTCCATTGCGATAACTATCTCGACACAATTACACGCGCCTTCGAGGAGTGGTGGACGGCAGAGAATCATGACGAGGCGAAAGGCCGCGTGCTGTACCTCTACATTGGCCCGCGCGAGGACCCTGGCGAGTATCTCGCACAGTCACAAGAACTCCTGAATATGCTCTTGGGAAAGAAAGCGGTACAGGCTGCCCCGGTCTGGACAATCGCCATCCACGATACAGAGGGGACGATTGCGGAGAATCTAGGGCGGATTCACGTGCTCGAGGACAGGTTTCTGCCGGAGGAGGCGGAGAAGTACCGCAGGTTCCTTCCTGAGGAACGGGAGCGCACCCTTCGGGTGTTGCGCGACGAGATGCAAAAAGCTGTGCAACAGAGAGTCTCCTCAGTGGCCGGCCTCGACACCGTCGTCGGTAGGCGGCTCAGGCAGACGGCGCAGTGGATCTTCGAGCAGGTCTATCCGAGCGTTTTCCCCTTTCCCTTCGACGGCTTCCAGAACAAGACCGGGAGCGGGCCGAAGGAGTGTCTCCAACTCACTAGGGCGCTGATCGGGCGTCAGGTGAGCGGCGACTGGATTGCCACCCAGTCGACCCAGATTCAGAACCGTGTGAACCGGCTCTTCGTCAAGTCGTGGAAGGTACTTGGGAACGACGGGAAGGTGGCGCTGAAGCCGGGGCTAAAGGAGCTTGCGGCCCTGCTCTACTCGGTGGAGGAGACGCTGAAGCAGCCCAACGCTACCCTCTACGATACCTACAGCGCACTCATTGCACCGCCGTACGGTTTCAACTCTTCCTCGGCGGGGCTTATTATAGGACTTGTCCTCGCTCGGGAGACCCCCCCGAGGGCTCTCTCGTGCCAAGGGGTGAGCATCGGCGTTCAGGAGTGGCTAACTCGCGCCTTCCCGAAGGGGGGGAAAGTTTGCCTCGACAAGAGCTGTCTCAAGTCCACTGCGGTGACCTTCCTTTCCGAGGACACGCTGCACCGCTGGAAGAAGGTCATCGCCGATCTGGAATCGGAGGAGAACCTCCGCAAGAAGCTAGAGCTTTTCGCGGCCGCGAAGAGGATGCTGCAAACTGAGCCGGTACCCGAGACACTCCTAGGGCGTTTTGAATACCTAACCGAAAAGGTTTCCGACGCCCAAATCAGGCTGGCTGAACACACCAGAAAGGTGCAGTCGCTCGAAAGATCGTTGGAAGTCGCGCTCCAAAAGAGTGACATTGCCAACATCATCAGATGGGGAAGTGACCTAAGGCGGCTTCAGAAGGATATGGAGGCGGAGGCGGAGCTTTGGGGAAGTGACGACCTTCAAGAGATAAAGGGACTTGTGGGTGACGCTCTGCATGCTCTCGGCAACCGAGTCGCTGCGTGGGTCGCAGAGGAGACCTGTAACGGCTATGGACAGCTGAACACGTTCAGGTTCAAGATGGATAAGTCTGAGCAAAATTTGAAGTTTCTTGAACTCGATGCCGAGGCTACTCTAGTTGAGAATCACAAGAACCGGATCATCAGCCAAGTCGAGATCCGGATGAAGTACGAAACCTCCATCACCTCCGCGCAGGACCTCGTTCGTCAGCCTGCACCTTCAAAAAGTTCCGCTGCATGGAAGCTGAAGGACGAAATCAAGACCTGCAATTCTTCCATCGAGAACCTGAAGAAGGCGAATTCGGAGATTGGCGGTCCTGACATCATGAAATTGATTGAGCAGGTGCAGTCGAGGAAGGAGAGGGCAAAGCTCTGCATTAAGGAGCAAGAGGAAGAACTCGATGCTATTTGCAACCTGAAGATCACCACACCTCAGGATATAGCTGCGGTGAGGAACAAGCTCGCGGAGCAGGCTGTCGTCTTCAAGGGGACTACTGATGAGGCTTACCTCGCCGACATGAACAAGCAGTTAGACATCCTGCTCGGCGACATGAACGCGTGGGGGAGCGCCCTTCTTTCTCCAGAGGATACAGATCGGGTTCTTAAAGAACGAATTGCTGAGAGGTGCACCCATCTGAAGAGTCTGTTCGACGACGAAGAGATGGAGCAGACTTGGAACTTCGAGGATGTATACTCCAATTATCGTGAATATCTGGTAAATGAGAGATGGGAGCAGTCGACGAAGTGGTTCTCTACTGTGAGACCTGACGTGACGGCGTTTGATACTTGGACTTTGACTCAGTGCCAAAAACAACTTACAGTTATTTCGGATCCGCCGAAGTTCCTTTCAGTCAAGCATGCGGAGGAGATTGATAAAATTGCCAGGCAGATCAGACAGAGAGCTGAAAATCTAAAAGAACAGGAGAGAGAGGCAACAGCTCTCAAATGGATTGAGGGGATACGTAGTCAGTTGGAACCGGTGGATGCTCTTTCCGGGGCTGATTGTGAGAGGCTTCTACGGGCGTTAGCGACGTTGCCGGAATCGGTCTCGGAGAAGGAGATGCATCACGTCGTGGCAATGCGTGCGGTGCTTACTCGGCGACACGATTCACTGGACATCAAATCGATCCTCGACAGGATATGTCACCTCAGAGATGAGCTAAGAGAATGCTTGTTTAAAGAATTATGTAGATTATACAAACTCGAATAGGGCTATCATAGGTGGAGATCTGTATAAGTTAAAACAATTAGTTATAGTAAAATATAAGATGTGTAAGTTTAAACATTATCATTACAGATATAAAATGGAGTGATTATGCCAGCTAAATATATTCAGTATAATCTGAGCCTCTTGCAAAAAGCTTTCTGGCTAGCAACGTGATTCCTGGCAAGGGTCACTTCTGACTGTTTTTGCCAAGAAAACCTGATAGGTGGCAATTTAGAGCGTCGATTTTCCGATTTTCGGCGCAC
>Ga0265295_1005268_pt1 | contig 16649 bp, 29 predicted proteins | sample Munlansysbiofilm_FD_192503 | JGI IMG/M metagenome (GOLD analysis project Ga0265295, IMG submission 192503) | Leachate microbial communities from a municipal landfill in Southern Ontario, Canada - Methane capture system biofilm | ecosystem: Engineered > Solid waste > Landfill > Unclassified ...
GATCAAGCGCTGGGTGTTCGGAGTGACCACGGGCAAAGCCTCAGAGTCCTACGAACAAACGCAGGATAGCCCAACGATCAACACCTACGACTACCCACTAACTGTTCTAGGTACCAACCTAAAAGACACAGATGGTTTAGCTGACTACAAAGATGAGAATGGTAACACCATCAAGGTATTCTATATAACAAGCTTCCCAGGCGACGCCGGGTATGCAACATTTGAAAGCGCCGTTCCAACACCAAAGGAAAAGGCAGGTATCTAGATGCTGATTAAATTACCAATAGTCACGAAGAAAGAGTTCAACGAAGAAACTAAGAAACTCGTTGTCGAACGAGGATCGATCGAGGTAGAAATCGATACATCCTTCAAAGCCCACCTAAAGTGGGAGGAGCAAGGCTTTGGTAATGCCCTCGGAGGTATAGACCTCAAGACCTACACCGAGAGAGTCCAGGCGGCACTCACGGGCAGTAAGCCAAGCAAGGTCGAACTCCTAAGCCTACTCAAGCTTCTATACTGCTACATAAACTCACAACGACTACCAACATTTAAAGACTTCCTAGGCCTATTCGATTTCGAAGTAGCCGATGAAATCTTAGATAAGATAAGAGTCGTACTCGAGCAAGTAAGCAAATCAGCTTCAAAAAACTAATAGAGCGCGTTACGCTGCTTTCCAACTTGAACGAGAAAGTTACAGGCGGAACAGGGAATCCCCAAGCAGCGAACGCGCCCTTTATATTTACACTCATGAAGAAGTGTATAGCCTACAAGATACCCTACGACCTCATGGAGCGCTTAAATTATACCGACCTGCTCTACATGGTAGTCGAGTATGATATTCAAACAGTGCAAGACTACTTACGCCAAAAAGAGCGTGACAGACTTGACAAGCGCGGGGTAGAGGTCCAAAAGTTAAATCCAGCACAAGCCGCAGCATTTCTAAGAGGAGGGAAATAATCATGTCAACAGCGTTCAAGGGACTAACGATCACCGTTGGTGCTGACACTAAACAATTCAACAAAGAGATGAAAGCCGTTGACAGATCCATTAGAGATACGAATCGGCAAGTCACAGAGCTCCAAAAAGGCTTGGAACTCGAGTTCGACGCGGGCAGATTTAGTGAGGCCCAACGACTCGCCCAAAAAGCGATCGAGCAAACCGAACAAAAAGCCCAAGCCTTAAAAGAGCAGCTCAGATATCTAGAAAGCACAGGGGCAGACACCAACGCTTCTAGTTATCAAAAATTAAAAACTGAACTCGTTAAAGCCGAGAACCAGGCAGTCCTACTCAAGAATAAACTTGAAGAAATCAAGCAGATGAAACTCGACAAACTCGCCAAGCAGTTCGAGGACGTGGGCGGTGGCATCACCAAAGCAGGACAAGCGCTAGCACCTTTCAGTGCAGCGGCTGCAGGAGCCCTCGCAGGACTTGGTGCGATAGGCAAATCAACAATAGAGTACGCGGACAATCTAAAGACCTTCGCAGACCGAGTGAACCTATCCGCAGAAGAACTACAAAAGTGGCAGTACATCGCCATGCAAACCGACGTCACAAACGAAGAACTACAAGCAGGGCTAGTAAAAGCCCAAGGTGCGTTCGGTTCTCTCGCTAAAGGCGACATCGATGTCATGAGTCAAGCCCTTAAGGACTTGGGCTTCTCAGCAGAAGAAGCAGTGCAAGGCATGGGGCCTAACTTCGATGAACTAGTACAAAGACTAGCGGCAATCGAAGACCCAATGCTTCAAGCGGCCTACGCAAATGAAATCTTCGGCGAACGGATGGGGGCTAAACTCATCCCAATGCTAAAAGCTGGCGGAGAGGGCCTAGCGGAACTGGGCGCAGAGTTTGAGAACTTCGGCACTTTAACTGAAGAGCAAATCAACAGCCTAGCAGAGTTCGACAACGTCATAAATAAAATCAAGTACTCGTTCAAGACCATCAAAGACCAAATCGGAATAGCACTACTCCCAGTCATGCAATCACTAGCGGACTTTATCAACGCAAAAGTGATACCTGCAGTGCAGAAATTAACCGACTGGTTCACCGGGCTATCAGATGGACAAAAAAACGCACTGGTGGGCACACTAGCGTTCGTGGCAGCACTCGCGCCAGTTCTCATGGTGGTAGGTAAACTCACGACGGGAATCGGAAGCATGATAAAAGCAGTGGGGGGTCTAGGCAAAGCCCTGACATTCCTGTCGGCGCATCCGATCATCGCAGTCATCGGAATCATCGTCGCCCTACTCGTGACGCTGTACAGCACGAACGAGCAGTTCAGGAACTCCATCAACAACCTAGTACAAACACTAGGTGCGGCACTAATGCCAGTACTCGACACACTAGGAAACCTTCTAACAAAGCTAGTGACATCTCTCATGCCATTACTCGACATGTTAGCGGAAGCCCTGGTACCAATCATAGATACACTAGCGACGGCACTCGTGCCGATCATCGAACTACTGGCAGATGCCCTAGTCCCCATCATCGACATGTTAGCGGAAGCCCTAGTACCAATCATAGATACACTAGTGGCCGTCTTAATACCCATCCTAAAAGTGCTAACACCAATCTTTGAAAAGATCATTCAAATACAGGCAAAAATGGCCCAGGTCATGTTATCAATTTTAGGCCCAGCCATTAAGAAACTAGGTAGTATCTTCAGCGCAGTGTTCGGGGCAATCCCCGGCATCATCGAGGGGGTAATAAAGTTTGTAGAAAAAGCCGTCAATAGGGTCATTGACTTCATCAACGGCATCATCAGACAAATCAACAAGTTAAGTGATATCATCGGCTTCACACTTCAAGAGCTAAACAACGTCGAGTTCAACATGAACATCGGAGCAACGGGAATCCCCGATCTTGAAGAGCCTACAACGGAAAGCCCAACAACGCCCGACACAGCCGATACGATCGCACAAACACCGACATCGCAAACACCGACATACACAACAAACAACGACTACTCTAATAAGGACGTGGTCATCAACGTCACAGTCGAGAACTACGCGGAGAACGTCGACGTCGATGATTTAGTCAGACAAGTCAACCTAAAATTAGCCGAAAGCCTATAAGGAGGTAAACAATGCGACAATTCAAATTATGGAACTACAATAAATCCGCCTCCTTTGACTTCGCGTCGCAAGGAATCATCATCACAGAAGTGGCGGGGTTAGGAATTAACTACTCCGCTGCTTTCAACAATAGAGCCCTCGTTCAGTATGAAAGAGAGTTCGAGCCTATCACACTGCTAGCCAACTTCGGCATCAACGCTAACGCGTACACAGCCTTCACTACTCTAGCCAACTTCATCATCACCAACGGCAAGAACAATCTAGTGCTGGAGTATCATGTTAACGACCGCACGGTCTACGCAGATGTGTGGCTAACAAGAATGCCAAAATCACAAAAAACCAATTTCAACATCCTAGCGGAGTCACTGCAGTTCACGCGAGTGACACCATGGTATGTAGAAATAGAGGGTACAGTGACATCAACCCCACTCGTTATCAGCAACACAACTCTGACAGACGTAGTGGTCAACTTAACAATTAAGGGGGCAACATCAAGCGATTTTGCCGTGAAGCTGACAAAGGTAGGGGCAAGCAACCCAACGAGTGAGATAAGACTCAACTACACCCTATCAGACGCTTATATCATCAAGATAGATGCCGACAATAAAAAAGTCGAGCGGATCGTGATCGTAGGCAACGCAGTCACCAATGGCTACAACTTCATCAACAAAGCATACGACAGCTTCATCATCGTGCCGCCCGGCAGTTATCAACTAACCCATACGGGAACGGCGGCCGAAGTCACATGCAACTACAAAGGGTGGGTGATCGATTAATGTATGCAGCATTATATGGATACACAAAAGATGGAGAATACAGAGAACACCTGGGCAATGTCACAGACATCGAATACACGGTCAACGAGAGAGTCTACGACTTCGGCTCTGCAAAGATTAAAGGTGTGTGCAACTTTAACACCACAAATGCTCTTATCTACGTCATCAACACTGAAAATGGCAAAGCCGTCAGTTCGGGCTTCGCTAAAAACATCAAGCCACTAGAGGGCAATGAACTCAGCTTCGATGGCGATGACTTCAAAAGAATCCTAGACACCGACATCCTCATCGACTTCACAGGGGAGGCATACCCGGACTTCTCGCTCCAGGCTATCTTCACAAGAGTGGCAAATGGGGTGCAAGAGGCAAGACGTGATGGCTACATGTCAAAAGTCGCGCTGAACTTCATCCTGCCAAACGACACAACGGACACCACGGTCGTAGCAGACTACACAGGGCAATACATCATCGTCAATGCTCTCAAGTTCCTAAAAATATATTTATCCTACTTTGGCTACTACATCAAGCCAACATACAATGTCACAACCGACGAGATAACATTCACCTTCACCAGCGTGAACATCAACAACGTCACTGACATAAAGCTGAAAGACTTCAAGCACGAAAGCACATCAAGCGACATCAAGGTCAACAAGACAGTCGCAACGCTGACATTCTCACCCGTGGAAGTCCCTCCAGTGTGGGAGGACAGCACGCTAGCCTACTTCAACAGCCAACCAGATAGCAACAGAGCAGAAGTGCAAGAAGCCGAAACCATGCCACCAACGACAGGATACTCGCCAGGCTTCGCACTCAAAACAACAAGCCAACAGTCATGGGCAGAGGCGGCCTACAGTGATTATATGGCGGCAGCGAATAAACTAACCCGCACGATCACGAAAACAGATGGAGGGTGCAGTGCAGTCCCTCTACTAGAAGCCTTAGAAGCGGCAGGAAGTGCTACGCAGTACAACGCGGGTACTGTCATGATGTTCAGATATAATGTCATCCAACCCGATGGCTCAATCGTGCTGTGCACGGGCGACACTTATCTTAAGATAGTCAAAAGCCCCAACTACAGCTACTACAAGCTGGGGACAGTTACCTACACCAAGAGGCCAGATTTGCCCGAGAGAGTATACCTACTAGGTAAAGATAATCAAATCTACGAAGGCTACAACTCAATAGCCGAAGCGAATCGAATATACCCGATCGTGGCAAAAATCTTCGAAGCCCAGTACCTAGCGGCAGCACAAGTGAACGCAGTCTACGAGATAGTCAACAACAGGTACCTCGAAAACATCATCATCGACGCCGAGAAAGTCGCACAGCCTGTTGATTTAGCCGTGTTAGACCTCTACAATATAATTAGATGTTACGATGATGAAGGTTCTTACAAAGAACTGCCAATCTCGGAAAAAACAACGATACTCAATAAGAAAGAGAATCGCACAGAAATAAAGCTCGGCTTTAAGAAGACCCTACTAACTGAGGTCATCAAGAACGACATCGGAATGCCTGACGTCATCAAGACAAGTGGCGGTGGGGGTTCATCAACCACGATCATCGAACAAAGTGAGCCATGGACAGGCGGTGACGCGCCAGACCCGGACGATCACAACACCTGGTTCAAGCCCCTAGGGGAAGTAGATGAGCTGCAGGTTCAAACCTACACGGTAGAAACAGAGCCCATAACAGTCGAGCCACCAGCAACCGAACTAACCGTAACGGAGGAAAACACGGAATGAAACAATTAATCAACTACAAAGTAAAAGCCGAAAGACTAGCGGAGTACCCATACGTCACACTGCTAGTCGACAGGGAGGTGCTGATAGGCATCCCCGTGTGTGCAATTGACTTCGGTAGAGAATACCAAAAACCCGTACTCTACGGCGACCAAAACGGAATCCCTACAGTGTACGAAGAAGCAGAAGTCAAAACGCTCATCGCACAACTAAAGGTGTTTCACCTTAAAAATAACCAAGGCAAACTAACCGAAGTCGATGAGGTCGATGCAGACCTACATGTTAGGCTACCAAAAGACACAAAGGTCGATCAACTTGCATACGACAACGGACAACTCTACTGGGCAAAACCCGTAGAAGAAAATGAGGACACGCAACATGGCGACAATTAAATCAGAATACTACCGCTTTAATGGAACGACCTGGGACTTGCACTATTTCAAGACCAGTGCTGACCTACTCGTAGAAACAACCACATACAAGGTAATGACAGCCGACGAGAGAACAGCAATCGCCAACTACCTCTCAGCCTTCAACGCTGCAAACAAGCTAGTCAAACTAGATGGCAGCAGTAAGATACCAGTCGCCCACATTCCCGCGCTAGGGTACTTACCACTAACAGGTGGGACGCTAACAGGCCCTCTAGCAGGTACTAACCTCGAACTGAGCGGAAACATCTCGGTGGGTGGCATCAGCTACATCAACGGAACCATCACCAGTGATAGTGACATAATTAATGTCGCCATCGACGCAATCTACTTCGAAGGGGAGGGTGCGTGGATTTCAAATCTAAAGTCGCCAGTATCAGGCAACCAAGCTGCTACAAAAGAGTACGTCGACAACCTAGTATCTGCAGGATTTAAAGTCAAAGACCCAGTCAAAGCTGCCTCAACTGCCAATATCAGCATAGCGGTAGCCCTGAACTCACTCGATGGGTACACCCTAGCCGCCAACGACCGCGTACTACTTAAGGATCAAACTACAGCAAGCCAAAATGGTGTGTATCAACTCAATTCATCAAAAATACCAGTCAAGGTGGAGGCGGATAGCACGATAGGTACCTCGGTATTCGTTGAAAACGGGCTATTACAGAATGATTATATATTCGTATCGTCAGTGCTAAACACATGGTCGATGTTCGCAAGACCAGATACAATCACTGCTGGTAGCGGATTAGAAAAAGTAGGCACGCTGATCCGAGTGAAAGATGCCGCTATTACAAACGACATGCTACTAGGAAGTATTGCTAACACAAAGCTGGCCAATTTTACAGTCAATGAGGGAGGCATATCAGGTACACCCTCACTGAGCGACCTACCACTGTCAACGGTGTCACAAAGTCTCACCGATCACCTAGGCAATTTATATGGCATGCTCCGAGTCGTTAGAGGGGCATACCAGAACTACAACGAAGCTCCTCTCATCACAATCCCACAAGTAAAGGCAATCGCGGATAGTAAGATTAAAAGCGAAGTCGGAACAGCAGTACCTACTGAAACGGGAGTAACAACTGGTAATTTATACTTCAGAACAATAGGCTAAGGAGGTAGTATATGGCTACAATCAAATCAGAATACTACCGCTTTAACGGGACTAGTTGGGACATCCACTACTTCAAGACGTCCATGGACATGGTCGATGGACTGACGTCTGCGCTGAGTGGGAAAGCATCAACAGTTCACTACCATGATGACAGGTACTACACTAAGTATAATATCAATGATGACGCTATTTTAATGCGTGAGGCTCGCGTAAATCCCAACGGTGTACCATCTAGTAATTTAGGAACACCGAGCATTGCTGAGATGGCACTGTTTCAAGAGCAATTCAATAATAAAACTGAGTTCCATGACATCAACAATATTGTATTTGAGGAATATAATGGGTCAACTTGGACTGACGTTACTTCCACAATCACAGAAACCCACCGAAAAGCCTTCGTTGGTGGCGACATAAACGCAGCCATCAATATACCAAACGGAGCAGTGAAGTATAGAATAACTCTTCGAGCCAATTCGTACTCATACCTTAATGCGTTATACATGTATTACGAAACACGAGGTAATAGCACTAAGGTACACATATGGAAGAAACACGATAATGGCGACTGGATACAGCACACCAATTCCAATAAGAATGTGTCAAGTTGGCCAGGGCACCTGTTCTTACCATTTAGTACAATACCATGGCACAACAATGCTACACTAGGCAGTCACTATCATGAGGTAAGAATAGAATTTACCCCCACATGGTCAGATGCCAACTCCATTCTACTTCAAAAACTGCAAATATGGGGTGGCTACCCTGCTTATAAAAGAACCATCTATTCTGTAAATAGTGACAAACAAGTAATGTTTCCATCCGATGTAGCCGTAGGTAACAACTGGAATAACAAAGTCTATCACCCTGGCAACAAACCGTCATGGACGGACATCGCGAGTAAGCCATCATGGATCGGCGCAAGTAAACCAACCTACACAGCGGAGGAAGTCGGCGCACTACCAACCGCTGGTGGCACAATGACAGGGGTGTTCACTACCACGAGCAACATGGTCATCGGCGGAATAAGTTACTTTAACGGCACAGTCACTAGCGACAACGACACGATCAACTTCGTTATAGACTTTCTTAACATGAACATGGGTATCATCAGTAATCTTGGGAGTCCAGAATATGGCCACCAAGCAGCAAACAAAGACTACGTCGATGCTAAAGCAGGCCCCGCAGGTGTGGTTACAGTGTCAACGGGCTATCTCACACTGGACAGCACACACATGAACAAGTTTGTACAGATAGTGCCCACATCAAACCCAACCGCGGTGTCACTAACAAAAGTCGTAAGTGATGACGTGCCAAATGGTACTGAAATACATCTCATGCGGTGGGGAACAAACAATGTAAATATCTCAGCGGGGGCGGGCCTTACCCTCTACTCGATCAACAACTGGAAAAGCATCAGCGGTAACTACGGAGTCGTCACACTGAAAAAGATAAACTCAACGACGTGGGGGCTGTTCGGGGCACTGTCATCATGATACCAGGAATCACTAGCAGTCAATTAGAAGTGTCGCCACCAGTGTGGGTCTACATAGGCACAACGGGGTCACCCGGCGGCAGTGCTGTCGCGGGGTCGAGTGGTACAACCTCATGCCGCACCTCCTCAGCAATACAAACCTGGCTTACAAGTGCAAGACCCCCAGGGAGCTACGAATACGGGTTCATCATGAAGGTGACACACAGCCGAAAGTGCAATACAAAAACAGAATCATGCTTCACGGGCCCAGATGGCACAACCGACAAGGCATGTACCGATTTCTTCTACCAAAGACAATAAATCTATCACATAAGGGGGGAACACAACACCATGGATGAATTGCCAGATTTAATACCACCAAAAGCAAGAGTCGCCTATCGCATAGGCGCGTGGTTACCAAAGCCACTAAGAGTCATCTACTACATAGTTTTATGCCTTACCCTGGTTTATCTACTTTATAGATTGCTAGAGTGGGTTCTAAAAACCATCCAGAAGATAGGCTACTTCCTATTCGACCCACGGAACTACTGGACGATGATACTCTCAATCTTCACTGTCCTGCTCTGTTCCTTCCTCCTCGCGCAGTTCGCACTAGGGCTCGACCCAGTCGGCAAAGTAATAGAATGGGGGCAAGGGCTACTAACGGGCTGGGGTATCTTATGAGGCTAATAAAGGGATACCTCTCACTCGCCTCGGGTTTCGGGTTACAAATCTTCGCCATTTGGCTTGACTGGCTGGAGAGAGTAGAACTCGAAATGCTACAAAAAATATTCTACCTTCTATCGATCGTGCTTATTTGTATCGGCATCGTGCAAGTACTCTTCAAGCACAGCCTAAAGAAAAAGGGCAAGTTTATGGAAGTGATCGTCGATACGCAACAAGCCAAAAAAATAGTAGAATTAGCAGATGACCCCGCACAAAAAGGGGCGCTGATAGTTACAACTTTTCATTACCTAAAAGAAGGAGGAATAAAAATGAAAAAGTTCATCACAGATAGAGGGTGGGTACAAATCGTGTCCTTTGCCGCCACGGTCATCCTACTCGCTCTCGGCATCACAAGTGCCTTCGTTCCTGAATTAGCAATAATCGGGCAAAACATCGAGGGCTATCTTGTATTACTAGGCATCGCCGTCGTACCCGGCATCTTCTCTAACGGGAAGAAGATCGGCAACACCGTAAAGGAAGTGTTACCTACAAAGGAACGCAAGCTCATCGAAAACCACATCAAGGAATTCGATAAAAGGCTCACTACTCTACACAAGAAGTACGCGCCAATCATCGAGATCGTCGAGGACATCCGCGAACTTGGTGGCTCACTTACTACCGATCAACAAACACAGTACAACACCTACCTCGCGCAGGAAAAGGCTCTCAAGGGGAGAATCGAAGCCGAAAAACTTAAACTGGAGGTCACGCACATTGAGTAAAAGGAAATACTTCTATGGGCTCATCAGCACAGCTCAAGAATTAAAAGCACTACACGATGAGGCTGCTCTTCACGGCAAAAAGGCAGTCGGGCTCTCACGAGGGAAGAACTTCTATGTGTGGGATGACAGCATCAACAACATCCGTACAATCAAGACTGAAGAAGCGGCAAGACTGCTAGAACTGAATATCGGACAAGTCGATCAAATCATCAACACTAATGCTGCAGTCGTGTTTGAAGAACCAGAGCCAGTCGTGGAAAGCCTACCAGTTGAGCCAGAAGTGGCACCGCTGGAAGAAATCCCACTGGAGGACACACAAACACCAGCGGTAGAAGAAACCGCACTGGTAGAGCCCGTAAACGAGCCTGAACCAGTATCTATCTACCCAGCCGCACCAGAAGAGTCGGGCGAGAAAAACGAAGAGTGCAACTGCGCACTTAAGGAATTACTCGACACAGTGCTCCCAGCGTTAACCGCGTTCAGAGCAAAACTAGACGAGAAATAAGCAATCTAAGGCTAGGACTCACATCCTGGCTTTTTTATTTATAAAGAAAATACACAAAACGCAACATTTTAGTTGCTAAACGGTGTGTATGTGATATATTGAAGATACCAAAAGGAGAAAAGAACATGAAATACGGAATGCGACTACGCGGATACTCACCAGGATGCCAACCAGCAGGAGTCAAACGGAGATACGACTCACCGACTACGCGCTACTACGACATCATCGAATACGATAGACAACTAACCAAAGAAGAAATCGAACACTACTCACTAGATGAGATAGAAGAATAGGAGAAAAGAAAATGAACGAACTACTAAACAACCTACAAGAAAACCTTAAAGAACTAACATGGAAACCCGACTTCATAACCGAAGTCGACTCCGACCCACGATGGGAAGCACTGAGAGCCATCAAGATAGCAATCTTCAAAGACATAGAATGGGGATGGAAAGATACGGACTTCAGTAGCATCGGCGGGGAGCCAATCGTAATCGAGCACGGCATAGAAGACCCCATAACATTCGACGACCTAGTAAACAAAGTGTCGGCGATGGTAGGCGAAGGCCGCACATGCATCGAAACTGACAGGCTAATCATAGTACTAGCCGAAATACATTAATCGAAACCCCGAAAGGGGTTTGGCAGGGATGACCTACTGCCACTGAAGAGATAGGTCGAAAGGAAACACTAGAGATGAACAACTACATCAACTACAACGAGCTAAGGAAGCTAGGAGCCAAGGCTGAAAAGAGCAGACCCATGCTCGGCTCACTCCTAATCAAAGAGGGGAAAGCCTACTTCACAGATGGGCTCTACCTAGTCGCCATGGGAGGCTACCAAGGTGCACCTGACATGGTCATCAACCTCAACACCTACGGAAAGCCAGCAGGGGAATACCCGGAACTAACAGGGGTCATGAAAGGCCCCTTCAACCAGGTAGCCTTCGAATCATCAATCTACGGAGGGCGGGTCATCAACCAGTTCAAACGGGATGATGGGCTCATCGTATACATCGACGAAGACATCAAGAACCAAATCAAAAGGCTAGTAGCCAATAAAAAGTTCACACTGGACATCAGCCAAATAAAGACTAACGGGAGCATTGGGCTCTACGAAATCAACGACGATACAAAAATCTACTTCGGACTAAAGAGAAGAGAGGTCGAGAAGAATGTATAAGATTTATCTAAAGACGGATACCCACCAAATCGAACCCCTGTGCAAGGGAAAAACCTTCAAGGCCGCAGTCAAGCGCATGATTAAAAAGCAAAACTCCAAAGCCAACATTGAGAACCTACAGATAGCGGAAACCTTCAGCGACCCGGAACACGAGAGAGCCACAATCAGTCAAGTGTGCAACTACATGCTCTACGCTTACGGCATCCGCATCCTGGTGGAGGTGTCACGATGAAAAAGCCGGGGTTCAAATGTGTACTCTGCAAACGGCGAGTGCTAGGGTGGGGGAGTAACCAGCAGTATGGCAACAACCCCGCTCCACTAGCCAAACGAGGGCAGTGCTGCGAGGAATGCAACAAAGCAGTCGTATCAGCAAGAATAGAAATGCTGACAGGAAAGGAGGACGTCAAAAAATGGACACCAGCAGAGAGCCAATGAAGCTTGAAAGCCTAATGCGGATAATCCCATACGGCACTAGCACTAGAATCAGGATCGAAGAACGACTAACCGACAAAAAAGGGCTCTACCTTGGTACACGAGAAGTGTACTGCGGTAGGGCAGACAACTACCTACTAGCCGACGACAGAGCCGCCCTAGACAAGACCGACGTCACATCAATGTACGTCAGCGTCATCGATGGCGAGCTCAACATAACCGTGGAGGACAAAACAAGATGCCTGACAATCTAATCAACAACCTAAAAGAAGCCCTGCGCGCAGTACACACTGAGGGCACACAACTCGACAAGGAAGAAGCCAGATACCTACTCAAGAAATACCAAGAACTGCTAGCCACCCAGGGTGGTGTGCCAGCGATTACATTCATACCAGTTAGGAGCCAAGAATAATGGAAAAGACTGAACAAAGCAAAAAAGCAGAAAACATCATAATCAGCATGATCGATTATATCGAAGAGTCAACCGAACACGATGACAGCATCGTAACTGAGGGACTAGTAAGCCGTATAGAGCGACTACTGGTGGTGCTAAAGGAAAAGCGAGAACGGGGTTGCCGAGTCAAAATTATAACCATAGGATCACGTCTAGAACATAATAGAGCAAGACAATATTATAGTAGTACCTTAAAATTAGGTCAAAAAGGGACACTCATACACACCGACAATGGGGACGCACTAGTCAAGTTTGATAACTTCGAACTAGGTCACAACGGCTCTGATTACTATCTATTAAACGATTTACCCTATGACCCCGATGATAAATCACACTGGTGGATACCAATAAAGTTCATCGAAAAAATAGAGGAGGATCAAGTAAGATGAAAGGTACAACAATATTCAAACTAAAACAACACGTCACAGAAGACGATCTAGTGAGTGCAGGATACAGAATAGCATGCACGGGCGTTTGTAAAGAACTACCTAGCGGGTGCGAGATATACATATCTCTCATAGAATCGTCATCGTACGAACAAAGAGTGATACAGTACAACGAATTAGGCACAGACCCCGAAGAGCTGAACCCAGAAGACATCGAAGACCTAGTCGCACGAGGCTGGGTGGAGGAAATAAAAAAATGATAAAGGTAAGTCTGTGTAAAGGCTGTATCGAGATGTTAAAAGAGTACTACCCCTATATCGACAATGAACTAGAGATAACTGAAGTAACAACAACAACCGCCTGTGATAATCACGAAAACAATATGGGGAAAGAAAACCGAAAAATCAACAGCAAAAAAGTTAAGCGAGTATTTAAATACAAGAAGGAGTTACAAAAATGAAAGAAATCGAAACACTGTACGTCCACAGAAACGACTACAAATCAGTCTGGGAGTGCGAACACTGTGGTCATACCTACGCAGGGTGGGGCTACTCAGACCGAAACTTTGATGAGAATGTCATCCCCAATGCCATCTGCCCTAAGTGCGGCAAGAGCGCTCTAGGGGAAACGGCTGAAGAACAGATGAAGCGACTAGGTAAAGAGTTCCCCTACAAAATAATGGAGAATTTCTAAATGCCTAAACAATACTTCAAAGTCACGAAGATAACCAAACAAGAATACTACAAGCTAAAACACAATAAACTAATCAACACATCGGCAGGGTACTTTGCCTTCAGCGAACGCACGACCGTGGCAGAGTCAATGAGGCTCGACAGTAAAACATGGCTAGGCTACACATCTGATGATAAACTAGAAATAGAACTGGAGGGCTAAAAGATGAGAAGATGGGTAATCAATGTGCATGACTTACGATATTTATTAGGCGTCATCACAGAAGACCAAGCATGCAATATGTCCGACGATGAACTCGAAGACTTTATTGCCGACACGCTAGAAGATGAAAGCGAGGTAGAAGAATATGAATAGCGAAAAAGAGTACAAAGTAACCCGCAATGGCGACATTATAAAATTATCCCGAAAAAATCAGGCCGACTATGTAATGCGCGTCTTAAGATGGGTACCCGTAGCTATTGGCACAATCATAAACTTTGAAAATAAATCATACAGAGTTATCGGTATAGAATCCAACCAGATCACTCTAGAGCCAGCCACAAAGGAGAAATAACTGAAATGAACGAAAACGAATCCAGGGAGTGGTTAGCCAAACGCTACACAACCACATGCCCACACTGCGATAAAACAATCCACCCCACACGATCACTCGGAATGATGGTGTTCGGACTCAGGGAGGGCTACGGTGACTGTCCATACTGCAAGAACAATGTCATGATAAAATGGGATCCCGAAGCCGACACGCTGACAGCGGGCAGAGATGCACTGAGTGATAAGCTGAATGCTAAAAGAGCTGAGAAGTTATCGTGAACCGAATCATCCTAACCTGTAATGTCCGAGGGCATATGGTCGACATCCTAGCAAACGATGAAAGGGTAGCCAGGTACAACACAGACGATGACACGCTAGTGGTGTTCAAGCTACTGAAAGACCCAAAACTGAAGAGCCACCGCCATCTACTAATGACGATCACGGAACTGCTCCGAACAAGAAACTACTAAAACCAAAAAAAAGCCCCTACAAAGGGCTTTTGCTTTATACCACACGGAAACACACACGAAAGATAAAAACGCAACCAGGGGCAAGTCTAGGGGGCAGGAATGCCAAATCACTACAAATGAACGAAAAGAGTAGGCACCACATCATCCAGCATAGCCTGAAACTGCACAACATACTGTGTGGCAATACACAGCATATAATACATTTAGTAAACATTATTATACAAATCGCACACTTTCAGTTGCTATTCGGCAAATCATAAACTACAATGGTGCTACAAATCGACACACGTCGACACAAAATACAAAGGAGGTAAAAAATGCCCAACACGAAATTCAGTATTCCAAAGCTGAGAGGTTTAATGGCGGAAAAAAAGTACACATACGAAGACTTAGCCAAACTACTCGGGAAGAAAAAGGGAGCAATCCACTCGAAGCTATCTGGCAACCGTAAGTTCACCATTGATGAACTAACGCTAATCAGCGAACACTTCGGTGTGTCTCGGGACTCCCTATTCACCGACTAGCGAGGCACCTATGGAATACACAAATCAAACAAATGACAGCAAGGAGGAAAAACAGCATGTCAAAAATTAGCATTAACATCGACATCGAACTAGACAGCGCCGACACGAAAGTACCCGGCATTTTAGCCGCTCTCGCTGGTGCCTTTAACGGAGCACCAGTGACAATCAACACCACGACTAAGGCAACAGCCCCAGTGGTGGAAAAAACAAAAGCAGAAGAGCCTAAAGAAGAACCGAAAGCAGATGAGCCTAAAGAAGAACCGAAAGCCAAAAAGCCAGTAGCCAAAAAGCCAGTGGCTAAAGAACCTACATGGGAACCAGGTGGTGGCCCTGTAACAGATGAACCTGAAAAGACTGAGGCCCCAACAACACCGACCTACACGATTGATGAAGTTAGAAACATCACTGCCGAAGCAAAACGATCAGGTAAACCAACATCCGAAATTAGAAGCATTCTAAAGAAGCACGGTGCTGCTATCGTGTCTGACCTAAAGCCAGAAGCATACGCAAGCTTCGTAGCCGACATTAAAGCGCTGTAAGCATGACCGAAAGAAACCACGCTAAACTCTCCGCTAGTGGCGCGAAACGGTGGCTAGCATGCCCTAGGTCAGTCGCACTAGAAGAAGCGGAAGAAGAAAAGGAAAGCCCGTTCGCCCTTGAAGGCACACTTGCCCACGAGGTCGCCGAGGTACTCCTTAAAGAAGCCATCGGACAGATGAGCAAGGCGGAAGCGAAAGCGGCACTGCGGATCATCAACCCAACACAAGACATGCTCGACTACGTCGGGATGTATGTAGAGGGGTGCATGGACTCATACGAGTCGGCGAAGCTAGAAAACCCGAGTGCAATCGCCCTAGTGGAAACTAGAGTCGAGTTCACGAACTGGGTACCTGAAGGCTTCGGCACTTGCGACTTCATGGCGATCAGCGGAAAACGACTCATCATCCGTGACATGAAATACGGAAAGGGAGTGCCAGTCAGTGCAGTGGACAACCCGCAAATAAGAATCTACGGACTTGGTGCCCTCCAAGACTTCGGCTACATCTACGATATAGAAGAAGTCGAGATGCACATCGACCAGCCAAGGCTAAACTCGTACACCACCGAAACCATGTCAACTAAAGACCTACTGAACTGGGCGGAGTCCTCAATCAGGGGAAAGGCGCAAGATGCCTTCAACGATAGGGGCGACTTCAACCCCGGCGAACACTGTAAGTTCTGCAGAGTGAGAGCGACGTGCAAAGCAAGAGCCTCCCACATGCTGAATACATTAAAATCCATCATCAACGAATAGGAGGAAACATGGATCCAATTAAAAAAGACAGCCTACAAAGTCCAGACTTGCTGACAAAACAGCAAATCGAAACGCTACTGCCCGAACTAGATAACATCATCAGTTGGGCAAAGCAGGTGCAAGAG
>Ga0265295_1005269_pt1 | contig 16647 bp, 18 predicted proteins | sample Munlansysbiofilm_FD_192503 | JGI IMG/M metagenome (GOLD analysis project Ga0265295, IMG submission 192503) | Leachate microbial communities from a municipal landfill in Southern Ontario, Canada - Methane capture system biofilm | ecosystem: Engineered > Solid waste > Landfill > Unclassified ...
CTTCTGCGCGCAAAGTCTCGACCGCCGCCGCCAGTTTTTCCGCCGCATCGGGCGGAAAGCTGTCCAGAACATTGGTGAAGGAGGAACCGACGCCGCCGAACAGATCAAGCAACACGGCAAGACGGCGTGAGCATCTCTCGCCGGTGGGCTGGCCGTCCTCGTCCAAATCCCAACGGTAATGACCGTCCGGCGCGCCCGCCAGAATCTCGAACAGGCGAGCGCGAGCGGTGCTCTGGCGCAGGGCCTCGTCGGAAGCCCGGCGCCATAAATAATGCTGCCACCACAACAAAGCGCACAGAATCGCCGCCGCCGCCAGCAGCAAGAGTTCGCCTGGGCCGCCATCCGGTTCCAAGACCAGGGCCAGCACGGGCAAAGGCAGGGTCACCCCGGCCAGAATCAAGGGAATGGCGATTCCCTTCATGCGCGGTTCATCCCCTTCGAGTAAAGGTTAGGGTGCCTGCTTGTGCCGCGAAAAACAAGCACCCCCAGTCCTTATTGGGGGCTCGCCCCCTCCCGGTCCATCAATAGCGATAGGTTTCGGGCTTGAAGGGGCCCTCGACCGGAACATTGATATAGTCGGCCTGGCGGGCCGACAATTTCGACAGCTTCACGCCGATCTTGGCCAGATGCAGCCTGGCCACCTTCTCGTCCAGATGCTTGGGCAGGACATAGACCTTGTTTTCATAGACCCCTGCATTGGTGAACAGCTCGATCTGGGCCAGAACCTGGTTGGTGAAGCTGGCCGACATCACAAAGCTGGGATGGCCGGTGGCGCAGCCCAGATTGACCAGACGCCCTTCGGCCAGAACGATCAAACGCTTGCCATCGGGGAACGTGATTTCGTCCACCTGCGGCTTGACGTTGGTCCATTTGAGATTCCGCAAGGCCGCGATCTGGATTTCGGAATCGAAATGACCGATGTTGCAGACGATCGCCCGATCCTTCATCGTCCGCATATGATCGATCGTGATGACATCGATATTGCCCGTGCAGGTCACGAAGACATCACCCTGGGGAGCCGCCTCCTCCATGGTCAGGACCTGATAGCCTTCCATCGCCGCCTGCAACGCGCAGATCGGATCGATCTCGGTGACGATCACGCGCGCGCCCTGGCTGCGCAAGCTGGCCGCAGATCCCTTGCCGACATCGCCGAAGCCGGCCACGACCGCAACCTTGCCCGCCAGCATGACGTCGGTAGCGCGCTTGATGCCGTCTACCAAGGATTCGCGGCACCCATAAAGATTGTCGAATTTCGACTTGGTCACCGAATCATTGACATTGAAAGCGGGGACCATGAGGCGCCCGGTCCGGGCCATCTCATAGAGACGATGCACGCCGGTGGTGGTTTCCTCGGACAGCCCGCGGACCCCCTTCAGAAGCTCGGGGTATTTATCATGCATGATCGCGGTAGCGTCGCCGCCATCGTCCAGAATCATGTTCGGCGTCCAACCGTTCGGCCCTTTCAGGGTCTGCTCGATGCACCACCAGAATTCTTTCTCCGTCTCGCCCTTCCAGGCAAAGACGGGGATTCCGGCGGCGGCGATCGCCGCGGCGGCCTGATCCTGGGTCGAGAAGATGTTGCACGAGCTCCAGCGCACCGACGCACCCAGCGCCACCAGGGTTTCAATCAGGACCGCAGTCTGGATCGTCATATGCAGGCAACCAACGATCCGCGCGCCTTTCAAGGGCTGAGCCGCGCCATATTCCGCGCGCAGCGCCATCAGACCCGGCATCTCGGTCTCGGCGATCGAGATCTCTTTGCGGCCCCAGTCCGCCAGGCCAATATCCGCAACCTTGTAATCGGCGACGCTCATGATCGATGTTCTCCTGATGATTCTTCACGGGCCGTATAACAGCCTCGGCTTTTTCCGACAACCCACAAGGACCGCAGGCAGTCCCTTATCCGGCGTCTTCCGGATCGAACCCGTCCAGAAGGCGGGCGATGTCGGCGGCGTCCGATAGGTCCATGACCCGGCGCGCATGCTCCTCGGCGCGGGTCATCTCCAATCCGCGCACCCGCTGGCGGATCACGGGCAGACTGTTGGCGGCCATCGACAAATCGCGGATGCCAAGCCCCAGCAGCAGCGCGGTAAAGCGCGGATCGCCCGCGATCTCGCCGCAGACGCTGACCGGCAGATGGCGACGCTGGGCGGCCTCGACCGTGCCGCGAATCAATCTTAAGACCGCCGGGTGGGTGGGGTCGTAAAGATGGGCCACCGATTCCTCGGTCCGATCGATAGCCAGCGTGTATTGGATCAGGTCATTGGTGCCGATGGCGAAAAAGTCGCAATCCTGCGCCAATACATCGGCCAGCAGAGCCGCGCCCGGAATTTCGATCATCGCGCCCAGGGGCGGCAATGGGCTGGCGATGGGAATCTTGCGGCGCTTCAGCCTTTTCGCCGCCGTCTCCATCGCGGCGCGCACGGCGCGGATTTCGGCCGGCATGCAGATCATGGGCACCAGGATGCGCACCGGTCCATGCACGCCAGCCCTTAAGATCGCCGCGATCTGGGTGTCGAGAATCTCAGGGAACCGCATCGACAGGCGGATCGCACGCAGACCCAGCGCCGGATTGGCGCCGACCCAACCGCCCAGGGACGGGGCGATCTTGTCGCCGCCCGCATCCAGCGTGCGCACCGTAAGCACACGCCCGTCCAGCCGCTCGATCAGACTTTTCAGAACGGCATATTGTTCGTCCTCGCCGGGGAGATCGGGCCGGTTCATGTACAGAAATTCACTGCGCAGCAACCCGACCCCGGCCGCACCGGCGGCGAGTACGGCGTCGATTTCGGCCGGCAGTTCGAGATTGGCCTGCAACGAAACCTGCGTTCCGTCCCGGGTCACGGCCGGCAGCCGGCTGCGGCTGCGAAGCTGGCGGCGCATCCTTAAGAACCGGCTGCGTTTTTCGCGGTAAAGCGCCAGGGTCGCGGGCGTCGGATTGACGATCACCACCCCTTCGCCGCCATCGATCACCGCCGGCATGCCCGGCGCCGCCTTCGACAAGGGGCCGGTCACGCCGACCACGGCCGGCAACCCCAGCGAACGGGCCATGATCGCCGTATGGCTGGCGGTGCCGCCCAGCATGGTCGCCATGCCGGCAACCCGGTCCGGATTCAGCAGGGCCGTATCGGCCGGCGACAATTCGTCGGCCATGATGATCGCGTTGCGGGGCAAAAGCGCAAACGGCTTGTAGGTTTCCCCGGCGAGCTGGTGCAGAAGACGCCGGCCGATCTCGCGGATGTCTTCGGCGCGGGCAGCCAGATAGTCGTCATTCATACCGGCAAAGGACTGGACGATGCCGTCGATCTCGCGCTCAACCGCGTTTTCGGCGCAGATCCGGTCCTCGGCGATGGAGCGCTCGACACCGCGTACCAGACGGGAGCCATGCAGCATCTGGCGGTAGGCATCCAAAAGATAGCCCAGTTCTTCGCCGACCGCGCCGCTCATGGCGCGGGCCTTGCCCTGAAGCTTGGACAATTGCCGCTCGGCCGCAGTCACTGCCTTCTTGAAACGGGCGCGTTCGGCCTCGACGCGCTCTTTCGGAATCTTCTGTTCTGGGATGTGGATGCGATCAGCGTCATGACGGTGAACAATGCCGATGGCGACGCCAGGGCTAACCCCCAGGCCGCGATAAACGCTTTCGCCGCCCGCCTCATGCTCGGGGGGCTGGAAAGTATCGGCGCGATCCGCCATGGCTCCCGTCACTCTTCCTCGAATTTAGCGTCGATCAAGCTCACCAGCGCCGTCAGGGCATCCTCCGCTTCGCGGCCCGACGCACGCAACTCGATGGTACAACCTGGGCCGGCCGCCAGCATCATCAATCCCATGATGGACAGCCCGGACACTTCCGTACCGCGTTTGACCACGGTGACGGCAGCGTCGAAGCGCCCGGCCAGCTTGACGAATTTAGCCGCTGCCCGGGCGTGCAGCCCTCGGCGGTTGATGATGGCGGCAAGACGCGAAAGGGGGGCGCCATCGACCGCACCCCCGCCCGGAAGAGCGGCGCTCCCCCGTTGATCCGACGATATGGACATTGGTTTTTCTATTGACCTTCCTGCGCGAGAAGTCTGGAAGCGACATTGATGTATTTACGCCCCGCCTCCTGGGCGCTCGCCACGGCCTCGGCCAGAGTCTCGTTATGCCGGACGCTGGCCAGCTTGATCAGCATCGGCAGATTGACCCCGGCGATCACCTCGACCTTGGCCTTATCCATGATCGAGATGGCCAAGTTCGACGGCGTGCCGCCGAACATGTCGGTCAGCAGAACCACGCCCTCGCCCGTGTCCACCTGCGCGGTGGATTGAAGAATGTCGCGGCGACGCTGTTCCATGTCGTCCTCCGGACCGATGCAAACGGTGGCGACGTTGGGTTGCGGCCCCACCACATGCTCTAACGCAGCCACCAGCTCATCGGCCAGGCGGCCATGGGTTACCAGGACCATGCCTATCATCGGATGCCCCTTACTCCTTTTCCCCGTCCTCGACGTCCCGATGCCGGAGGTCAACATTCATGCCGCGCTCTTTCAACCATTTATAGAGCTTCTCGGCAACAACCACCGAACGGTGCCGGCCGCCGGTACATCCGACGGCGATGGTCAGATAGCTTTTGCCCTCGGCAGCGAAGCGCGGCAAGAGCGGATCCAAAAGCCCGATCAGCGCCGCGAAAAACGTGCCGAAACCGGGATCGGCCTCGACATAGGCGGCGACGGGCGCTGCGCGCCCGGTCAGCGGGCGCAGCGACGGAACATAATGGGGATTGGCCAAAAACCGCGCGTCGAAAACCAGATCCGCCTCACGCGGCAAACCGCGGCGATAAGAAAACGACGTCACGAAAACCGTCAGCGCCGGGCAGGATTCCAGGGAAAAATGACCCGACAGCACCCGCTTCAATTCGGCCGGCGGCAACAAACTGGTATCGATGACCAGATCGGCCAGATCCATCAGCGGCGCGATCAGCGCCCGTTCGTGGCGGATTCCATCCAGAAGCGGGCGGTCCGCCGCCAGGGGATGGCGCCGCCGCGTCTCGGTGAACCGGCGGCACAACACATCGTCGTCGCAATCGATGAAGACAAGCTTGGCATCGATATGCTCGCCCGTCATCAGGCGGCCCAGCGCCCGAGCCACGCTGCCGGCGGCGAAATCGCGGGTGCGGATGTCGATGCCGACTGCAAGGGGCCGCTCCATCGCGCCTCGCGGGGCGACGGTGCTCAGCAGCGACAAAGGCAGGTTGTCGAGCGCCTCGTATCCCAGATCCTCAAGATTTTTCAACGCCAGGGTCTTGCCCGCCCCCGACATGCCGGTGACCACGACCAATCGGTTGGCATCCGGTTTCACCCCGACGCTTTCCACCTGGGAAACCGCGCCGGTATCGGCGCGCCCGCTCTTGAGCCCATCGGCTGTCATGACAGCAATCCCACCGATCCCTTCGCCGCAGCGACGGCAAGACGGACCTTGGCGGCAGCCGATCCTTCCCATGGATTGATGCTGTGCCGGGGAATCGTCACGCCCAGAATCGTTTCGGCGTCCGGGTCCGGCAGACGCTCGACCGCTTGCCCCGGCGTCATATCGAACAAAATCGCCAACGGCGCATCGCGGTAGGGCAGCCGGAACAGCCCCAGTCCCCGTACCTCGATCATGCCGGCGATCGTGGCGGGCGCGCGGGCGAGAAGCCCCGGCCCTTCCAGGGTGACTTCGACATGATCGTCGGCCACCAGGGCGGCGCCCTCGTCGATCAGCCTCAGGGCCAGATCGGATTTACCCGAGCCCGAGATCCCTCTCAGGAGAACCCCGGTGTCGCCGATCGCCACACATGTGCCATGGATTCTCACCATCCGATCGATGGTGAGGCCCCCTTCCATAGCTGTCAACGGCAAACAGCGGACCGGCCGGACCGGTCCCCGGCGTCAGGACGGCGGCGGAACCGGACGGGCGGCGGCCTGAATCTTGCCCTTAACCGGCAAAGGCGGCGGAGCCGCCGGCAGCCGGACCGTGAAGCGAGCCCCGCCTTCCGACCGGTTCTCAGCCACGATCGTACCGCCATGCGCGCCGACGATCTGCTTGGAGATCGACAATCCCAGCCCGGAATGGGTCCCGAATTTTTCCGCCGCCGGACGTTCGGAATAAAAGCGGTCGAAGATCGCCTCCAGCTTGTTCTCAGGGATGCCGGGACCGTCATCCTCGACCGAAATCACGATGTTCCCGCCATCGCGCCAGGCGGACAGAACGACTTTCCCCTGGGGCGGACTGAAGGACAAAGCGTTGGCAATCAGGTTGCGCAACACCTGGGACAGGCGGCTTTCCATGCCCTGCACCAAAAGAGCGTCTTCCGCCCCTGCCTTGATCACCACCTCGATCGACACCCCCTCAGCCGCGCCGGTGTCGCGGTAGACCGCCGCCAGACCGCCGACCAGACCGCGCAGACTCACCGGTTCGGTTTCAGCGCGCGACAATTCGGCATCAAGCCGGGAGGCGTCCGAAATATCGCTGATCAGCCGGTCCAACCGGATGACATCGTCCTGGATGATCGCCATCAGCTTGCGCTGTTGCTCGGGATTCTGAATGCGCGCACAGGTCTCGACCGCACTTCTGAGCGAGGTCAGCGGATTTTTGATTTCATGGGCGACGTCGGCGGCGAAGGCCTCGACCGCATCCATGCGCTGCCACAAGGCCCCGGTCATATCGCGCAGGGCTTCGGACAGTTCGCCGATCTCATCATCGCGGCTGGACAGATCGGGGATGAGATGATGCCGGCCATGACCGCGCCGCACCCGCTCGGCGGCAATCGCCAGCCGGCGGATCGGCCGTGCGATGGTCCCCGCCAGATAGAGCGACAATCCGACGGTGATCGTCAGGGCGAAGGCGAAGGCCTGAAAGACGGTCAACCGTCCCTCGAACAGGCTGCGCGCGATGTCGTCGCCCGAGGATGACAGCATCACCGCGCCCAGAACCTGCTTGTAACGCTGAACCGGCACCGCCGTGGACAGAATCATGTGATTGTCGCGGGTAGCGCGCACCGCCCAAGCGGGATCGCCGGCCAGGGCCTTGGCCACCTCGGCGTAATCATTGGCCGTCGTCCGCTCCCGGTAAAGCGGCAGCATTTCGCGCGCCTGATTGGTGGCCATGAAGAAATCATAGATGCGCCCGAACAGCTTGACCGACCAGCTCGTCTCCGGCGGCGGCAAATCCTCGACCTGCACGATCGTGCTGGTGGCCAGCAGGGTGCGGCTGTCGGCGACCAGTGCGCCGTGTTCGTCGAACAGACGCGCGCGGACATGGGCCGGCTGGGCCAGGCGGCGCACGATCTGACGCGCCATCGGCGTCGACAGCTCGGTAATGGCGAAACCGTTATCGACCACCGCCCCTTCGCCGATGGCGGCGGCGAACATCTCGGCCCGGATCCGCAAGGAATCGATCTCGGTGGAGATCAGACCGTTTTCGTAACGGTCGAGATAGAACAGCCCCGCGACCAGCAGCACCGGAGCCAGCATATTGACGGCCAGAATCCGTCGCGTCATCGGCGAGGCCAAAGGCAGCCAGCGCCGCCTGGGTTCCCTAATCCGGGATGGCTGGGGTTTTGCCGCCGTTTTCGGCGAACGGATCGAAAAACGCCGTTTCACGGTTCTTCGCGATAACGGTATCCGACGCCGTACAGGGTCTCGATATGGCCGAAATCCGTGTCCACGTCGCGGAATTTCCGCCGCAGCCTCTTGATATGGCTGTCGATCGTGCGGTCATCGACATAGATATGCTCGCCATAAGCGGCATCGATCAACTGGTCGCGGTTCTTGACGTGGCCAGGCCGCAGGGCGAGCGATTTCAAGATCAGAAACTCGGTCACGGTCAGATCGACCGGCTGGCCTTTCCAACTGCAGGAATGGCGCGCCGGATCGAGCGCCAGCTCGCCGCGCACCACCGCCTGCGACTCACTTTCCGTATCCTCGCGCACCAGTTCGCCCCGGCGCAGAAGCGCCCGGATACGCTCGATCAGCAAACGCTGGGAAAAGGGTTTCTTGATATAATCATCGGCGCCCATGCGCAGTCCCAGCACCTCGTCCACCTCGTCATCCTTCGAGGTCAGGAAGATCACCGGCATCGCCGAAACCTTGCGCAGACGCTGCAAAAGCTCCATCCCGTCCATGCGCGGCATCTTGATGTCGAGCACGGCCAGATCGGTAGGCTGCGCCGTCAGGGCGCGCAGGGCTTCGGCACCGTCGGTATAGGTGCGCACCTTGAACCCCTCGGCCTCCAGAGCGATGGACACCGAGGTGAGAATGTTGCGGTCGTCATCGACCAGGGTGATGGTTTGAGGCACGGTCGGACACTTTCTTCAAACGTTCCAGAACAGCTTACCGAGCCGTTCACTGTGGCCGCTCTGGCATTTTTTGCCAAGACCGGCTTTCAAGGCCGAAATCAGCACGACTTTATGGCGAGATTAGGAATGCGTCGTCACCCCGGCCCGCATAATCACAACACCGTCAAACCGATCAAGGCCGCCCCAACCCCCAGCCGGTACACCGCGAACGGCGTCAGGCCGAAGCGGCGCATCCACGCCATGGACAGAGCCACGGCCGGCAGCACGCAGGCAATGGTGATCGCAGCCATCAGCAAATCGCCCATACTCGGCAACGCCCCGGGCCGATAGCAAAGAGACGCCTCGGCGACGGCCTGCACCAAAAGAATGGGAATCTGCACCAGCAAGACGAAACGATAGGCATCAGCGCGTTCCATCCCCAGCAGCCGCGCGCCCGACAACAGCGCGACGACGCGCCCGACGCCGGGAATCAGGGCCAGAAGCTGAAGCAGCGCCAGCCCCGCCACACTGGCGAGAGACAGATGCTCAATCCGTTTCACCGTCATCGACAGCCGGTCGATAAGCAGCATCAGGATCGCGGAAACCAGCGTAATGGCCCCAACCACCGGCAGAAGATCCGGGCCGGGCACCGGACGTCCGCCCATCGCCGCCGCCACCGCCCAAGGCGTCGCCACCGCGATGACTTTGCCCAATAGCCGCCCGCCCGTTTCCACTCGGCCATGGGCAAGCCGCCAGACGCCCAGCCCCATCCGGCCGACATCGCGCCAGAAATACAACAGCAGCGCAATCGCTGCGCCGGCATGAATGGAAATGACGATGGGACCCGCCCGCCAATGCAGCAGCCAGGATGCGAGAAGAGCATGCGCCGACGAATCAACCGGCAGCAAATCCGCTACGCCCTCGATCAGGGCAAGCGTAATTAAATCAACAAGTTGGAGCTGATGCACATGCCGGTCCCTCCGTTTATCGGCTTATAGCACAGACATGCCTTATTTTAAACAAGATCGACCTTGACGATGCGCGCGACTGGACGGTTTCGCGGTATTGTCCTTGGCAGAAACCGGTCAGAGCGCTAAATAAGAGCCATGCGAACACTTTATCATCAATTGCTATGCCCGTTTTCGCGTGCGGTTCGCATTGTCCTCGGCGAAAAAAAGCTGCCTTTCGAGATGGTGGAAGAACACCCCTGGGATCGGCGGGAGGACTTTTTGCGCCTGAACCCGGCGGGCGAAGTGCCGGTGCTGGTCGAACCCGATGGCGCGGTTCTGTCTGATTCGCGGTCGATTGCCGAATATCTGGACGAAACCCTGCCCGACCCCCCGCTTCTGGGACACGAACCGCCGATCCGAGCCGAAGTGCGCCGTCTGATCGGCTGGTTCGACGGCAAATTCTGCCGCGAAGTCACCGTTCCCCTGGTCGGCGAAAAATTGATGAAAAGGCTACGGCGAACCGGCGATGGCCCGGATTCCCGGCTGATCCGGGCCGGGTTCACCGCCATTCACGAGCATATCTCCTATATCGGCTGGCTGGCCGAGGAACGGCGTTGGCTGGCCGGAGACGTTTTTTCCCTGGCCGACATCACCGCCGCCTCGCATCTGTCCTGCCTCGACTATATCGGCGATGTGCCGTGGGAATTGTCGCCGCCGGCCAAGGATTGGTATGCGCGGGTCAAATCGCGCCCCAGCTTCCGCCCGCTGCTGGCCGACCGCTTGTCCAACATTCCGCCGCCCAAACATTATTCCGATCCGGATTTCTGAAATCCGGGCGCTACGCGTCGCGCCCGGTCAACAGCCGATCCACATATTCGGGCACCTTCTGCGTCGCGGGGCCGTAAAGACCATCATCGAATAAGTTGGCCCCCAATGACGGCTCCAGATTGATTTCGACCGCGCGCACGCCCCGGCGGCTGCGCACATGGCGGACGAAACCAGCGGCCGGATAGACATTGCCGGACGTACCGATTGAGATGAACAAATCGCAGCGTTCGAGCGCCTCATAAATCTCCGGCATACCGATCGGCTCTTCACCGAACCAAACGATATGAGGCCGCACCCGCCCCACGACGCCGCATGACGGGCAGACGCTTTGCATGCTCATCTCGCCGTCCCAGGGAAACACCGCGCCGCAGGCGGTGCAGGCTCCCTTCATCAATTCACCATGCATGTGCAGAAGATGGCGGCTGCCGGCGCGGTCATGCAGATCATCGACATTCTGGGTAACGAGGAACACCTCGCCGGGCCATTCCTCCTCGAGCCGCGCCAAAGCGATATGCGCGGCATTGGGCTGAACACCGGCCAGTCCCTGGCGCAGGCCAGTATAGAAACGCTGCACCAAAGCGGGATCGCGCAGGAACCCTTCGGGCGTACAGACATCCTCGATCCGGTGCTTGGCCCACAAGCCATCCTCGGACCGGAACGTATCCAGTCCGGATTCCTGGGAAATGCCCGCCCCCGTCAGAATGACGATTGATCGCGCCGCCATGCACACCTCCTTCTAACGCCTGTGCCGCATCCCTTGTTCTGAAAGCCCGACCGAACCGGGTCAAGAAACAAACGGCCTATCCGGGATAATCGATTTCCAGCACTTCCAGGCTTTCCCGCCCGGCCGGCGTCCGCAGTTCGACGACATCGCCCTCATAAGCCTTGATCAGGGCCCGCGCCACCGGCGACAACCAGCTGATGCGCCCCCGATCGGAATCGGATTCATCCGCGCCGACGATGGTCACGCGGTGTTCCTCGCCTCGCCCGTTGACGTAAAGGACGGTCGCGCCGAAAAAAACTTGGTCGCGGTTCTTCTGCAGCGCCGGATCGACGATTTCCGCGATCTCGATCCGCTTGGTCAGAAAACGGATGCGCCGGTCGATCTCGCGCAGCCGTTTCTTGCCGTAAAGATAGTCGCCGTTTTCGGAACGGTCGCCATTGCCCGCCGCCCAGGACACCACTTCGACCACCTTGGGCCGTTCAACATGGCGCAACTGGCGCAGCTCATCGCGCAAGGCGTCGAACCCAGCCTGGGTGATATAGTTTTTGCCGCCCGGCAGGCGCGCGTCGATCTCGCCGCCATCATCTTCGTCGCCTTCGCCTTCGCGGGTGAAAGCCTTGCTCACGGCAACGGCTCCCCGTCCGGCCTCAGCCCGCCCATGCCGCACAGGATCGCCCAGGATGCGTCATCGATCGGCATCACCGACAGGCGCGACTGGCGCACCAAGGCCAGATCGGCCAGCCTGGGGTCAGCCTTGATCCGGTCCAGACCAACCGGATGCGGCACGGGACGAATCGTTTCGACATCGACCATGACGAAACGCCCCGTCGGATCCCCGGGATCGGGATACTGTTCGCGCACGATACGGACCAGCCCGACAATCCGCTTTTCATTCACCGAGTGATAGAAAAACGCCACGTCGCCGATACGCATGGCCTTCAGCGCCGCCGCCGCCTGATGGTTGCGCACCCCGTCCCAATGGGTGCGCCCCGCCTTGACCTGATCGTCCCAGGACCAGCTTCCCGGCTCGCTTTTGACCAGCCAGTGCGCCATATCCGCCTCCCTTTACGCGCCGAGCACCTTTTTGTAGGGACGGATGATCACCGCCTCGAACAGGCCGGCCTTGAAATAGGGTTCGTTGTCCATCAGCGTCTCGACAGCGGCGCGGTCGGGCATGTCCAGGATCAGGACGCTGCCGGTCATGGTCTCGCCATCCTCGGCCAGGGTCGGGCCGCCCAGAACGACCTTGTCGCCCAGCTTTTTCATGAATTCCAGATGAGCGGGACGGTTGGCGGGACGCACATCCCGGCGGTTGGGCTTATCGATGCAGTGCACGAAAAACAGCATGGCGATTCTCCTAGCAATACGCCCGGAACACTCAGGGCGCGGAAATGGGGCGAAAGCCCAGCTCGGCGGTGAAAGGACGGCCCAGCAATCCATTGATGGCGCGATCCAGATCGAGCCCCTGATGCAGGGCGGCTTCGACGGCTTCGACGATCGGCATCTCGACACCCAGCCGCTGGGCCAAACCCGCGACCGACGCCGCCGAAGCCACACCTTCGGTGACCGAGCGGCGTTCAGCCAGAATATCGGCCAGACGCCGCCCCTGTCCGAGCGCGACGCCCAGGGAATAATTCCGCGATTGGGTCGATGAGGCGGTCAGCATCAGATCGCCCAAACCCGACAGCCCCATGCAGGTTTCGCCACGCCCGCCGCGCGCAACGGCCAGACGCATCAGTTCGGCCATGCCGCGCGTGATCAGGGCGGCGCGGGCATTGTCGCCCATCCCCCGGCCCTCGACGACGCCGCAGGCGATGGCCAGCACATTCTTGACCGCACCACCCATTTCCGCGCCGATGATGTCGTCGGTCAGATAAGGACGGAAGGTCTGGGTGCCGATGGCTTCGACCAGCCGCGCGCCCAACACGGCGTCGGCGGCGGCCAGGGTCACGGCGGTGGGCAGTCCTCGCGCCACCTCGACCGCAAAGGTCGGTCCTGACAGCACGGCCAAAGGCTGGCCCGGCATTTCTTCGGCCACCACCTCGCTCATCAAGGCGAGGCTACCCGATTCAATTCCCTTGGCGCACACCACCAAGGGCGTGCCCGGCGCCAGGATCGGGGCGAGACGGCGGCAGACACCGCGCAAAAACTGCGACGGCGCCACCAGCAATATCGCCTCCGCCTTCGCCAGAATCGCCAGATCCGTACTGGCATCGACCCCATCCATGGCAATACCGGGCAGAAACAGCGGGTTGCGGCGTTCGCGGGTAATCGCCTCCACCACCTCGGTTTCATGGGCCCACAAGGAAACGCGACATCCTTTGCGCGCCAACACCACCGCCAGCGCCGACCCCCAGGCTCCTGCGCCGACTACGCCGATATGGGACATTTTCCCGCCACCCCCATGGTTTTTTTCATGCCTTCACACCCGCACCCGGCAATCGTTTCGCACCGGGATCGAGCGGCCAGCGCGGCCTGGGCGCGAAATCGAGCCCATCGGACTGCCCTAGCCGCCAGCGTTCCAGCCCCGCCCAGGCGATCATCGCGCCGTTGTCGGTGCACAAGGCCAAGGGTGGAGCCACCAACGAAAAACCCCGCGCGCCGGCCGTTTCCACCAGCGCCGCCCGCAGCGCCTTGTTCGCCGCGACGCCGCCCGCCACGACCAGATTGCCCGCCCCGGGATGAAGCCGGGCGAAAGCGTCGATGGCGTGCGCAACCCTGTCCGCGATCGATTCAGCCACCGCGCGCTGGAAAGAGGCGGCAAGATCGGCGCGACCCTGGCTGTCCAGCGAGCCGGCCCCGGCGATCGTCATCCTGACCGCATTTTTGAGACCCGAGAAGGAAAAATCGCACCCCGGCCGCCCCTTCATCGGGCGCGGCAGAACGAACCGGGCCGAATCGCCTCTGGCGGCGGCTTCCTGCACCGCCGGCCCGCCCGGATAGCCCAGATCCAGCATCTTGGCGACCTTGTCGAAGGCTTCCCCGGCGGCGTCATCCAAAGTCGCGCCAAGCCGGCGATAGCGGCCCACCCCTTCGACGGCGAGAAGCTGGCAATGCCCGCCCGAAACCAGCAGCAGCAAATAGGGAAAATCGAGGCCATGGGTCAGCCGGGCGGTCAGGGCATGACCTTCCAGGTGATTGACCGCGATGAAGGGCTTACCCGACACCGCCGCGATCGCCTTGCCGGTCATCGCGCCGACCATCACACCGCCGATCAATCCGGGTCCGGCGGTCGCGGCGATGGCGTCCAGATCGCCGATGGCGACATTCGCCCGCCGCAACGCCTCGGCCACGATTCCGTCCAGATGATCGAGATGGGCGCGCGCGGCGATTTCGGGCACGACCCCGCCGAAGGGACGATGCTCGCTCAACTGGGATAGCACCACATCGGCAAAGATGGTCCGATCGCCGCCGACCACGGCGGCGGCGGTTTCGTCACAACTGGTTTCCAGACCGAGCACCAACATGCGTTCTCACTATCTCCTTTCCCGGTTCCGATCCAGCCTTTAGAACTAAGGGCCATGAACGCGCTCCCTCTTTTCCGCATCGGCACCCGCGGCAGCCCCCTGGCTCTGGCCCAGGCCCGCATGGTGGAACGCCGTCTCGCCGCCTGTCATCCCGCCTTGGCGCAAACAGGCGCGACCGACATTGTCGCCATCCGAACCTCGGGCGATAGGATTCAGGACCGGACCCTGGCCGAAATCGGCGGCAAGGGATTGTTCACCCGCGAAATCGACGAGGCGCTGGCCGAAGCGCGCATCGATATCGCCGTCCATTCCTGCAAGGACATGCCGACCCGCCTGCAAGACGGCTTCGTCCTTGCTGCGGTGCTGGAACGCGAGGATTGCCGCGACGCCTTTCTGTCCTCCAAGGCTGCCTGTCTGGCCGATCTGCCATCCGGCGCGGTGGTGGGCACCGCGTCGCTGCGCCGGGCGGCCCAAATTCTCAACCACCGTCCCGATCTGGTGGTGCGCCCCTTGCGCGGCAATATCGAAACCAGGCTGACCCGCCTGCAAGACGGCGTGATCGACGCCACGCTGCTGGCCATGGCGGGGTTGAACCGTCTGGGATTAGCCCATGTCGCCGCCTCGGCCCTTTCGATCGAAGAAATGCTGCCCGCCGTCGCCCAGGGCGCAATCGGCATCGTCTGCCGCGAAGCGGATGCAAAGACGCGCGCCCTGCTCGCTCCCCTGGATCATGCCGAAACCCATCGCGCCATCGATGCCGAACGCGCCTTCCTGGCCGTCCTGGACGGTTCTTGCCGCACCCCCATCGCCGGGCTGGCGGAAATCCACGGCGACCGAATGCGATTCCGGGGACTGATCTTGAGCCCCGATGGACGCGAGGCGCACGCCATCGACACCGAAGGCTGCGCCGCAGAGGCCGCCGCCCTTGGCCACGACGCCGGAGAAACGTTGCGCGACCGCTGTCCGCCCGGCTTCCGGATCGCCGATATGCCGGAGAACAGCGCATGACGGCGCGCGGGCTGGCTCTGCTGACCCGCCCGGAAGCGGAATCCGCCCGCATCGCCCCCCAATTGAAGGCGCTGGGCTTCTCCGTCCTGATCGAACCGATGCTGGACATCCATTTCCATGCCGGCACGGTCCTGCCGCTGGAAGACGTCCAGGCCTGCCTCGTCACCAGCGCCAATGGCGCGCGCGCCTTGGCCGCCAGCACCGCGCCCCGGACGCTGCCGATCTGGGCGGTCGGTCCCAGGACGGCAGCGGTGGCGCATGATCTTGGTTTTGTAACCGTGCAATACGCCGATGGCGACGCCGTTTCGCTGGCCCGGCGGGTGGCCGGCGCGCTGGATCCGGCGGACGGCCCTTTGCTGCACGCCTCGGGCCGGGACGTCGCCGGCGACCTGGCCGGAGATTTAGCCCGACATGGCTTTACCATCCGCCGGGCGGTGCTCTACGAAGCCCGCGCCGCCCGAAGCTTCAGCCCGGCGCTGATCCAGGCATTGACGTCAGGCAGGATCGAAGCGGCGCTCTTTTTCTCTCCCCGCAGCGGGCGGAGCTTTGTTACCCTGGCACGGAACGCCGGTCTGGCCGAAACCTGCCGGAACGTCGACGCGTTCGCCTTCAGCCCGGCCGTGGCGGAAGCCTTGAACGGCCTGGATTGGAAAAGCCTGCGTCACACCGCCCGTCCCGCATGGGACGCGATGCTGGCGCTGGTCGGCGGCGGCGCGTCTTCCGGGAAAAAGTAGGAAGCGCCGATGTTTCCGTCCGTCACTCTGTCGCTTGTCTGAAGGCTGAACCGATGCTGCGTCTTTTCCTTTATGCCGTCCTGGTAGCCCTGATCACGGCGCTGGCGGTATGGCTGGCCGATCATCCCGGACGCGTGAGCGTCGAATGGCTGGAATGGCGGATCGACACCTCGATCGCGGTGCTGATCGCCCTGCTGACGGCGGCGGTTCTGGCGCTGACCGTCTGTGGACGCTGGGTCTGGGCGGCCTTGCGACTCCCCTCGGCCTGGACCCGCCGGCGGCGCGACATCAAGCTGCGCCGGGGCTATCAGGCGCTGAGCGACGGACTGGCCGCCGCCATCGGCGGCGAAGCCCCGGCGGCGCGCAAATTAGCGAGCCGGGCCGACAAGCTGCTGGGTGACCCGACCCTGACCATGGTGCTGTCGGCCCAAACCGCCCGCCTGTCGGGCGACAAGGCCAAGGCGCGCGGCTGTTTTTCGGACATGCTGAAGCGCCCGGAAACCGCGACGCTGGGACTGAAGGGCCTGCTGGAACTGGCGTTGGAGGACAATAACGAGACGGAAGCCCTGTCCCTCGCCGCGCGCGCCTTGTCGGCGACCTCGGGGGATTCCTGGCTGGCCGACACCGCTTTCCATCTGGCGGTCAAG
>Ga0265295_1005270_pt1 | contig 16642 bp, 18 predicted proteins | sample Munlansysbiofilm_FD_192503 | JGI IMG/M metagenome (GOLD analysis project Ga0265295, IMG submission 192503) | Leachate microbial communities from a municipal landfill in Southern Ontario, Canada - Methane capture system biofilm | ecosystem: Engineered > Solid waste > Landfill > Unclassified ...
ACTGAAGCAGTTACAGTTTTACTTATTGGCATTATTATTTCTTTTATCGTCTCGATGTTCACTATTAAAATATTTATGAAATTTATTAAGTCGAAGTCCTTCACGGCTTTTGGCTATTACAGAATTGCTTTAGGTGTTATCTTATTAATATTAGGTGCATTTAGTGTTATAGACTTTTTCCCAAGTGCTAGTGTTAGGACTCTATTTGACACATTTACTAATTTAATCAGAGTATATTTTATTACATAAGGTAGGTAGAAAATGACAAAACAAAACATTCCCAAGATTATTCACTACATTTGGCTAGGTGGCAAAGAAAAGCCCGAGAGCGTTTTAAAGTGTATTGAGTCATGGCATAAGTTTTGTCCAGATTATGAATTTATCGAATGGAATGAACAACGTTTCGGCGCTGGCCGTAGTGAGATTGTTGATTATGCTTTAAGCCAAAAAAACTGGGCTTATGCTGCCGATGTTATCCGTGTTGTAGCCTTAAAAGAACATGGTGGAGTTTACTTTGATATTGATGTTGAACTAGTCGCGCCTATTGATGATTTAGTGCAATATGATGCTTTTTTAGGTTATGAGAGTAGATACTGGTTTGGTAGTGCGGCCTTAGGAAGTATTCCTAATCATCCTCTTTATCAAATGCTTGTTGATCGCTATTTTTATGAAAGTGATATTGCCTTCTTAAGTAACCCTTTTTCTGTTCATGCTTTCTCCGCAGCCATTAAAATGTTATATAAAGTAAAACTCGATGGGAAATTTAGAGTAGTTGATAATATTGCCTTTCTTCCTGAACCTTATTTTTATCCGATCAACTATATGTCACTAAAGATGCAAAAAGATGAAAATACGCGCGGCATTCATTACTATCAAAGCTCTTGGCACAATAAAGAACAAAAGCGTGGCGCAAGAGTCGCCTACTTAGCGCGTAAATTCTTAGGCTGTCATATTTATGGTTTCTTTGAAAAAATTGTTGCCTATGACTTTTACCGTAAAATTAGAAAGCAATTTGAGAGGATAGAAAATGTCCGAAAATAATATTATTGAGGTTAAACATCTAAAAAAGAGTTTTAAACAAGTTGAGGCGGTTAAAGATATTTCTTTCCGCGTTATTAAGGGTGAGCTTTTTGCATTTTTGGGTTTAAATGGGGCCGGCAAATCAACAACGATTAATATTCTTTGCTCTATTATTGCTAAAGATAGCGGCGAAATATTTATTGATGGGCTTAATGTTGATAAAGATAGTGAAAAGATTAAAGAAAAAATCGGCATTGTCTTTCAAAAAAGTGTGTTAGATAACGAACTAACCGTCTTACAAAATTTATATTCTAGAGCTAGCCTCTATCCTATGAGCAAAGAGCAAGCACACGCAAAAGTTGATGAACTAACGAACATCCTTGATTTACATTCACTTTTAAAGCGTCCTTATGGAAAACTATCCGGCGGACAAAAGCGTAAAGTCGATATTGCGCGCGCACTTCTTCATAATCCTAAAATCTTATTTTTAGATGAGCCAACAACAGGCCTCGACCCAACGACACGACTTACTGTGTGGGAAACGCTCTACAACTTAAAGGCTAAAACAGATTTAACAATATTCTTAACAACTCACTATATGGAAGAAGTAGCTAAGGCTGACTATGTTGTCATTCTTGATGAAGGAGTCGTCAGCGCTAGTGGAAGTCCCGATGAATTAAAAAAACAATATACGAGCGATATACTTAGAGTTATAAGTGAACAAAATGAAACAATTACTAGCATTTTGCAAGCGGAAAAGTGTCATTATACATATCGCAGTGGCGCCTATGAAATAAGTATTAAGAGTGCCTTATCTGCCTTAGACCTTGTCAAAAAGCATGAAAAAGAATTCACTGAATTTGAAATCCTAAAAGGCAATATGGATCACGTATTTTTAAATGTGACAGGCAAGAAGATAGGTGGGCCAAGTGATGAAAAATAAAAACATCGTTAATAATTACTTGTATAATATTTGGCATCTAACTAGACGTAATATTTTGATTTTCTTTCAAAATAAAACGACGCTTATCTTTTCAATGATGGCGCCTATTCTTATTTTAGTTATTTATATATTGTTTATGGGTGATTTACAAATTAATACAATTAGAGCAATGCTTCCTAGTAATACGACTGTCAGTGATAAAGAAATTGCGATGGTTGCTAATACGTGGATGATTGCGGGAATATTTGGCATTTCATCGCTAACAATATCGCTTAATAGTATGTTTGTTGCGATTAGTGACAGGGAACGGGGCATTGTTGATGATTTTACCGCCTCACCTGTTAAGCTCGTTAATTTAACACTCAGCTACTTCATTAGTGCTTTTATTATTACTTTTAGCCTCTCGCTCATTTTCTTAATTGTTGCTGTTCTTTATTTATTTGTCGCAAGTGGAGTTGCTTTTACTTTTATAAACTTAGGCGAACTTGTCGGTATTTTAACCTTATCTTCTCTTTCCGCGGTTATCTTTGTCATGTGTTTAACCGCCTTTTTTAAACACACCTCAACTGCCGCCTCTTTTACTGGTGTCTTTAGTGCCTTAATCGGCTTTTTAATTGGTGCCTATTTACCTAGTAGCATCTTGCCACTTGGCTTGCAAAACTTTGCAAGTCTTATCCCAGGTTCACACGCGACTGGTTTATTTAGGGTTGTGTTGATGAATCCTATTTTTGAGCGTTTAAGTAGCTCAGTTCCTACTACGACACTAGAGGAAATTAAAAATAGTTATGGCTTTAGTCTTAATCTTTTTGGTGAACAACTAGGGCGTACATCGATGTATACATACTTAGGAATATCTATTGTTTTTCTATTTGTGCTTTATCAACTTATCAGTTTAATCAAAAGAAGGCTCAAGGCTTAATAAACCATGATTTATAAGGTATAATAAACGCTATGAATTGGATTTTTACGCTCGACTGGGCTAATTTGTCGCTTGTTGATATTGTGAATCTTATCAACTATATTTTTACTAGTCTCTTAGGACTTTTTGTTGTTTATAAAGTGCTCTATATATTTATTGGTTTTTTTCCACCGAAGAAATTTCCAGTAACAAAAGATAAAACAAATAAGTATGCTTTTCTCATTGCGGCGCGTAATGAAGAGCTCGTGATTGCTGGGCTTATTGAATCAATTAAGAAGCAAGACTACCCAGCTGAGAACATTACGATTTTTGTGATTGCCGATAATTGCACAGATAAGACAAAAGATGTCGCCCTTGCGCATGGCGCGATCGTATACGAGCGCTTTAATGATAAACAAATTGGTAAAGGATATGCTCTCGAGTTCTTAACCCAACACATCCAAAAAGATTATGGTCTTACTTCTTTTGCTGGCTATTTTGTTTTTGATGCCGATAACTTATTAAAGTCTGATTATGTTTCAAAAATGAATGACGCCTTTGTCGCTGGTCATAAAGTTGTGACTAGTTACCGTAATATCAAAAACTTTGACACGAACTTTATTAGTGCATCCTATGGCTTTCATCAATATCGTAACTTACGCACACTTCATAATCCACGGACAAAACTCAATCTAAGCTGCACGATTACGGGGACAGGCTTTCTCTTTGATAGTGAAATTATTAAGGATACAGGCTGGAGGTGGCGGCTTTTAACCGAAGACATGGAATTTACGATTGATGCGACAGAGCTAGGTTATAACGTTGTCTATTGTTCAGAAGCAATATTTTATGACGAACAGCCAACGAGCATTCACATGATGGTTCGGCAAAGAAGAAGATGGGCTAAAGGCTTCTTACAAGTATTTGTCTCACGGCAAAAAGTTATTCTCCAACATTTGTTTTTAGGGAAGAAACGTAAAAGTAATCCATATAACAAACAAACAAAACTACAATATACCGCGATGTATTATGATTTTTATTGGCACATATTTCCTTATGCAATTGTCATGTTCTTTTGGAAAGTTCTCTTTTATGCTGCACTTATAACCGCGACTCATTTTCACGGTGATAGTGCTTTATTTCTTTTAAAAGAAATTGGCTACGACTTTGTAGTTTCAATCGCGACTTTTTGGGTGATTGGGATCATCCAAATACTACCTGTTGTAATCCTTGAGTGGCGGCAAATATATGCTAGAAAAATTCATAAAATTGTCTACATGCTTACATTCCCCTTTTTCGATCTTGTTAATATTCCTATTTCGCTTATGGCCTTATTCTCGCGTCCCGACTGGAAACCAATTAAACATGATGATACTCGCTCAATCGAACACGTTGATGAATTTTTCACTAATGAAGAAAAAAGAAGAGAAGAGCGCCGGCTTAAACAGGAAATAAGACAAGCTAAAATTGATAAACGAGCCAAAAAATAATGGATAAGTTTAAATATTTATATAGCCTTAACGACATTAAAGAACGCTTAAGACAAGAGGAGGAATATCCTTTTTTTCATCTTGTTGATAAAGTAAATCTACGCTTTGTGGCCATCAAAGGTGATTTTATTACTGTCATCGATGAAGAAGGACAAAAACAAGTTTTTTCTTTGACGCATATGTATAGTAAACGTGTCTTTAAACCCGATAACGACATTTTCAAAGTCGAGTATCTTGGCCAACACGATAACAAAGTAAAGCATGATAAAACTAGCAAAATTAGTAATTATGACGCTTTAGAAAACACTCTAAAGTGTTATGGTTTTGACGGCTTTTATATGCTGCTAAGTAGTGAGGAACTAGTTGCCACTTTACAAAGAGAATATTTTATCGCTGCTGCACTTAAAAAAGATCCGACTTGCAATTTAGCGAAAGTATATTTATCTAAAACTAGTGAGCAAGATCATCTAATTCACTTTAAGGAAAATGTTGATAATTTTGTGCGCCTTCATTACCGGCCTAAAAACGATTTACTGATCGCTTACTACAATGCTTTTAAGCGGCTTAATAAATCTAAAGTACTCGTGCGATTCGAGTTTACACTTCTTGAGTACGAAACTCACAAAGTGTACCCTCTTTCTAACTGCGGCCTTGATTTACTATATGATAGGCACTTTTATGAACTAAGTTTAAATAAGGACAGTTTTAAACTTTATAACTTTCATAAATATGACTTTGTCGCGATGTTTTCTAGTTTCGATAATCACGAGCATTCGACAATGGTAAGAACTTCAGAAGTCTTAGTGTTTGAAAAGTTATCAACAGGGTTTATTGACCGCCTTATCTTTGAGAGTCAACAAGAAAAAGATGACTTTTTACTTGAACTTGATGAAAAAACAAGAACCTTACTCATCAACATTTGCACTGTTGATAGCACAAAGTTCCAATAGAAATTTTATAACAGTTTATTTGAATCATTTGCCTCTCTTGTTGAGGGGCTTTTTGTTTAGTTTATTTAAAAGTAATAAGATAAATACTACACCAACAAAGAAACCAGCAAAATCAATAAGAACGTCACTAAATGAGGGTCCCCGTTCAGGGGCCAACATTTGAAGGATTTCCGATAAACCCGCAATAAAAAAACCTAGGCCTAAAGCGGAAATAAACTTCGTTTTTGGCGAAAGTTTTGTAAAGTAGTAAACGCTTAAATAGCCAAATATTCCATCAAGCAAAAATATCCCAAAGTGCCCAAGTGCTTTTCTAATAAAAACATGTAAATCGCTCAGCTGCGTATTTGTTAAGTTAATACGCAAAAAAGTTAATATTTTGATAGTTATATTTAAAAGGCTTGAACTTTGACCACTCGATATATCGCCTGGTGCACTTGCTAAAATAAAAATAAGCGCGGTGATAAAAATAAAGAGTCCTAAATAAATGTATTGAAAGATACTACGCTTTTTGTTCATGACTATATTATACGATTAAACGCTTATGATTAGTTCTAAACTTAGAGTTTAGTTATAATTTAAGTATTAAGGAGAATAATTATGCAATTAATAAGAAAAGCTGACCGTATTGTCGCGCTTGATGAAAATAAAGAAGAAATGGGCTTTATCGCCTGGCGTGTTTTAAGTGATGGAGTCCTTAACGCTAACCATACCTTTGTTAATCCTAAATTTAGAGGTCTAGGCCTTGCTGGCACTTTACTTAAAGACTTAGTTACTTATGCGCGTGAAAACGATAAGAAAATATTTGCAACGTGTAGCTACGTTGTCAAAATGTTTGAACATAGCGATGAATATAAAGATGTAATTGACCCAACTAGAGGAATAGGCGATGCAAGTTGTGAAATTGTTTAATGGTGTAAAACTACCGTTAATTGCTTTAGGGACAAATACTTTTGGCAAAGTCGATCACAACTGGAACGGGGCGATAAACTATCAAACAAAGGAAATTGAAACAGCCCTAAAAGCCGGGTATCGTTTTTTAGATACCGCGATTGTATATCGTAATGAAGAGGTTGTAGGACTCGCTGTTCAAAAATCAGGCTTAGCGCGTGAGGAAGTTTTCATTCAAACGAAACTTCCTAGCTCTGCGTCTTACACTAAAGATGAAGAAGCAATTAGAAGAGCAGTTAATGAAAGTTTAGGTCGTCTAGCCACAAGTTATATCGATGTGATGTTAATCCATCAGCCGCGTCCTAGTGACGAAGAAAACTTACGCATTTACCGTGTCTTAGAAAATCTTGTAGATGAAGGCAAAATCAAGATGCTTGGTGTTTCTAATTTTTCCGCTAGTCAACTTGATTATTTACTAAAACACACGCGTATTAAACCTCTATTTAATCAAATTGAAGTCCATCCTGGTTATTGGAATGAGGAGTTAATTGCCTTTTGTCAAAGTCATGATGTCCTAGTCCAAGCGTGGAGTCCGCTTTTTCGCACAAGTAGTAAAGATCAAGAAGTTCTGACAAAAATTGCCAATAAATATCATAAATCATGGGCGCAAGTCGTGCTTAGATATTTAGTTGAAAAAAACGTCATGGTCATTAGTAAAAGCCATCACGAAGAACGCCAAAAAGAAAACATAAACATTTTTGACTTTACTTTAAGTGAAGAAGACAAAGTAAATATTGCTAGTTTAAATAAGCCAAACTTCACGAAAGTGGCCATTTTAGGGGGCACAGGTTTTGTTGGTCGCGCTTTAACAAGTGAGGCCTTAAGACTAGGTTATGAAGTATATAATGTTTCGCGTCACGGTGGAGTCATGCCGCAGCGGCATCTTTATAACATTCATTGTGACGTTAATAATATTGAAGCCTTAAGTAAAAGCTTACGAGAAGTCGATAGCATTATTACGAGCCTTAATGATAATGATGCTAGCGAATATTTAAAGACACATTTAGGCGCTCTTGAAATAGCCAAAAAACTTAATAAACCTTTAATCGTCATTGGTTCTTATACAAATTTATTAATGGAAAATAAGCGTGAAATCGTATTTGATACTTTAGATGAGAAGACAAAACTATTAGAACAAGGTCGCTTTGCTTTATTAAAAGAGTTAAATAAAAACAAGGACGTTAATTGGACTTACATTAGCCCTAGTATTAATGTGACCAAAATGCACATTCATCAACCTTATAAAACGGCGACTAATATTGTCTTGAAAGACCAATTTAATGAAAGCACCATTAGTGTCATTGATCTTGTTGACTTTGCTCTAGAAATAAGTGACCGCCAAAAAGATTTCAATCATCAACAACTTACAATTTGTAATAAATAAGTTGCTTCATTAGTGCTCGATGTTTTAAAACGAAAAAAGCTTATTTGCCTTTTAAAGTAAAATTAGTAACAAAATTTATCATTTAATTTTACTTCCTTTGACTTAAGTATAATAAAGTTGTATTATTTGCTTAATAATTATACTTAGGAGCATATATGGGAAGATCAGGAACATTTGTCACAAACCTAACGGGTGCGCTTGCGTACAAGTCTTTTAAACCTAGTTATTTGCCCTTAAGCCCTGCCTTAGAAATAAACGCTGAATTAAGGTCCAAATTAGCAGAAACCTACAGATTACTCGGTCAATTAGACGCGATGGCGAATTTAATTCCCGACACTAATTTGTATCTAGCAATGTATGTGAGGAAGGAAGCACTAATTTCAAGTCAAATTGAGGGCACTCAGGCTACGCTTGATGATATTTTTGATGATGAAATAGACGAAAACACTAATTTAGATGTCGAAGAAGTTATACATTATCTTAAGGCTATTAAATTCGCTAATGAGCGTTTAGAAACATTACCGATTTCAATACGATTTATTCGAGAAATTCATGAAATACTACTGTCCACAAGTCGAGGTAGCAATAAACAAGCAGGTGAGTTAAGAAAGTCACAAAATTGGATTGGTGGAATAGGCAGCACTTTAAAAAACGCACGTTTTATTCCTCCTAATGTCGAAGACATGGAAAAAGCTCTTACTAATCTTGAGTATTTTATTCATGAGGATGATGATTTAGACAAAATAATTAAAATCGCATTAATTCATTATCAGTTTGAAACCATCCATCCCTTTCTTGATGGTAACGGGCGAATTGGTCGCCTTCTAATTTCTTTATTACTAAAACAATATGGATTATTGAATAACGACTTGTTATATCTTTCATATTATTTAAAACTAAACCGCCAAGAGTATTATGATCGATTAAGTGATGTGAGAATGAAGGGTAGTTATGAAGAGTGGGTATACTTTTTTGTTGATGCTGTTTTTGTTACAGCGCAGCACGCGATTAGAACTTTAGAAAGAATCAACGAGCTAGCAATTAAAAATCGCGCCCTATTAGAAAATCTTAACAAAAAGCGTAAAGTTAATGCCCTTAACTTACTAAACTATTTAGAAACAAGACCAATTACTAATGTTAAAGAAGCTGCCCAAAAAATAAATGTCACGTTTAAAACGGCAAATAACTTATTTGAACTTTTTAAAACACTAGGTATTGTTGTTGAGAAGACAAAAGCGATTAGATATCGTCGTTTTATCTATGAAGATTACTTAATTATTCTACGTGATGGCACTTAGACTATTGTATTAACTATTAACTATTAACACTTATAATTTAGGACCCTTGTGTGATATGAAACCCAAATGTTAGACCAAACTAACAGGAGGGTCTTTTTATCATTGGTGTTTGGTTAAAGTGACAAAAGTTATAAGTTCAAACTCGTTGACATTAGAGCAAAATAAGTTTATGCTAAATTAAGTTTTAAGGTTAGCCTTAAAATACCAATTAATTATGAACAAAAAAGTAAAATTATTAATAGCAAGTATCTTAGGACTAAGCACGCTTATTTCCTGTGCCCCAATTAATCAATACACGTATGTTGAAGGTAAAATTAATATTGTGGCAACGACCACAATGTTAGGTGATTTAGCCAAAAATATTGGAGGCGAAGATGTCAGTGTTTCAATTTTGATGAAACCAGGTGTTGATCCTCATTCTTATAATCCTAAACCTAGTGATGCTAGGGCTTTAGCTAAAGCTGACTTAGTGATGATCAACGGCTTACATCTTGAAGCTAAAATGGGCGATGTCCTTTTAAGCATTGATGCGAATAAGCGCTTTATCGCTAGTGATGGACTAGAGGCAAATAATGCAGTCACAATTTTAAAAAATGCTGAGGGTCAATCTGATCCACACATTTGGGGTGATGTAAATAATTGGCTTATCGTTGCCACATCGTTTAAAGAAAAGATGATGGCCTTTGATAGGCTTCACGCGAGTAGTTATGAGAGTAGATATAATGACTACTACCATGAATTGCTTGCTTTAGAAGACTATGTAGTTAACCGTGTTAATGAATTAAGTAACGACAAAAAAGTGCTCATTACCGCGCACGATGCCTTTGCCTATTTTGGCCGCGCTCACGGGTTTAGCGTTCATTCCATTCAAGGAATAAGCACTCAAAGTGAAGCAAGCGTTAAAGATATTCAAGATTTAGCTAACTTAGTTGTTGATCTTAATGTTAAAGCCATTTTTGTTGAAACTAGTGTCCCAGAAAATACGATACGTTCTGTTGTTGAAGCAGTACAAGCGCGGGGCAGAAAGCTAAATATCGGTGGCCACTTATATAGTGATTCCTTAGGCGATGATAAAAGTGGCGGCGAGACTTACATTAAAATGTGCAAACACAATGTTGATACGATTGTTAACGCTCTTATATAGGAGGAAATTATGAACGCCATTAAAATATTTGATTTAACTGTTAGTTACGACCTAAAACCAGTGTTATGGGATATTGACTTAGAAATACCGCTTGGTGCCCTTGTTGCTATTGTTGGCCCTAATGGAGCCGGAAAGTCAACTCTCATCCAAGCAATTTTGGGACTTGTCAAAAAAGTATCAGGTGAAGTAAGCTTCCTTGATCAACCTTATAAGAATGTGCAAAAGCGCATTGCCTATGTACCGCAACGCGGCAGTGTTGATTGGGATTTCCCAACCACTGTTTTTGATGTTGTCTTAATGGGGCGTTACGGCCATGTTGGCTGGATAAAAAGGCCAAGCAAAAAAGATAAAGATAAAACAATTGAAGCGCTTAAAAAAGTTAATATGCTCGAATTTAAAGACCGACAAATTAGTGAACTATCGGGCGGTCAACAACAACGGGTCTTTCTTGCGCGAGCGCTTGTCCAAGAAGCCGATATTTATTTAATGGATGAACCCTTTGTTGGTGTTGATGCCAAAACGGAAAAAGCGATTGTTACACTACTTAAAGAATTGAAAAATAATAATAAAACGGTTGTTGTCGTTCATCATGACTTACAAACTGTGAAGGAATATTTTGATTATGTTGTCTTACTTAACCGCAAAATTATTGCTTTTGGTCTTGTCGAAGATGTGTTTACTGATGACTTAGTTAAAACAACATATCAAGAGCACTCGCTCTTAAAAAGTGGTGAGGACCATGCCTAACTTTATTTTAGAAAATTATACTTTATTTATTATCGTGCTTGGCACACTATTTTTAGGTGTTGCTAATGGTGTTCTTGGTGTTTTTACCGTCTTAAAAAAACAAGCACTCGTTGGTGATGCCCTAAGTCATGCAACGCTCCCTGGCGTTGTTTTAGCCTTTATGGTGACTGGGGCTAAGGATATGTGGATATTGCTCTTAGGAGCGGCAATTAGCTCATTAATTGCGATGTTACTCATCGAAGGCATTAAGCGCGTGAGTAAAATTAAGGATGACGCCTTACTTTCTCTTATTCTTGCGAGTTTCTTTGGGATTGGCCAAGTTTTACTTTTACTCGTACAAGGTGGCGGGAATGCCGCTAGTAGTGGGCTGCAAAACTTTATATTCGGCCAAGCGGCAACTATGTTAATAAGTGATGTATATCTTATCGCTGGTATTGCCTTATTTGTTTTATTGCTCATCTTCCTCTTTTATAAAGAACTAAAATTATTTGTGTTTAACAGTGATTACTTTTATAGTCTTGGTTTTTCAAAAATACTCATGAGCGGGCTATTAACCATGATGACAGTTTTAGTTGTCACGATTAGTATTAGGACAGTTGGCGTTATCTTAATGAGTGCCTTCCTTATTGCCCCAAGTGTAAGTAGTCGGCAGTGGTCAGATCGACTCGTCCATAATTTAGTCTTAGCGGGAATATTTGGTGTCGTCGCTGGAGTTGGTGGTTCGCTAATTTCTAGTCAAGTGACAAACTTACCAACAGGACCAGTCATTGTTGTTGTCTTATCGCTTATTGTTATCATCTCCTTATTTTTCGCTCCAAAAAGAGGCATCATTCATAATTCTATCCAGTTAAACCGGCATAAAAAAGATTTAGCAAAATACTATCAACTCATTCATCTTTATGAAGTTAAAACGCCTGTTTTACGAAGTGACTTGAGTGATGAAACTTTTTTAAGTGAAGGTTTAGTGGAAGTTATTGATGATAATATTGATTTAACGCTTAAAGGTTATGACTTTGTCGAACGTATTTTAAAGCGGGGGAAGAAATAAGATGAGTATTGAACTATCAATGTTACTTGTGGCGATTCTTGCTTCACTGGCCAGTAGTATTGTTGGTGTTTTTCTTGTTTTAAGAAAAATGTCGATGATGACAGATGCGATTAGTCATACTGTCTTACTTGGTATAGTCATAGTGTTTATGTTTGTTAATGATTTAAGTAATCCGCTTTTAATACTAGGCGCGACCGCGATGGGGGTTATTACTGTCCTCTTAGTGGAACTGCTCGTTAAATCGAAAAAAACGAGTGAAGACGCTGCGACTGGTGTTGTTTTCCCGCTTTTGTTCGCGGTCGCAATTATTATAATTAGTCTTGATTTTAGGGGTGTTCATCTAGATATCGATAGTGTTTTGCTAGGTAATCTTGAATTTGTATATTTTGATCAAATCGTCTTAAACGGCATGAAGATTGGTCCTAAAGTATTTTATGTTTTGCTTGCTGTCTTTGCTCTTAACTTAACTTTCTTTACGGTTTTCTATAAAGAACTAAAAATTGTTAGTTTTGACCCAAAACTAGCGGCAGTATTAGGCATTTCTCCCATTATTATGCATTATAGTTTAATGGTTCTAGTTTCTCTCACCGCGGTTACTAGTTTTGATGCGGTCGGAAGTGTCGTTGTTATCGCCCTCATGGTTGGGCCGGCAATTACTGCCTTATTATTTACGAAAAACTTATTAAAGACTGTGCTCCTTTCGATGGGAATAGGCATCCTCAATAGTGTTGGTGGCTTCCTTGTTGCGTATTTATTTGATTTACGGACAAGCGGAGTAATTGCAGGCTTCACACTTACTGTCTTTTTGGTCGCCCTTTTAGTTAATCCTAAAAACGGCATTATTGCTTTAATTTTAAGAAGAAGAAGACAAAAAATTGAGTTTAGTCTTGTTGCCCTTTTAAATCACTTAGAAAACCATCAAATCAGTAATGAAAACCGCACATCAAGAAGCGCCCTTCACGCAACTTTTAGTGGTTCAAGTAATCCTAACTTACTCATTAACACGGCCTTAAAAAAAGGTTATATTGAAGTAAGCGAAGACTATATGCAAATTACTAAGCTAGGCCAAGCTTTCTATGAAGATAAGACCAAACAATATGAGTTTGAACTTTAAGGAGAAAACATTATGAATCGTGCCGAAGAAGATTACATCAAAGCTGTTTATGAACTAACAATTGAAAAGGATGAGGAGTTAGCTAAAACTAACGAACTCGCAACAAAGTTTGGCTTTACTGATCAATCTGTTAATGAAATGGTAAAACGTTTAGTAAGAAAAGGCATTTTTGCGTTTTCTCCCTATAAAGGAGTGAGTCTCACTAGTGAAGGCCGTAAAGAAGCAATCCGAATGGTGAGAAGTCACCGCTTATGGGAGTTATTCTTAAATAAAGCCTTTGCCTTTAATTGGAATGAAGTGCATGAAGATGCCGAAAAACTTGAACACGCGGCAAGCGATAAAGTTATTGATGCGATTGATAAATACTTAGGCTATCCGACTCACTGCCAACACGGTAACCCCATTCCCACGAAAGATGGTGTAGTAAGTAAAGTGAGTCAAAAAAGTATTTTTGATCTAAATGTCGGTGACACTTTTGAAATTATTCGCGTTAAAGATAATAAAGAACTACTCTTATATTTAAATAAAATGAATATTAAACTTTATGATACTTTTCAAGTGAGCGCTAAAAATGATGTTTTAGGCTTTATTGTTATTAAGGATCAAACTAGAGAAATACAATTAACAAGGACAGTTGCCTATTTCTTGTTTGTTAAAATAGCAGCAATTAGCGCTTAAAATATTAAGGTCTATCTAGTTCGTATAATAAACCCTCAAGGTCACATTGATGTTTGGGGTTATATTTAGTAAATGAAGCGACTTGACGCATGCCAACTTTTTCCATGACGCGGTAGCTAGCAATATTATGTTTATCACAAGTAGCAATAACTTTAGTGAGATTAAGGGTGTTAAAGGCAAAATTAATCATAATTTTTGCTGCTTCACTGACATAACCTTTGCCCCAATATGATTTATTAAGAATGTAGCCGATTTCTCCTATTAGTTCAGATTTAATCGTGAGATCAATCGTGCCAATTAAATCATCACTATGTTTTAAAATAATCGCGTAACGATAAACTTTTTTAGGAACAGCATTATGTGCTGCAAGCGAAATTTCAACGTATTTGAGTGTTTCTTCATAGCTATTAGGACCCCATAACATATACTTCGTTGTTTCTTGCTCACCTGCATAAAGATGAATGCTAAGCGCATCATCTTTTTTAATAGGGCGTAGGTAAATATGTCGAGCCGATAAATTCATAAAAATAGTTTAGCACTTTTAATCATATCGTAAGGAAAATTAGCGAAAGTTAGATATAATTTGTCCGAAGGAAATTATTATGAATATTAAAAATAGTTACATTGAACTAATTGGTCAAACACCAATGCTGAGACTACATAATTATGAGAAACTAATTGGTGCGAAAGCTCAAATTGTCGCAAAATTAGAAAACCATAACCCCTTATCAAGCGTGAAGGATCGACTAGCGTTCGCGCTTATTGATACGATAGAAAAACAAGGCTTAGTAAATAGCGACACAGTATTTATTGAGCCAACAAGTGGTAACACTGGCATTGGTCTTGCTTTTATATGCGCGGCTAAAAAGTATAAGCTTATTTTAGTGATGCCGGAAACGGTGAGCAAAGAACGGACACAAATTGTTAAGGCTCTTGGAGCGGAACTTATTTTAACGCCCGCTGATAAAGGGATGAAGGGTTCTATCGCGGAAGCAACTAGACTCCTAAAAGAACATTCTAACTATATTATGCCTATGCAATTTGAAAACCTCGCAAATCCAGAAATTCACCGTCAGACTACCGGACCAGAAATATTAAGAGACACCGAAGGGAAAGTTGATATTTTTGTCGCTGGTGTAGGTACAGGCGGAACAATTACTGGAGTTGGAGAAGTATTAAAAAACTATAATCACAACATTAAAATTGTTGCCGTTGAACCGATGAGCTCCGCAGTCATAAGCGGAGAACAAGCCGGTCCTCATAAAATTCAAGGTATTGGTGCAGGATTTATTCCTAAAGTATTAAATACAAAAATAATTGATGAAATTATTAAAGTAACAGATGAACAAGCTTTTGATATGACTAGACTCTTAGCTAGAAGTGAAGGAGTATTTGCCGGTATCTCAAGTGGGGCAAACTTATTTGCGGCGACAGAGCTCGCACTTAAAGAAGAAAACAAAGATAAGATGATTGTCTTTATTGTTTCTGATACAGGTGAAAGATATCTTTCAACGAGCCTTTGGGAGAGTAAGTAAATGTTTAAATGTGCAAAAGAAGACTTAGCCGCGGCTAAAGCTAAAGATCCCGCCGCTGAATGCTGCTTATTTATGTATTTCTTTTATCCTGGTGTTATCGCACTTAGAAGACATCGCCGCGCGCATAAGGCGTGGAAGCGCGGCTTTAAAAAGTGGGCCAGATATTTAAGTTATAGAACGAGAAGAATTACAGGGATTGATATTCATCCCGGTGCGAAAATAGGTAAAGGTGTTTTTATTGATCACGGGATGGGGGTTGTCATTGGTGAAACGGCAACGATTGGCGACAATTGTCTTATTTATCACGGTGTCACTTTAGGGGCTAATACATTTGAAAAAGTCGACCGTCATCCTAAAATTGGTAATAATGTCACCATCTATACTGGCGCTAGTATTATTGGCCCCGTTCATATTGGTGATAATTCAGTGATATACGCTCATAGTCTTGTGATTAGAGATGCACCCGCTAATTCTATTTTGATGGGTGCGCCAGCGCATAAGACAAATAAGAAATAGTTAATATTTGTTAAAACATTGTCATATTTTGCTTAATAAATGAGATATTATGTAATTGCAACCGCCAGTTGCGGAAGTTCAAACTAGAATTGGTGGTCGAAACTAGACTCATAAGTTAAGATAAACTCATAAGTGAGGAACAGTTATGAACATAGAAATTGCAAGTCGTCTCGTTAAGCTAAGAAAGGCTAAAGGTTTTTCACAAGAAGAACTAGCAGATAAATTAGGTATATCTCGCCAAGCGATTAGTAAGTGGGAACGAGCGGAAGCTTCGCCAGATACTAATAACCTAATCTTATTAGCAAGGTTATACAACGTTTCGCTCGATGAGTTATTATCGACTGATGATAAAGATGAAGAAATTAAAGCGGAAGTAGTCGAACGTATATTTAAAGAAGAAGAAAGCATCAAGATTGAAATTGAAGAAGAGCATCATAATCTAACGATTAATATTATTAGATCTTCTTACGCTCTTATTGTTGTGCTTGTCTATCTCCTATTAGGATTCTTAATTCCTGGAGATGGATTTAGTAAGGGATGGATATTATTTATCACGATCCCTATAGTCTTTAGTGTTGTTAGTGCGATTGAAAAAAGAAACGCAAATATTATTGCCTTTCCTGTCATTATTGCTTTCATCTATGTTGGGATTGGAATTATGTGGGATGTTTGGCATCCAACATGGATCTTATTCTTACTCATTCCAATTTATTATTCAATTATAGGTGTCATCACCAGCGTGAGAAGAAAAGTTAAAGTTAAAGATAAAAAATAGTATTTGATAAAAGGGAACTTCATAACGTGATGTGAGCCCCATTAGTTAGACTTTGTTATTAACATATTAATTGATTAAAGGACTGTTGTCTATAAACGATAGGTGACAGTCCTTTTGTTTTCACCATAATACGTTTTAAATTGTAATAATTAAT
>Ga0265295_1005271_pt1 | contig 16642 bp, 8 predicted proteins | sample Munlansysbiofilm_FD_192503 | JGI IMG/M metagenome (GOLD analysis project Ga0265295, IMG submission 192503) | Leachate microbial communities from a municipal landfill in Southern Ontario, Canada - Methane capture system biofilm | ecosystem: Engineered > Solid waste > Landfill > Unclassified ...
CCCTGCAATGCCGTTGGCACGACAACAGGAACACCATTGGTTCGTCCATTCCGGTCCTCTCGTACTAGGAACAGATCTCCTCAAATATCCTACGCCCACGAAAGATAGGGACCAAACTGTCTCACGGCCCCTTTATAAATCGGGTAAACCCAGCTCACGTACCACTTTAATTGGCGAACAGCCAAACCCTTGAAAACATTTTGCCTCTTATTGTTGTCTGGAATTCTCAGGCTATTGTAACACCTGATCTTCGGAAGGGAAAAAACGATATATCTATATCTACCACAATCCCAGTAATAATACGTTGCCTGCTTTTGATGAGTATTACCCAAACTACTTTTTGATTTGGGCAAAATTATTAACCACTAGGACAGGTAATTCTTTAATTTGAGCGCCGACAATGGTATGTTTACATGCAATTTAAAATATAATTTTATTAAGGTGTTAATTTAATAGATATGAAATATAAAATCTCCGGACATGAAAAATTTTCTTTGCGCTACACTTGGCTTCCCAAAGCCGTCATTGCTTTAAAAGAAGACAGCAAAATTTTCTCTAAATTTAATGATGCCATCATCTTAATGGGTGTGGGCAAAAACATGGTTAAATCCATCAAATTCTGGGCATTATCGACTCAAACAACAGAAATAGTTGGGGATGGGAGGTTGGCGGTTACACCATTTGGAAACGCCCTATTTGGTGACAACGGCCTTGACCCATACCTTGAAGACATAAAAACACTGTGGTTATTACACTGGAAGCTCTCTACGCCAAAAAATTCACCCCTTTTGGCCTGGGACTTTTTGCTTAACAGGTGGCATGAACCTGAAATCACAAAGTCTTCTGTAATGGATGTTTTTGAAAATGAGAAAGAGAAACTTCAAGCAAACCCTTCTTCAACAACTTTAAAAGATCATTTTGATACTTTCATTCGGACCTATGTCCCAACAAGAGGCCCCAAGGGTGTTATTAAAGAAGATAACCTTGACAGCCCCTTGGTTGAGCTTGAACTGCTTCAAAAAATCGGAGCGAGAACCAAGGAAGCTCTCGCTGGAAAACATGAACCCATATATGTATTCCGGAGGGAAGAAAAACCTGAAATAAGTCCAGAGTTGTTTGCATATTGCCTTCATGATTTCTTCATCAATGCCCATCCAAATGAATCCACCCTTCCATTCCATGAAATATCAATTGGGCATGGGAGCCCAGGGCAAATCTTTAAATTGTCTGAAAACGACCTTAGAAATAGGTTAGAAAATATTGAAAAAGACACTTCTGGGGGTTTGATTTATAAAGAATCATCCAATCTCCAACAACTCCAGCGGAAAACCGATCTGGACACAAATGACTTATTAAAAAAAATATATTAGACGGAGAAAAGATACAGTGGATGATACTAAAGTATCTGAACTATTCAACATCAGTGGGCGGTTTTTAAGGTCAGCTCATTTAGAAAGAGATTTTCATGATGCAAAAGCATTAGATGATTACATTTTAAGTGATTATACCCAGAACTGTTTACAACGGATTTCAATTGGTCTTGGAAAAAACTCCGGACAAAGAGCGTGGCGGATCACAGGTGACTATGGTGCTGGCAAATCAAGCTTTGCCCTATTCCTTGCCCATTGGTTTTCTGGCAAATCAAATCAATTTCCAGAATCAATAAAATCAAAATCCAACTACAAATTATATACCACGGACAACCCACAATTCACTCCCGTCCTTGTAACCGGCTCAAGGGCACCACTTGGCATTTCAATCCTTAAGGAAATTCATAGCTCCCTAAAGAATAAAAGTCCCAAAAAAAACAGGATAGAACTCCTTCAACAAATCCAATCAATGGTACAGTCAGATGCAACCATTCCTGACAACGAAATCATCAACCTGATCATTGAAGCCAATAGGCAGATTACGATTGAAAATAATGGTTATGGTTTTCTTATCATTATTGATGAGTTGGGAAAATTTTTAGAATATGCCGCATTGTACCCGGAAAGCCAGGATATTTATCTACTTCAACGACTTGCTGAGATAGCTTCAAGAAGTAATGACACACCGTTCTTCATTATTGGCCTTCTCCATCAAGGATTTGATGTCTATGCCGACCAATTATCACAAACCGGTCAGAGAGAGTGGGAAAAAATTTCAGCTCGATTTGAAGAAATAATTTTCAATCAGCCAATAGAACAAACAACAACTCTCATTGCATCCGCTTTAAATATAACGATCAAAAAGCTCGACAAAGAGATCACAGCAATAGCCCAAAAAGCTATGTCAGAAACGATCAAACTTGGATGGTTTGGTTCATCTCCGGCTATAAAAATCCTGATCCAAAATGCACAGTCAGTATTCCCATTACACTCAACTGTGCTGCCTGTTCTGATGCGGGTCTTTAATCGTTTTGGACAAAACGAACGATCTTTATTTAGCTTTCTCCTTTCCAATGAACCCTTTGGTTTACAAGAATTTGCAAGATCAACCCAGCTTTCCTCCGGTCTATGCTATCGTTTAGATAATTTGTATGATTACGTCAGATATAATTTTGGTCACCGGCTGAATATTCAGAGCTATAAAAGTCACTGGAGCCACATTGAGTCTATGATTGAAAGTTTTTCAACCAACGATGAAATTGATCTTAAGGTGCTAAAAACAGTCGGAATAATAAATCTGATAAATCAAACCGATATTCTGGCGACCAAAGAATCTATCGTTCTTTCGATAACGAACATATGCCACAAAAAAAATAGAATTACCCAGTCCATTGAGAATCTGGATAAAAAAAGACGAATTTTATACCACAGGGGCGCTGCCGGGGGGTATTGTCTTTGGCCACATACAAGCATTAACCTGGATTCGGCACTTGAAAATGCAAAAAAGGCCATTGGAAGTCCAAAGCGGGTTTCAAAAATCATAAAAAACTATATTGATCCGTCTCCAATTGTTGCACGCCGCCACTATATACAGACAGGTAACCTAAGATTCTTTTCTGTTCTTTATTGCTCGATTGATGATTTAAATACAACCATAGATAAAATAGACTTACAAGATGATGGAACTATTATAATTCCGCTTTGTGAAACAAAAGATGAGCGATTAAAAGCCTTCAGAGCTGTTGAGCTTTCGATATTAAAAAACAGAAAAAATATTTTAATAGCCATACCGCCTTACCTCAATGTCCTGGCAGGCTTAATTCAAGAGGCCCAACGATGGGAATGGGTGGCAAGAAACACACCAGAATTGGAGGCCGATCGATTTGCTGCTGAAGAAGTATCAAAACAGATTGATTTTTCAAGGGTCTCTTTGTTAAAAAAAATAAATTCGTTTATTGGACTTCGCCAGTTTACAGAGTTGCTTGACCTTGAATGGTACCAATGTGGTGTGCAACTGAAAATATCTTCAGGCCGCGAGCTATTAAGTCAATTATCCCAAATCACAGATGAGGTATATACAAAAGCACCCATAATTAAAAATGAATTGGTAAACAGGCAGAACTTAAGTTCTGCCGCAGCAGGGGCCAGGATGAGATTAATCGAAAATTTATTTAACGCCCCTGATAAACCCTTTCTTGGGATGAACCCCGACAAAACCCCCCCTGAAATGGCGGTTTATCTTTCAATTCTTAAGCAGAGCAACATTCATCAAGAAAACGATGGGGTTTGGAACATTTCTCTGCCAGAAGAAAAAGACGACAAATGCAATATTATACCGGCACTCGAATATATGGAAGCCATTGCCAAAAGGAAACCAGATGAGAGAATCTGTGTTTCAGACATTTTTCAAAAACTAAAAGAGCCTCCGTTTGGCATCCGGGATGGTCTGCTTCCCATCTTTTTAGCTGTATTCAAAATGGTATATGAACATGAGGTAGCATTCTATGAGAATGGGTCGTTCCTAACCATTGTTGCGGGAGAAGAGTTCCAACGACTGATGAAGAACCCAGATTCCTTTGAGATTCAATACTGCAAGATAGAAGGCGTTCGGGCAAATCTTTTTAACAAGCTTTTTTCCACTCTTGGGTTCCACAGTAACGAAGTAAAGGAACCTGAGCTATTGGATATTGTTCAACCCTTATGTATATTTGCTGATAGATTACCTGCATATGTGCAAAACACAAAAAAAATATCAAAAAAAGCGCTGAACGTAAGGGAAACCATTTTAAACACAAGGGACCCAGCAAAGTTATTGTTTTCTGAATTACCTTTGGCTCTTGATTTTTTGCCTTTTAAACCGGATAATGACATCTCAGAAACAACAATTCATGATTTTGTAGAGACGCTAAAACAATCACTTACTGAACTTAAGATGGCCTTTCCAGCATTAAAAGACCGTCTCAAAACTCAAATAATAGAGGCTTTTAATGTCTCCGACAAGACAGTTCCCCTATATCGAAGTCACCTTTCCGAGCGTGCTGATAAAGTTGCTATTGCCGTTACAGAAAAAAAACTAAAGGCCTTTGCCTTTAGATTACTTGATGACTCTCTTCCTGAACCGGAATGGATTGAATCTGTCGCCAGTTTTCTTTTGTCAAAACCACCTGAAAAATGGATAGATATTGATGAAGAACAATTCTGCCAGGAACTTGTTCAAAAAGCTCAACAATTCTCAAGGGTTGAAAATTTAATTTTCCCGAATAGCGAAAAATCTCAAAAAACTATTGGAATGCGGTTGGCTTTAACCAAATCAAGTGGTAAAGAACAGGAAAGGGTCTTTTTTATCAGCCCGCAAGAAGAACAGGAGATAAAGGGCCTTCAAGATAAATTTGCTAAGCTCATCCAATCAAACAAGAATGGAATAGCAGCAGCATATAAAGCTATTTGGGACATTATGGCATCACAAACGTCTAAGGAAAAGACATGAGTAACACCCGTCACATCTTGAGCCTGTCAGGCGGCAAAGACAGCACAGCATTAGCCATTCACATGCGGGATAAGGTGTCTGACATGGAATATGTTTTTTGTGATACAGGAGAAGAATTAACAGAAACCTATGAATACTTGGATCTGGTTGAGTCCTATCTGGGAAAAAAAATCATCAAACTGAATGCCAGAGCCGGTTTTGAACATTGGCTGAAAGTTTATGGCGGTTATCTGCCGGGCCCCCGGATGAGGTGGTGTACAAAACAACTCAAATTAAAACCCTTTGAGAAATATATTGGAGATGAAAAAGTCATCAGCTATATTGGCATAAGGGCCGATGAAGACCGCGTTGGATATCTGAGCGGAAAAGATACCATTACAACGGTCTTTCCCTTTAAAGAGGATGGTATTGGTTATGATGGCGTAATGAAAATTCTCAATGAGAGCGGAATTGGTTTGCCACCCTATATGGAGTGGGGAAGAACCCATTCCGGGTGTTATTTCTGTTTTTTCCAGAAAAAAATTGAATGGGTTCGGTTACTTGAAAAATATCCTGAGGATTTCAATAAAGCCCAGGCCTATGAAAAAATCAGCACCGAGGCGGGAAAGACCTTCACCTGGATAGAAGGATTGCCATTAAAAGAGCTTAGAAAACCTAACAACATTAAAAAAATTAGAGAGCGACACAAAATACACGAAGAACAATTCAGAAAAAAACGTGGCAATAAAAAACTGGTTGAAGTTTTAACAGGGATGGAAGAGGAAGAGTACCGGTATCGTGCATGTTTGATCTGCCAACTTTAATTTAAGACAGGGATCATAATGAAATTTGAACATTTGGTATGGACAATAAGCGAGTTCTTAAAAAAATATGATGACAAAAAAATCAACTTAAGCCCAAGCTATCAAAGGAATCCGATTTGGACTGCAAAAGCACAAAAACAGTTGATTGATACAATAAAAAAGAATCAACCCATACCAAATTTTTTTCTAAAAAAGAATGGTAATGAAGACTTTGAAATGGTAGATGGTCAGCAAAGGGCCAGAACTATTTTGGGCTATATTAATTCAAACTTTTCTGACTTAGATGGAATGCGTTTTGAGAATCTTAACGATAAAACCAAATCAGCATTTCTGCATTATCCTCTAAGCACAACAATAATAATCCAACTCTCAAAAGATGAATCAATTGAAGAATTCTATTCATTGGTTAATTCAGCGGGATTAAGATTAAACAGACCGGAATTAAAAAAAGCTGAATTCTATGACACTTTATTTTTAAAATTGGTCAATGATATCGCTGCTAATGAAGATTTTATTAAGTTAGATTTATTCTCGTCAACAACTGTAACTAGAATGAATGATATTGAGTTCGTTTCAGAGTTAGTCGCCTTGCTAAAATTTGGTATATTCGAAAAGAAAACAAAAATAGACTATTTATATAAAAACGACATTGGTTCAGAGGAGTATGATAGTTTAAAAAGTCGATTTATAGATATTATACAAATCCTTTGTGACTTAGATGCCTTGTATCCTCTCAACAAAACAAGGTATAGACAGAAAAATGATTTCTACTCTCTTTTTAATTTCATTAACAGTTTAATTGAAGAGAACAAAAAAGATATAAAACTAATTAAATATTATTATAAAATACTTATCGAGATAGCCCCACACATTAAGCCAACACAAAAAGAATGCGATGTTCTCAAAGGATACGCTTTAAATTGTGTGAGCCAATCAAACTCAGAAAATGCACGAACAAGCAGAGCTAGTTTTTTCAATTCTTTATTTTTAAACCCTTCGAATAAAATCAATGATACCCAAAAACAAATATTAGACTTTTTTAAAGTCGATGACCATCATCTTATTAAATTATCAGGAACTTGGACAGTTGATGTTGACAGTTTGACACGGGATAAAAATGGAATATAATTTTAGAAAGAATACTATAGAACTTTCAAAGCAAAATACGGACAATTACGTATCCATTGATGGAAGGGACAAATATCTCTCCTACATAGGGGACCAAAAAAACACCGGGAAAGGTGGGAATTCATTTATCTTCCAAGTAAATGATTTTAACGACGAAGAAAACCCCAAAATAATAAAGTTTTGCAAATACTACACCCCCTCGCAAAATCAATTTATTCAAAAACAACACCAACGATTTGATAGAGAGATAAGAGCTCTCAAGATGGCCGAGAAGCTTGAAACAAATGATTTTTTAGTCAAACTCTTAGATATTGGGACCATAGCAGTACCAATTGAAAATTCCAAAGCATACAAAAAATTCAAGTATTACACAATGGAAAAAGCTGATTATGACTTAGGCTCATATTTAGCTAATAACCCATTAAATTTAAATATGAAAATACAGCTCTGCCTTGAATTAATTGAGGCATTTATTAAACTCCACAGCATTGGGATCTATCATAGAGACATTAAACCAGATAATATTTTTTTTGTTAATAATAGATGGAAAATTGGAGACTTGGGCTTAATGGCAATGCGAGATGAAGATTCTGCTATAGATTATGATAAAGAAAAAATCGGACCGTTTGGTTTTTTATCTCCAGAGGCTTTAAATAAGGCGATTGGCAACCGAAATTTAGAAGATTTTTCGTTCAATTGCGATATTGATGACAAATCCGATGTTTTTCAAATTGGTAAGGTGCTTTGGTTTATCATCCAAGGCGAGGTACCTTCTGGACAATTAGTCATTGATGATTTTAAAGAGAAAAAGGTCTTAAATGTATTCCAGACTGTCATAAAACCAGCTTTACAATTCGCAAAAGATAGACGGCCTAGCTTTCTGGAACTTAAAAAAAATATTATCCCGACATGTGAGGAGTTGAAACTAAGATAGGTTTTCTATAAAGGGGTACTATGAAAAACAGCTGGATATCATTCCTAAGAAAATACGGCCCGATCCCACGAAACGACAACATGTACGACGAGACTATCCAGAAAACAGCTCGTCGATACAAAATAAACCCCATAGAATTCGAACATCCTCTTGAACAAAAGGTAATAGAGTGCTTCTCCAAGCCAGTGAATGGATTTTCTTCGGTCATTCTCACGGGGACCGCTGGAGATGGAAAAACACACCTTTGCCGGAAAGTCTGGAAAGAAATGGGAGGAGTTGAAGATTTATGGGCGTCGGACAATCCCTATTTAAAACTTAAAGTAAACGATCAAAATAACGAATCCGTTACAATCCATTTTATTAGAGATTTGAGTGCCTGGACTCCGCAACAAGGGGATGAAATGGATCTGGGAAAAGAAAAACTTTTGCACATGTTTTGCCATTCCCTTTATGATCCTTCCCCCAGAGATATCTTCATAATTGCAGGTAATGACGGCCAACTCATTGAAACATTCAGGCGCCTTAACGAAAAGGATATCGTAAAAAAAGTCAGGGTGGTTATTGAAGAACTTTTAGTCGAAGACAGACAATCCATGGAAAATGTCAGACTCACTCTTTTCAATATGAGCCGGGGTCATTCATCGCTGGTGTTTCAAAAAGCATTAGAGAGTTTTCTATTCCACCCTGGCTGGAATGACTGTTACAGTCTTTTTCCAGAGGAAAATGAATTTTTTGGCCCTAAGTGTCCAATTCGCCACAACTACGAAATTCTCAAAACCCCCCTTGTACAAACAAGGTTGAAGACCCTAATAAAACTATGTGAACACAACGATCACCACATCCCCTTGAGACAAATGCTCTTGTTGTTGACCAATGCGGTTCTTGGTCATCCAGAAGTACGGGATTATTTAATGGTTCCAAAGGATATTCCAAAAATTATCGAAAATGATACTGTATCAAAAGCAAATTTATACAATAATTTTTTTGGAGGCAATTTACCAAAGAGACGGCATTTAATTACGGTGTTCGAATATTTTGACAGGTTTCAAATTGGTTTTGAGACCTCTAACCGGATTGATAATATACTAATTTTTGGAGATGGCGATCCCAATTTTCAAGAATACTATAATGATCTCATCCAAAAAGACATCTTTTATGGAGCGAACAGCGCTTATCATGCGGCAAAGATAGAATATCTCGAAGGAAGCAATGAGGATGAATCTTCCCATAATGCTTTTTTAGAATTATTGGTTGCTCAAAGACGAGGATTGTTTTTTAAAATACCAGAAGGCTTGGCAGATGAACTGAATTTGTGGGAGTTAACTGTTTTTAAATATGCCGGAGAGTTTCTAAAAGATATTGTTAAGACGTTAGTGGAAAAAAAACAGATCAACACAGCCATACTGCAAAGACTCGTTAAAGGGTTAAATCGAATATTTACAGGCATGCTCATAGATAACGACAGGGAGATCTATCTTGCCACTAGCGGCAATTATTCCCAAGCGAAAATCTGCAGAATCTTGATTGATATAATTTCTGTAAAACCCAGTAAGGGTGAAAAGATCACTGTTGTATTAGATGAGAACACAAAAAAGGCCTATCTGCTAGTTCAACTATCTCCTGACATCATAGAACGTTTTGAACTTAACTTAATCCGATTTGAATTTCTATCCAGGATTGCCATAGAAGGTGCTTTACCGGCAAGTTTTTCCAGAGAATGTTATGAAGATTTCTTAGCATTTAAAACACAATTATTGGCAGCCCAGAAGAAACGGGAGAAAACAGAGGATAAAATTGAAACCGACACCATTGACCTCAGAATCCTAAAGCTTTCTGCAAATGGAAAAGCAGATGATATCCCTGTGGAGGTAATGTTATAATGTCCTTACCTGAAAGACTCCCACCGCTGAATGATCCAAAATCCTCAATGTGGATTGATGAAGCCATCTGGGGGCATCGGCTTTATGATGAACAATCTCCTTGGCTGATTTATCTGGAATTTCTAAATATACTTGCCCATGAAATTGAAGAAAATAGAGCCTTTGAAGAGGCTGGGTATAACTCTCTAAAATATTATCCGCATAAACGCCTGAACCTTCGCAACATCCTTTTTAACAATCCCAAAATTGAAAATATTCTAACTGTCAGCACAAATGACTCGGATCGCTGGAACACTTGGTTTAATGAAATGAAAAAAAACCCAAATGTTCAAACTGATGATTTCGGATATTTGAAAAATCATTTCCGCTCCTTTGAAGATTTTTGTCATATTGTTGCAATCCTTCAATCGACAAGCCTTGAAATGAACAGCAATAAGAGATGGACCTCAAAATTTGTCTTCCCATACGGGGTGGACTGCCTTTACGAAGACCTCGATAAAAATGGAAAAACAAACGACAGAAGATTTTTTGGTCGAACCGGTGAAATTTTATATTTGATGCTCTGCCGAAGCAAAAAGAAAGATGAGCTTCTATTGGCCTTAAAAAAGAAAATCCTCAATTCCGAAATTTCGTATTGGAATAAAATTGTTAAATGTTTACAACCTAAGGGCAAAGATTTAGACCGTTCGCTTCGGACCAATTCCTTTCTACCCTATATCCATCACCATTGCTATAATGATCTTGCTGAAGACTGGCTACACATCTTAAGCCTTGATATGCCAGGGTATGACATGCTCCCATTTATTGTAAATCTATCTGGTTTTCATATCATTAAATATCTGCTTGACGTATCAAACAAAATTCTCATGAACATTAGTCCGGTTTCCATGGTTTGTGAAATTGTTGCGCCTAAAAAAACGTTGGTGCGTGAAATCTCCTGGGCATTGTATCAAAAAAACAATTCCCTCCCATTACAGGCAGTTGAAAAATATATTTCCGGGATAAAAGAGTCTCAAGAGTGGAAACAGGCTGTTGCAGGAAACGACCCGTTTATTCAATGTTTTGAACTTTTACAAAAAAAAGTAATCTGGCCTAAAGATGACAGCTATGACGGCCCAAACATACCAGAAAACTTGATCGGCGATTTAAAAGTAGCCGCAATAAAAAGGCACCGCCAACATGTCGGAAACGTCCATAGAACCTATGGAAAAGACATTGGTCTGGTTTCAAAAAGGAGTACAAACAAACTACGTTATGCCCCAAATGACAACTTTTTAAAAACCATAATTTTTTCAAATGTCTCTAAAAGGATGGAATTAAATCATTTTCTGGATCTTATTGAATCTCGTTATGGTTTGATCTTTGGCGGCAAACAAGCCGAAAAGATCATAGCCAGTAATGATTTTGATAAAAAGGCGTTTCAAGCCAACTCACAAAGGTTGGAACAGCGTCTGTTCAGTTTAGGATTACTTCACCGCCTTTCCGATGGGTGCGCATATATTATAAATCCATATTTTCCAAGGCAACGAATATGAAAAGTTTCGAGCTAATTGGCTCAACTGTTGTTGCATATCTCAAAGAAAAACTTTCCGACCAGGATGAGGATGGTACTGCCCGTTTTCTCATTGACTGTCTATCCGCCAAACAAACAGCTGCCATCGCAATAGAAATTCTTAAAGACAAAGAATTGGATCGTCTGATCGAGATCAAACTTCCAATTAGTTTTGTAGGTGAGCACGGACTGCCTGACAATATCCTGACCAGGGAAAGAACAACCTATTTCAGAAATTTCGATTGTAAAAAGTCCGCCTTGTTGATTGCCAATATCGGAGATGATGAACAGCAATCTTTGCAAGAAATTGAGCCAATCGGCAGAGAACAATTATTTGAAAGGATAGATCTTTGGATCGAGGTCATTTCCAAAGGATTACCATTGTTACCTGATCAGCTTAATTGGTGGAACAAATCGTTATTGGGCCTACTTGATGTAAAACATATTTCCCTGGAAAGATTTGCAGAATATTTAATTTCTACAAAAGAGGCAATTGAGGATGGACACCCTCTTTTAAATGCCTTAGGCATAGCACTTCCAGAATTACATCTTCCAAAAGATTCACATTTTTTTGATGGCCTAACTGGAAGGAATGCAGGGCATCGTCAAAAATGGAAAACCTTATTTAATCATGCCATAAAAAAAAGGTCCTCTTATTTATTAAAACAAACCCCAAACCAGGGACTAATCACAGAAGAAACACTGGTGCAGGCATTTGAAAAAACAAAACAAGCAATTCCTGAAGAGTACCACGATGATATTAAAAATTTCATAAGCGAAAGCAGCGGTTGGAATACAGCAGCAAAGACATTGGCCAATATTGAATGGGAGTTCATTAGAACCCTCTTCTTAGGGCTGAAAAAAGAGACTTTTAATTTAGGCAAAGCAACCCTTGATTTTTATGATGAGGGTGAACAAGACTTAATATCTGATGATGATCAGGATTATTTAAAACGGCTTATTAAGCGAAAAACCAATAGAGAACCACAAGAGGAAGATGAAAATTTTTACCACAACCACAATCTGGAATTTAAAAGCAATTTATCTTTAAAAACAAAATGGGACCGCTTTGTTTATGGGGCACCAATTGAGTGTGAAGATTTTTTAGTGGGAATCTCAATGTGTCTTGAATCCTTATTTGGTCATGAAGAACCCATTAAAAAACAGCAGTTGATAATCAGATGTGACAAAAGAACAAAAGGCGATTTAAAGAAACTAAACAACGAGGCCGGTCGGTTTTTTGCATTTCGCTATATGGGTCTAAAAAGCCTATTTGGAAATAAGGTAATTTGGGATATTGGAAACCTTTTTGATTATAGTAAGTTAGACAAGGAATGGAAAAAAACAAAAAAAGTCAAAATTAATCGTTCGGTTGCAAAGGCTGCACTAACAATAAAATTTTTTTTAGAATTGGAGGTGGAATCTGTTAATGGAAACATATCAACCATTTCAAAACAGCTTATCTGGAAATTCAACCCAAACGCCGTACCATCAGAGCTACACGATGACTGGACAAGGTTGGGAAAAAACCCTCTTGTTCTATGTAATGCGAATCGATCTCCTTTAAGCGGTAAGGGATTATTTCAGTCCCTTAATCTTGAAAACGTACAATCATTGGTTCCTTCTTTTGGCAAGGACAAAGGTTCCTTTGTCAGTACATATGCCAAAGAGAATGATATTAATTTGATTTGGTCTAAGAATTTAGAAACATCCCTGAACCTCAACTTAATTGATACGAAGACTGCTGAACAATTAGAGCATCTATACGAATCTTTTAAAAACAGTTATACAAATGCAATAATCAGCTTTATTGAATATGGTGTTTCCATAGAAAACCTTTCTCAACAGGCCAATGATTATGAAAAACTTATCGACCATGTGTGTCAAAATGCCAAAGGAGACAAAAACAGGGAGCTTCTTTTACGTCCTCTTCTCCAGATTGGAATTGTACCGGTAGAGGGAGGAAGGGTAGCATCCATTGTTGCTCCCTGGCATCCGCTTCGATTGCTGGCAATGGCGAACAAGTCCTTACAGCTTTCAGCCCTGTTAAAATATCTTCTCTCTAGCCAGGAGATAAATTTTGGTGATCCCCATTTGTTCTTTAAAGAGCTAAAAAATGAGCTTTCCCATCCATATTATCCAGAAATAGTTGTCGGCTGGCACGAAAACAACAAAAAATTGCTTAGTCTTACTGATTCATATTTAGACTACAGCCTGCACGAATCTCCAATTATCAATAATACCAGTTCAGACGATACCAATGAAAATCCGACGAAAAGTTCCAACTTGATCCTGGATTTGATCAAACAATTCTTAAAGCTTTATCCACATGAAAAATCAAATCTATCTCTTGTGTTGTACAACTCAGATTCATCTCGTTTGCCCCAATCCATTGTGAGCAAAATAAATGACTTTCATAATGATGATGCTGATATGCGGTGCGAAATCATTTTAAGACATCGAGACGGAGAAAAATTAAGGGCTTTATACGAAGAAATCATTAAAGCCTCTGATGATGATCCAGATTCTTTTATTGCCAGTGAAGTAACAAAAGATTTCATGGCAAGGTTGCGCATCGGAATCATGGTTGACCAGGCACCTATTCCAGACCCCAAGGACGGCCCCCCTGCTGATATGGTTTTTTTACAAGATGTTATTGCCCGGCATGCAGAGATTGGATGGTATAAAGAAAATGCAAAACCAATCAGTGAAAATAATTTCATACCTGCCAGATGGTCAAGAAGAAGACCATCTGTAACCGATGATATGAAATCCGTTGTCTACCTATGTTGTCCGGTACAAAACAGTATTGGATGGACTTTTATCTCTGCCTTAACGACCTTTTTCAAAGGGGATTGGGACGGCAACAAGGAAACGAGGCTTCTACCGGCAAGACAACTGGATTTTAATGATAATGAGACAGCAGCTATTTTCAAAGAAATACATAATCTTGGAAATTGGGTAATCAATTATGATGAGCTTTTAGATCGGAGACAACTGATTAATCAAGATGTAAATGTCATTCGATATAAGCAGTTTGCAACCCAGGGGCGCAATATGATCATCTCATCAAAGGCACCTTTAGGGCTATTACGATCTATGATCCTAAGTCGGATAAAAAGTTTAAGTCTTGAAATACCTGAACAGAATCACATGGCGCTGGCCGAAAAATTTTTAAATGATGCCATGGAAATATCAGGTGATATTGTATTAAGGGCAGCAAAAAGAGGGCGAAGTGCCAGTGAGTTAATGGGGGTTGTGCTTAGTCAATATTTAATTAAACATGAATTAGGCGATAAAAAATATCTGGGTTGGTATTTTTTAGACGATTATGCTGAATGGTTGGGGCAAAGAGAACAACAAATTGCAGATCTTCTTGCTTTAAGCCCAGAGAAAACATCTGATGGAAAAATGCGGCTGGTCGTGATTGTTTCAGAATCAAAATATATTGATTTTAACAGCTTATCCCAGAAACGAAAAGAATCTCAGAAACAACTCAGGGACACAATGAAAAGAATTGGAGACGCCATATTCGGGAATCCCAAAAGATTAGATCGAGATCTCTGGTTATCCCGTTTTTCAGATTTGATTCTTAATGGGATTCAGTTTCCCGCAAGCTCAGAAATTGATCTTTCGAGCTGGCGCAGGGCAATTCGGGAAGGGAAGTGTGATATTTACCTGAGAGGTTATTCCCATGTGTTCATTTCAGGTCCTACGGATAGTTCAGATTGTTCGGAACTTGTAGAAGTCGCTGATTTAGAAAATTCTTTTCAAGAAATTTTTTCACGGCAAGATTTGAGACATTTAATCGTAAAATATTCCAATGAAACAGACCCTATGCCTGTACGCAAAGGCATCTCAGATCAAAATATTTGGAAACATCATAAATATTTCAGTTTATCCCATCAAGTTAATGTCTTAAATGAAATAGAAAAAAAACAAAATTATTTACCAAAGACAGAACAGGATAGTATTGAAATTGTAGCCAAGCATAATGCACCAAAAGAGATACCACAAACTATTGTTCCCAACCCGCCAAAAGAAGGGAAAAGCAAAAACACTTTTTACAATTCTGTGTTTAATCCTTCTATAAACGATCAAGGACCCATTAATGGAAATAATGAGGCAGAAAAAGAATGGTTGAAACAAACAGTAAGCCGATGTAAAGGAGCACTTCAACAATTTCAGCTAAGGTCAAAGTTACTATCAGAATCATTAACCCCCAATGCGGCATTACTAAAATTCCAAGGTAGCTCGAATTTAAAAGTGGAGGATATTTTAAAGCGGCAATCGGAACTTTTAACAACACATGGTTTAAATATTATCTCTGTGAAAGGGGAACCAGGGATTATTGCTATTTCCATTGCACGGCCAGATAGGAAAATCCTACACCTTCTTCAAGTCTGGCAACAATGGAAACCAAATATTAAAAATGGTAACGATGAAATTATTATTGGAGTCAAAGAGGATGATAGCAAGCTTTTATTTTTTTCACCAAAGAAGAACTCACCACACACACTAATTGCTGGATCTACGGGTAGTGGGAAATCCGTTTTAATGCAAAATATAATTTTAGCTATTGCTTGTACAAACACACCAGAACAATCAAAGATAACCCTTATAGACCCCAAATTGGGGGTAGATTACTTTCCATTTGAAGGGTTACCCCACTTACAGGGTGGCGTTATAGACGAGCAAGAGAAAGCCATAGACGCCCTTTCTAAGTTGACAATTGAAATGGATCGGAGATATGGCGTTCTAAAACAAAACCGAGCTTCCAATATATATGACCTAAACAAAAAAGAAGCTGCAACCGAACATCTACCATTCTTATGGATCATCCACGATGAATTTGCAGAATGGATGATGACAGACGATTATTCAAAAGAAGTTTCAAATATTGTCGCAAGATTAGGAGTTAAAGCTCGTGCTGCCGGAATCTTCTTAATTTTTGCAGCACAAAGACCCGATCATAGAGTTATGCCAATACAACTTCGCTCCAATCTCGGAAATCGCCTTATTTTGCGAGTTGACGCTGAAGGGACATCCAATATTGCAACAGGTGAAAAAGGGGCTGGGGCCGAAAAATTATTAGGTAAAGGACATCTTATCGCCAAACTTGAGGGCGAAGAAAAAATAATAACAGCCCAAGTGCCTTTCATCAAATCTGATGAAATTGAAGAAATTGTAAATAGGCTTATAAAAGACTACAATAACAAACATAAACCTACAATGTAAAAAACCTTGACCAAGCAAAAAAGCCCCGGCCATCAATACACTGATGACCGGGGCTATATAAAAATAATTCGGCAGCGTCCTACTCTCCCACAGAGACTCCCCTGCAGTACCATCAGCGCTCAAGATCTTAACTTCCGTGTTCGAAATGGGTACGGGTGTGGCCTCCTGGCCATTGCCACCGAATTAAAATAGAGTCTTAAAAAAGAACAGGACACCCTGAAGCAAAAGACTTTAGGGTGCCCTTTTATAA
>Ga0265295_1005272_pt1 | contig 16641 bp, 15 predicted proteins | sample Munlansysbiofilm_FD_192503 | JGI IMG/M metagenome (GOLD analysis project Ga0265295, IMG submission 192503) | Leachate microbial communities from a municipal landfill in Southern Ontario, Canada - Methane capture system biofilm | ecosystem: Engineered > Solid waste > Landfill > Unclassified ...
AATTATGATAGAGAGCTCTGCCTAGATACGGAAATGCTCTTTGATTTTTTGAGAATTACGCAGCCTGAGACCTGGGAAGAGTTTAAGAAAAGGAGAGGACCGAGGCACAGAGAACTCTTTCTGGAAAGGCTGCAGAAGCAGATTGAAAAGCGTGGGGTACTTGATCTCCTGCGAAAAGGAATAAAAGACAGTGGGTGCAAGTTCAAACTGGCTTATTTCAAGCCTGAGAGTGAACTTAACGAAGATCACAGGCGGCTTTACAATGGAAATGTCTTTTCAGTCATTAGACAGCTTCATTACAGTAAAAAAGATCCTTTGCTTTCCCTTGATCTTACGCTTTTTTTGAATGGATTTCCGATAGTTACTGCAGAACTCAAAAACCCCTTGAAGGGACAGAACGTGCAGGATGCTGTAAAGCAGTACAGGAATACTAGAAACCAGAACGAACCTCTTTTTAAGCTTGGACGTTGTTTTGCACATTTTGCAGTTGACCCTGACCTTGTATTCATGACAACAGAACTGAAAGGAAGTTCCACAGATTTTCTGCCATTTAACAGAGGTAGGAACGGAGGATCTGGAAATCCTGACAATCCACAAGGATACAAGACCTTTTACCTTTGGGAACGCATCTGGCAGAAAGATCAGATGCTTGAGATCATCCAGAATTTTCTGCAGTTTGTAAAGGAAGAAAAAGAAGTAAATGATGGAAAAGGTGGAAAAGAAAGTAAAATAGTCAGAAAATTTATCTTTCCACGCTATCACCAGCTTTATTCCGTAAAAACGCTTGTCACCCACGCGAAATATCACGGTACAGGACAGAATTATCTTATCCAGCATAGTGCAGGAAGCGGAAAAAGTAACACCATAGCCTGGCTCTGCCTGCAGTTATGCGGGCTGCATGATGCAGAAAATCGAAGGGTTTTTGACTCCATTATTGTGGTCACAGACAGGAGAGTGCTTGACAGGCAGCTCCAGGACACCATCACGCAGTTTGACCACGTAAAGGGTACTGTTGCAACCATTAAAAAAGATAAGGCTAAAAGCCTGACAGCAGCCCTTCAGGAAGGAAAAGATATTATTATCTGCACTCTTCAGACTTTTCCCTTTGCAGTGGATGCGCTCAGTGAAATGCCCGGAAAGCACTTTGCTGTAGTCGTTGATGAAGCTCATTCTTCCCAGAGTGGAGAAGGGGCAGATAGCGTAAAAAAGATCCTAGGATCCTCTGACCTGGAAAACGAGGAACAGGAAGAGGAACCAGAAGATGAAGAAGATCTTATTAACAGAAGAGTGGAAGCAGAACTGAAGCACAAAGGCAGGCTCCCTAACGTCAGTTTCTTTGCATTTACTGCGACCCCTAAAACCAAAACTCTTGAACTCTTCGGTACCCAGCAGCCTGATGGGAGTTACGAGCCTTTTAGTCTCTATACCATGAAGCAGGCAATTGAAGAAAAATTCATTCTTGACGTGCTTGAAAATTACACTACCATGAAGGTTTATTTCAACCTGCTCAAAACTATAGAAGATGATCCCAGGTATAGTAAAAAGAAAGGTATGCAGCTCCTCAAGGCTTATGTGGACAACCATGACCACTCAATAAGGACAAAAACAGCAATCATGGTTGAGCACTTCCGCGAGCAGGTCATGGACAGGATTGATGGGCAGGCAAAGACAATGCTTGTAACAAGATCCAGAGCAAGTGCTGTCAAGTATAAACTGGCTTTTGACAGGTACATCAAGACCCAGGAATATCCTTTTAAAGCCCTTGTAGCTTTTTCAGGTATAGTCCATGATCAGGAAACAGGAAAAGAATTCACAGAAGCTGGTATGAATGGTTTTCCGGAAAGTCAGACTGCAGAAGTCTTCAAGCGGGAAGAATACCGCATCCTGATAGTAGCCAATAAATTCCAGACAGGTTTTGATCAACCTTTACTACATACAATGTACGTGGATAAAAGGCTCGGAGGCGTAAATGCTGTTCAGACTTTAAGCCGTCTGAACCGTAAATATCCAAACAAGGAAGATACAATGGTTCTGGACTTTGAAAACGAAGCTGACCTGATCCAGCGAAGTTTCCAGCCCTATTACGAAAAAACTCTTCTTACTGAAGCAACTGATCCCAATAAGCTCTACGATTTTGAGTATGAGCTCAAAGAATACCATATCTTTGAAGAAGAGGATGTGGAAACCTTTGCCAAGGAGTATTTCTCACCAAAAGGAAAGCAGGAAAAGCTGCACTCAATCCTTTCTCCGATTGTGGACCGTTATCTAAAAAAACCAAAAGAAGAACAGCATGATTTCAGGACACTGGTTAAAAGATATGTAAGGCTTTACTCTTACCTCTCTCATGTAATTCTCTTTAAAGATGTTGATCTGGAAAAACTATACCAATTCTTAAGACACCTGCACAGGAAACTGCCAGTTTCAAGAGACCGCCTGCCTGTAGAAATTATTGAAAACATAAATATGGATTCTTACCGTATCCAGCAAACCAGCAGTGGAAAAATAGGTCTTGCAGACGAAGAAGGGAGGCTTGGACCATCCAGAGAACCTGAAATTTTCAGAGGGCCTGAAGAAGAACTTACCCCTCTCTCCATGATCATCCAAGAAATAAACGAAAGATTTGGAGCCGATTTCACAGATGCAGATAAACTAAAACACTTTACAGAAGATATGCAGCGTCGCCTTGTAGAAAACGAGAAACTTGCAAGAGCTGCAGATCCGGAAGTAAACACAGAGGACAACTTCAAGCTGGTCTTCAATGATTACTTTGATGATGTACTCAATGATATGATAGATTCAAACCTTGATCTCTACACTAAAATAAACGATGACAGGGATTTCGGTAACATATTCAAAAGAGCTCTTTTTGATAGCGTTTATAGGCATTTGACAAGAGGAAAGAAGAAGAATTCTTTGGATTAAAGGATGAAATCTATGAGAGGACGGGGGAAAGAACAGAAATCTTAATATCCCCGTCCTCTCATATTGGGGATACATGGGTAGGAGACCGTACAGAGTAGAAGTTAATTATCCCAAAGACCGTTCACCACAGTACTTTCTAACAAAAGACGTATGGTTTAAGGGAAAAAAGACCAAAGTAAAAAAGTACTTAGGTAATACGCCGCCTTCTGGAAAGGATATCGAAAAGCTGTCTATAGAACACGCTTTCGAAATTGAAACTAAAGTCGCTGAAAAGAAGGCAGAGATCAGTAGTACCTTCTATAATTCAGAATATCTTTCTATTGAAGAAGTCCGAAATATTGAAGAGCTTCGGTTCTTATACAAAACATTCACCGAACTCCTAACCACCAATGAAATAGAAGCTTATGAGCAGCGGTTTGAAGTTTCTTACGTCCAGGGAACTACATCAATCGAAGGCAATACTTTCTCTCTTGAAGAGACTCACAATCTTCTTATAGACGGAATACCTCCCAAAGAAAAATCACTTAGAGAGATCAACGAAATACAGAACTTCAAAAAAGTAAAAATTTACCGGGATAAGTACAAAGGTAAAATATCCCCTGATTTCATAAAGGCGCTCCATTCTTTTATAATGGATAATATTGACTATGAATCTGCAGGCATATTCAGAAGAACAGATGACATTGGTATTGTTGGTTGTGATCTAAGGGTCACACCTTCCATTATGATTGAAGATGAGATCCAGGAAATAATTAACGAGTACTATAAAAACATTGAAGATGGAAAGTATCCTTTTGAACAGGCTGTTTTATTCCATTATAAATTTGAGATAATACACCCTTTCGCAGATGGGAATGGCAGAGTTGGTAGAGAAGTCTTCAATTACTTACTCCAAAAAGAAGAATACCCCAAACTGCTTTTTTTAGGGAAAGATCGGGATACTTATATTTCGGCTCTAAAATTAGGAAATAATGGGGATTACGCTGAAATGATTGCACTTTTTTCAGAGTTGATTATGCACCAGCGTTCAGAAGTTATAAAAGAGAACTTGAAGAAAGTTGTCGTACCTCCACAGAGAAGAGGACAGATGAGATTAACAGATTTTGGTTTCGATGAAACTTCTTGATCAACTCTTCAGATTGGACTTCAAAAAGTAGGGGTAAGGAATGAAAAGATATTAAGGGTTTCCGCCTGAGTGCACATCTTAGGCGGAAGAGGTCTGTTCACACAATTGAGAGTAAATCTAAAATATAATTAATATTATTTAAATTAAGGTATACTGTTTAAATGTAAGAAGATTAGCAGTTCAAAGTAGAACCAATTTCAAAGCGTTTTCTGTAGGTCCTATCTCAATTGACCAGGTTTTACCTTGGATCTCATATGTATAGTCAATTTGGTACGGCTCTCCTTCGTTCCATTTGGCTACAAATAAGACAAGTTTTCTAGTTATAATAAAAATTTGGAATTTAAAGTTATCATCTTGTTTAGGAACAGATTCAAGATCTATCTGAAGAATCTCTACGAATTCTGGTTTGATTTTGATTTCATGATAAATTTACCAGCATTCAATAGTCTCAGACTTAACAAGAATAGAATGCAATAGCCCTTTTATGGATTCCTGTTTCTTGAATTATTCTCCATTATCTTCTAGATCTTCGACATAGTACATGTTTTTTGTTTTTAGTTTGCATTTTTACCGTTTCCTTAAATGATTTTTACTTTTCTTCTACTTTTTCAAAGTCCACGATAAATTTCCCGGATTTGAGATCAATCTCCCAAACAACGTTCACTTCATCTTTTTCTACATTAATCCCTCGCAGAAAAAGAAGGTTTCTAGGCACAGTTGTAATATGGGAAGTTTTTCCTCTCCTCGTAAGTTTAGTCCTAATCCTCAATTTTTCGCTCCAAAAAATATTCTTTCTAAATTTGCTTTGTTTAATGCTTTGTTTTATGCTTTGTATTTATATAGTTTTTACTCAGGAAAACTTGTATGATTAGTACCCACTAATCATACCGTTTTCATAGAAAATTCTCAGGTACATAAGGAAAAAACTAAAAAAATTTGCCCTGAATGGCTTGAAAAACTAAATTTTTAAACGTTTTCTTAGGGGCAGATCTCTTTGCTCTGATCTCTGCGCATGTTTTTCCGGGTGAATACATCCATTATATTCTTGTATTGATCAGGACGGATGCATACCACTCCCTTTGATTCGCTCTTCTTGGTCACAAATTTGATTTTTTTGAAAGTTTTCAAAATTTGTGGAGGAATCGTACGTGTTTTGCACGATTCCAAGAACATTGATTCAAGAGGAAAATTAGGGATGTTACCCGACATCTTTCCAAACCTCCTGAATATTATGAAGACATAGGCTTCGTGAAATCAATACTATATTCTGTTGGTCTAATGACTAGAGAAATGTGCTCATTTACTAACTCACTGGCATATTCTATCTGATATGAGCTATTTTCGTTCAGTTTTGCAACGAATAAAACGTACCTTCTGAACGCTACACCGTTGAAAAAGAAGTCTTCTGGTTCACAATCTTCCAGTTCGCCTTCATCTTCTAAATCAGTATTATCTTCAAAATGCTGATACATTCCAAGTTCAAATTCACTCTCAAACTCGTCATCAAAACCGATTACTGGGTCAGGGCCGTCTTCTGGATCAGGGGAACCTTCTAAATCAATTCGGGTTATTTCTACGACTTCGGGTAAAATTTCAATCCCATAAAGGAATTTAAAGGATTCGATTGTCTCAGGTTGAATCAATAGTGCATGAAGTAGTTTTTTTGTGGTCTCTTGTCTTCGTTTTACTTCTTCAAAGTATTCGGGAGGCTCTTCGTGATAGATTCGATCAGTTGTTTCCATTTTCATCCCCTCTTAAATGTTTCCAGAAAAAATCACAGAGCCATCTTTGAGAGTCGCAGATAGAGAATTAACGGAGGCGACTTTCCCGTTTTCAATTATGGAACAGAAAAATTCAAAGACCTGCCTTGGGACCACTATATAATTGTCTTCATGGTCTGCAGGTACAGACTTATCTGAAACGATACGGAGGAACGTAGACGTTTTTTCCAGAGTATTAAAAGATGTTGAACTGCTGCTCGAAAAACGCATTTCAATCATTTCGTAATTTAAATTTTTCATTTTTCCTCACTCCTTTAATTGCGTATTATTTGCATATTATAGTATGCACTTTTGTATATGGCTCAAAAGTATATATATGTTTGCTTACTATAGTAAGCATATGAGCAACAAGGACAGAATTACGGTCACTATTAGCCCTTATTTAAAAAACAAATTGGCTAAGTATGTAGGGAAGGGGAAGCTGTTTTCATCAGCGAGTGATGCGGCCGGTATTGCTTTAACTGAGCTGTTTGTGAAAATAGAGCAGGAAGAGAAGAAAGAAAAAGAGAGTGAGAAATGAACGCTTCTGAATTGTCTAAAAGAGGATATGTGGCTTCGGCACCTGCAGCTATATATTTCAAAAGTAGGCGTGGGAGGCATTATCAGCAATCTGTACTCTGTAAAGCCAAAGCGTATTTAGGATTCGATAGTAGAGGACGTCTCCAGATGTCTTTCGTGGGGAATACTCACAGTGAAAGTGTAAAAATAGTTGTGAGTAAGTATAATTTACTTCAACTGATACTTTTTCATCTCACATTGAGACCGATCCAGAAAAGCTCAAAACAAACACAGATATGGACAGGGAGAGAGATTTTAAAAAGAAATGGAATCGCTTCAATCGACCTCGATAAGATGAATCTCGACGAAATTAACTGTGAAGTCCAAAGAGTAAGAACCCTTTTGGAGGAGTTTATCCAATCTGTTGCGAATAAAAAAGAGCAGGAGGTAGCTCAGGCACAATTTATTAGGCTTGTTGAAGCACAATACAAGGTATCTGTTTTACAGGAAATTGAAGACACCAGGCGGCTCTTGGAGGCTTTACAACCACAGAAAGAAGCCAGGAAAAAAGAGACCATGGACAAGAATCAATTGCAGATAATTGAATCAGAGAGTAATAAAAACCTACATTACCTATCAGGGACATGGAAGAAAACGAAAAAGAAAAAATAAGTTAGCGGGAAATACCCGGATTTGTTTGTTTCCTTGCCGTTTGAGGTTGTGGGTGTTTTTTCCTTAGAGACTGCAGCCCATCTCTAAGTATCTGGTGCCTTTGATTAAATTCATCAGATTCTAGGTGTAGATCAAGCCTTGTTCCTTGGTACTCACCCATCTTAACAACTTTTTGCGCAGATGGGGGAGTTTCTTTTATCTTGCTATTCAACTCTTCAATACTAGTTTTTTGAAGGTCCAGTGTCCTTTCGGTCTTTACGTGTCGGACTTCATGTTTTTTCAGGACATTTACAACTTCTTCTATATTTTGCTTAATTTGAAGTACATCAATGCTCCCGTTTACTGATTTGTAATCGATGACCTTATATGACCCGCATTTCCCACATTTAGGTGAGATTGCCCTGGATAGGTACAACCGTTTGCAATTAAAACAGAGAACCGGGCGCTTTAAAGTCTTATTCTCTGGACTGGGCGCTGAGCCGTATCTTTCACTCATATCCTTGAATATAACAATTTATCTATATATTTTTTGCGAATAACTTTGAATAAGTCAGAACAACTAAGAATATATTTGAATAAAAAAGAATAGATGTTTTAAGTATATAGAATAAAAGAGAATAAACAAGAATAATGAGAGTAAATTCAGCAGAATAGTTTTGAATAGTAAAGAATAAAATTTCGTTAAAATTGACGCTATATATATTCATATATGGTTGATCTGGAGCCAAGAAAACGCGCCCGCCCGAACAGCCAAAAAAACAGACTAGGCGGGTTTAGCACATTTTAAGGTTTTTACATATTTTTCCAAGTAATTTTAAAGCGATTTAAGCCCTTTTTTTGGCTTGGTAGATAGGACCACTAGGCAATCGTTCTGAAAAGTCAATTATGGGCAGGAAAAAACGTTTGATTATTTAATTTCCTATTTGTGTGCTCAAAATATGCAGTTTCCCTGTCCAGAAAAACATTGAACTTGAAGAAAGGGAAAACGAGTCAAAAAAGAAGTGTCCTGTATGTTCTCAAGAGGCTTAGAAAATGAAAAGTATATCTTTCTTTTTCCCTGGAGAAGATTGCACAGAAAAGAGAAGAGACTATGCTAAGATCAGTTTATGCAAGTTCATTATACTTACAAAAGATACAATAAGAGGCATAAACACAAAAAAGAAGTCAAATTGACCACAGAAGAGACCCCTCATACATCCTCAGCAAATCCTCATACAAAGAAGTTTACAAAGTCAAAAGAAAAAACTCAGAGAAAACGATAACAAGCATAATAATAATAATAATAATAACTGTAAAATAATAATATATAATATAGACCATTTGTGTTTATTTCTCTCATACACCCTCATACATTCCTCATACAAATCCTCATACAAGGATCAATATCTGTAGACTTATTTTTGGCAATTTCCTCATACAAAACGAAAATATACACTACATTGTAAGAGAGAATTTATTTTTCCAAATCAACTTTATCAAAAAGATAAATTTGTATACTCTCTAATTTAATCAAAATTAATATTATTACTATAAATCGGAGCATATTCTGGAAATGTATGAGTTTGATGAGGAAACGTTATCAATAGACTTAACACTGTATGAGGAAAGTATGAGAAATGTATGAGGAATTTCTCATCTATCCTCATACGTTTAGCCTCATTTACCTCATGTGATACAAAATTTCCTGAAAATTAGAGGGAAATTCCCTACTTAATCAGTATTAAAAAATAAATTCAGTTGCAATTATAGAATACTTGAATCAAAAAAAATCAGGAGAAATTTAACTTGAATTGAAACGTGAATTGATGCAAATTGAAAAAGAAATGTAGATGGAAAGTTTACTTCTTCCATCTATCACATACATTAGGGTCCGCTTTACAGGGAACATCTGTCAGGAAGATTTTTGCAGCCTTAATCATCTCTTCCTCAACAATTGTTTTGATCTCTTCTGCAATCTCTTCCGGAGCTTCTACTATAATCTCATCATGGACAGTATTGCAGAACTTTATACCTCTTGGTTCAAGTAACAGGAAAATATTTCCCATTGCAATTTTGGTAATATCAGCGCTCAAGGATTGAATAACAGCATTTTTAGCTTGGTTTACGATTTTCCATTCTTCATCCGTGCTTGCTGGAAGGAATTTCCTAACTCTTCCACAAGCATTCCGGACCATAAGGTCCTTGACAGCATTCTTTCCAACGTGATATAGGAAATTTGAGACTACAGGGTATGATTCTTTGAATTTTCTTATGTACTGCCTTGCTTCTGCTATGGTTACATCAATATTTGAGTCAGTTTTTAGCTTCTTGATAAGACCAGGCACACCAAGACCGTAGCACAGCCCAAGCGTTATTTGCTTGGCGATTTCCCTTTCTTTGCTGTCCTTCTTGATCTGATCATAGGGTATTCCGAAGATAGCTTCTGCCGTTAGTATGTAAAGATCCTTGCCTTCTTTATAAGCAGCAATCATTTTAGGGTCACCACTCACCTGAGCCATGATCCGAGGCTCAATCTGTGAATAGTCGGATACAATAAGCTTGTATCCTTTTTCAGCACAGAAGATGTCTCTCCAATTGTAGGAGCTGGTCTCTTTTCCATCTGTATCCTTTACTATGCAAAACTTTCTCCTAGGCTGGTTTTGCAGGTTAAGACTCTTAATAGGAAGTTTCTTAATGTTCTCCTGCCCACTTGAGAGCCTGCCTGTTTCAGTTCCATACTGGTTAAAGGTTGCATAAGTCCTTCCGTCAGGATGAATATAACCTCTGATTAGGTTGCCTTTTGCGTCAGTAGAGTCATAGGCAGTCAGTATGTAAGTATTCAGAAACTTGTTTAGGCCTCTGTATTCAAGGATTTTTTGGATTAAGGTGTCGCCGTTGTACTTTGCAAGTGAGTCCTCGTCTGTTCCTTCAAGCTCAAAGCCTCTAGCCTGCAATACTGGCAGGAGTTGAGTAGTGCTATTAAGGTTCAAAGGCGTGCCACAGCAGGGCTGGAGCTCTCGGAGGATATATTGCTCTGCTTCCTTAACTGACTGAGTGGCTTCTATTTCCGCGAGTTTTATAAGGTCTGCATCCACTTTAAAGCCCGAAAGCTCAAGCCAAACCATAGCTGGAAGACATTTCATTTCAATATCTATAGTTCTCTCAATCCCTATTTGTTTAGCTTTTGCCATTTGTTGTTTATGAATAATTGGAAGATATTTGAGATCACGGGCAGCATACTTAATCTGCTCAGTGGTAAGGTCCACTCCATACATGAACCCCGTCTGCTCTTCCTTATCCAAATGTTCACCACAATATTGAAGTACAAGATCCTTGAGCCCGAGACCAATTTTAAGGATCTTTCTTTGCTTGACAGAAGCGTATACTCCACCTGATAAGGCTATCTCAGCAATATAAGTGTCATATACATGTCTGAAGGTAATTCCAAATTGCTGTTTAAGGAATTTGTAGTCAAATTTTAGATTATGTCCTACAACCAGGCTATTCTCAAGAGCAGGCTTTATTTTATCCATACTGGATTGAGTAGGGTCTTTTATGATGTGGGTCTTACCATTAGGGAGGAGGAGCTGTACAGTAACAATTCTGCCATTGAAGGCATCAAGACCGTTATAGCCTGGGGAGTTGTCAGTTTCAATATCTAAGTAGAGAGTGGTCATTCTTGACCATCTCCCGAAAGCCCTAGATCATTTACGAGCTCATAGATTCCGACATCATCTCCACTCTTGTGGATTATAATATTCTCATCTAGTCCGGCTGTAACACTAGATACCTGGTTAAGACCAGTCCCTGAAGATGGATGAACATTTACGTTTAACTGAGGAGTCTCAGTTACCTCGTCTTCCTCATTATCAGAGCCATTGCCGTGTTCCATATCCCTGGCAGGCCCCGCCTTCTCATCATATCCCAGATGTTCATAGAACTTTGAGAGCGGTATCTGCAATACGTTTCGCTTGACCCCTTTTACAGTAATGGTAGTAGTCCTAAGGATCTCAGGTTTACCTGTCCTCTGATTTTTTCTTGTGGTAGTAGTCAAAATTTTTAAATCCTTCCATTGGTTAGAAGCTGCCTCAAACCTGCTTGCAGCATCCTTGGTTTTGAGAGTGTTGACGACGTGCTGTTTAAGGGCCTCTTGCCTGTAATTGATGGTGATTTCGCCCCTGACGTTCTTGATCCAACCTACCTTTGTAAGCAGCTCCTTTCTCTCCTCATCCTCTGCGAGTGCTTCACTATCATCCTCCTGCCCGAAATGCGCTTCATCAGAGATATAAAGGTCATATGCCATCCGGAGGATTTTCACATAGTCAGGCTCAATATGCCCATTTAGAACATTTTCCTCAAAGTATGCCGTGCAAACCTTCACGGGATCAGCGGGATTAATGCCAAGCTGTGAAAAAACTTTTTCAAGGATATATCCTGCCGTCATTATACAAGCGTAATACCTCTTGATTCTGTCGTGTATGACCTCTTCCGATTCTGGTAACAGGTCAAAGAATTCATTGTACCTGTCCTTAATGGTATCAATTTCCATAAGGAGGGTTTGTACAAACATTACCGCTGCATGTCCATAATTTTGATACATTGCCTCATTTGCCCTGTTCATAATTTTTGAAGGGATCCACAGCGGAGTTCCTGGGTGCATAGGATCATCTGGAACCCCATGCGTTTCCGGAACTCTTCTTGCATCGTGCCCGCCCCGAGAATTTTCAGTGACAAGAGGACTCTCACCGGTTAACATAACTACAGTGGTGAAGTTTTCGGACATCTCCAGACCATGCGACTGATTACTTTTTACCCGTGTGTTAGCGTTTGCGAATCTGTAAATAAGGCTCATAATGAACTCTAAGTTCTGGCTTGTCTCGTCAAGGAACGTAGGGAGTTCATTACAAGCCTCAGCTATTTTGACAAGCCCTGCCTCCGTGGATTTAGTGTCAAGCTGTAGCTTCTTAGGGTGTCCAAACATTGAAGCACAGAGCTCATTTGAGAAGCTTTTAAGCCTTGTTGTTCCGCAACACTGATCAAAAATATAATTTGTGATCATGACCAACTTTATAATAATTGGAGAGAATGAGACATAGGCTTTAAACCGGATAGGATCAAAGTCAAAGAAGTACTTGACCCCCTGTGCCCACAGGAGAGCGTCTCCGGCAACATTATAAAGTTCTGCTGTAGGATTATCAATTTGTCTAATATCGGTTACACTGTCCTTGGAGATTAGTCTGTTACCCATTACAAAGACTGCAAAATTGTTCTTCCATCCTGAGCGAGAGGCTACCATTTCAGTAGGCAGAGAATGTTCATAAGTTTGTAGGAATGACGCAAAGTATCCGGTCATCTTAGCATAATCAACCTCCTGGAACTTGAGGTCAAACTCCATCAGCTCAAGAACTCCTGCCTTCTTCATGAGCCCGCTTACGCTTTTCCACACAACATTTTCTTGTGCAGGACCTGCTTTTATCAAGAGCTTATAGAAGGTTTTATTGTTGTCATCGGTGTTCAGACCTTTAGCAATAATTATACAAGGAGTAGAGGAAATTCTTTCCTCAATCTTGTTTCCGTCTCTGTCAATTCTAATTGAAAAGATACCCTCTTTGTTCACTTTATAGTGATGGATTTCAATATCAAGGGTCTCAAAGTCAACTTTTTCTGGCAGAGGCTCCCTCCTATACTCCATGTAAATAGGAGTGTCTGCTGTCCTGCATCCTAGAGCGTTTCTGATAGTCAGTTGACCATAAGTTATAGGGCCGCGCATTTCGTCCCATTTACTACGCATCAAAGCGGATTTACGGAAGATTCTGTCAATTTGGTCCTCTTCCTGGGTCCAATACCTGATCATACAGCACAGGTCAAAATCATTGTCTGAGTGGTTGCCTGTCGGTCCTACATAGAAATACTGCTTAAAAGCCTCTATTCTATCAATGCTTTGCCATCCCTCAAGCCTGGAAATGATTTCTTCATCAGTGAGCCTTACATTAGTGACAGGAAACTTACTTGTATCCATTTCGCAGTAGGGTTTGAAATACCGGGCTCTGAACTCATCGATTGCAGCCTGTGCATTGTTGAGGTCCTTGGCAGAGTTAGGAATATACTGTCCTGTAACAGTCAGCCATTTCCTTTCCTGATAAATTTCTATATCTCCGCTGTGCTTTCCTCCAAACGTTGGGAAATGCCCAAAACAGAAACCTCTCACACCATCAAGAGGAGATAGCTCAAACCTGGTATTAAATTTCAAGATCCATTCCATATACTCAGGTTTGATAGTTCCATCAGGTAACAATGCCTTATCAAGATCAATTCCAATAAGTCTATCACTATCACCTTCAGGAGTAGTGGGCAGGAGTGCAATCTGGAGCCCTTTGAATGCTTTGGAGGATTTCAGAAGTCTTATTGCATCCTCAAACGTCATCCATGTTTCCGGTTTGGTACAGTCTGCAGCTTTAACCTCCTCCTGTTCAGTAACCGGATTTATCTGATAAGAATAGGGGACTTTGTCAGGTTTTTTCTTATCTGGATTAATAACAGATTTCCAGCACGCCCAAGCCTTCATTGCCTTGAGTTTTGAGTGGATTCCATCAGGATTTACAGTTCTGTATTCAGGTTGTTTTGTTCTCCCCCCCTTCCGAGCCCTCTGTTTACCTTCATATTGAGCGCTTTTCTGATCCCACATAGCACAGTATTCCTCAAACGTGTCATTGTCCATCCTGAATCCCCCCTCAGAAATCGAGATCAGGCTGCTCGCACCGCATACAGCAGTACATTCCACGCCACGAACAGCAGTCTTCGTCAGGAACAGAACCACGCGTTGGCCAATCATTTTCATAAAATTGGTTTTGTTTTCTATTACTGTGTGTGGAAACAATAGAAATGTTTAAATCGTCAGCGGGAGTATCTAGAATTGACAGTAACTGTTTTTTTTGTTTCCGGGCGGCAACCCGGAAAAACCTAATCTTTAACCTCATCACAGCAGCCCCCGCTGCCGTTTCACTTCTTCTAGGGTAATTTTGCCGGCCTGAATGTCTGCTAAAATTTGTCTTAGCCGTGTCTGAGCCAAACCCTCTATTTTTAGCATTAACTCGACGGATTTTAGTATGTAATTATTTGGCTCTACACAAATTGATGCAGAGCCTACGCTGTCGGTGTAATTTGCCATTATATTTCCCCCCATTGGGGGAGAGAAAGAGTGATGCAGTGCAAGAAAACTTTATATTTAATTAAACTAATTGTTTACAATTAGTTCCAATTATTATTAATTGAACTAATTATGGGAAGTGCTTTCGGGCACTGTACAGACTCTGAACTGGTCTCGACCACCAGTTCAGAGAACCTTAACTCCTTTCTCTCCTGAAAGTGCGGTTCTAACGATCTCTGCTACGAAATTTGCTCTAGGTGAATAACCCCGTGAGCACTCTATTCTATCGAAAGTTTCAATATCTACTGAAACACAAAACTGTACTCTTTTACCATGCAGCCGAGGCCGCATTTTTGTATATACGCTTTGATTCATATCAAACCTTCGTAATATTTTTTTAACTAAGTGCATTGCACAAGCCTATATCTGTTCTCCTCATATAAATATATTTTCTAAAAAATAGGGATTATTAACCCTTATTTTTTTAAAAGATCTTTTAATTTCATGAATTTTGAGTTTTTACGGAATATTATACCTTTATACACAAATATAAGCAAAAATAGAGGTTTGTATAGATTTATATCTAAAGATATACATTTCTATACTTTTGTGTATGTACGTGGAAATGAAATATTCTACATATCAAAAATAATAATAAGATAACTACAGAACAGACATGGTTGGACAAAGCATAGAACAAGATCAAAAATGATATCTCTTGTCCTAATAAAAAGGGTATCTGATAGGGATAATTTTTAAAAACCGCATTAGGACAAGATATTTTCCCGTTATAGATTTAGCATGGGATAGTTGACAGTTATTTTACATTTTTCAATAAATCATTAAGCCTAGATTCCACAAGTTCTTCAAGTTTGGATTCCATAAGTTTTTGAATTTGATCATCCACGGTTTGAGGAACTGCCTCCATCTTTTTCCTGAGGTCCTGCAGCTCAGCTCTTTCTACAGTTGCTTTTGCAGTTTCCCTTGCAAGAATTTCATTCTCAGATATCACCTTTTTGTACTCTGGAGACTCAGACACGTTCAGTTCCTTTTTAATCGTTAACCACGGAATGTATTTTTCATATTTGTTTTTTAGTGCAATTGGATCTGCCCGGTAGTATGCATCGCGTGTGCCATCAATTTGATGGCCCATTAGGAAATCCACATAGAACAGGCTGGCCCCGTTCGCTAACAATGTACTGTTAAAAAACTTTCTCACACAGTGAGACCTCACCAAGTTCCGTTTCCCGAACGGACTCGACTTCCTTGCTTTTTCATTAAGTTCTCTATATGTTTTTTGTATGCTCTTCGGACTTAACTTCCGTAATTCTTCGGCTTCTCTTTCGTTTTTGATTTCCAGATATTCGTTAGGTATAGCGCGGTTAATAAACAAGTATCCGGTAGGATTTCCTCTTCTATCGTATCTCACCCTTTGTTTCAGTAGCTGGTTCTGCCTCACCTTGTCTTTGCTATCAGACGTCCTGCCCCGATACTCCAGATAAGCCCAAACCGCCCTGGAAGCTTCAGGAGTTAAGAAAGTGTAGAATTCATACCCCACTTTTTCCCGTATCAGATGTAGGGTTGTTATTTCGGTTTCTTTGTCATAACCGTCCATGAATCCATTCACAGTTAGGTTTGAAATTTCGTTCACTGCAAGACCACTTGAAACCCCCGTCAATACCAACGCTTTCTCTAAAGTATCAGCTACATCAAGTATTTCTCTAATGTCTTCTTTTTCTGGTATGGCTCTGTTCTCCATCAAAGGTCTTGCACTTGTAGCTGATCTTGGTAAAACAGGTAGCGTGATATTGTAAAAGTTGAAAAAACTTCTGACTCCTGTTAACCTGGCTTTAATGGACATTGGAGCAGCATTGGATGACTCTAAGTCTTCCCTGAACTCTCTTAGATCGTTAAAAATCTGACGTTCACGCATTAATTTTCCGGACCTGATATCTTCTTCTGATTCCAGAATAATTTGTTCAGGGGTTTTGTCCAGGAATTCTGTGAAGGCTCTCATGCTATCTATGTATCCTTCTCTTGTGGTCTTCCTTGCACCAATGCCCGAAAGCCAATCTTTAATATATTTGTCGTCTTTAAGTTCCTTGTAATTCAAATTATCTCCGACTCCCTAACTTTTTTAGTAATGGATAGGGTTACGGATAAGAACTTATACTTATTGGTATGGTTTAAGATGATGTCGGCAATTGAATGGGCTGAAAAATACCGACCCCGGACCCTTGGAGATGTCGTGGGGAACAGGAAGGCAGTGCAGGATTTGAGGAAGTGGGCTGAGGAATGGCAGTCCGGGATTCCTGAGAAAAGGGCAGTGATTCTTTATGGGCCTGCAGGGATAGGGAAGACTTCAAGCGCTCACGCACTGGCAGGGGACATGGAATGGGAGGTTATAGAGCTCAATGCAAGCGACCAGAGGACTGCAGGTGTTATTGAGAAGATAGCCGGCTCAGCAGCGTCAATGAATACTTTTTTTGGGGGTAAGCGGCTCATTATACTTGATG
>Ga0265295_1005275_pt1 | contig 16636 bp, 13 predicted proteins | sample Munlansysbiofilm_FD_192503 | JGI IMG/M metagenome (GOLD analysis project Ga0265295, IMG submission 192503) | Leachate microbial communities from a municipal landfill in Southern Ontario, Canada - Methane capture system biofilm | ecosystem: Engineered > Solid waste > Landfill > Unclassified ...
GATGGATTTATTAGCGATTTGTATAAGCGGAGTTAATGAAGAAGTCAAAGAATTTGAAATTTCCCGTATTAACTCATTGTCTCCTTTTGGCAAAACAGTTATGGAAGAGCAAGGTGTTGGTTTATCTGTTTTAGAGTTTGAAGAAAGAGAAAAAAACGGTGAAATCGCAGGTCATGTTGGATTCAAAGAATCTGCATTTATGATAGCTGAAGCCATGGGACTGAAAGTTCTTGATTTCAATCAACAAATGAAACCAATTATCACTGAAATAGATAGGAAAAGCCCTTACGGTTTTGCGAAAGCTGGAAATGTTTGTGGTGTTGAAATGAGTGCTCAAGTTTTACTTGAAAATGATATTTCAATCAAGTTATATCATCCGCAACAAATTGAACCTGAATTAGTTGGCGTAAGCACTGGTGATTATATAAAAATTAAAGGTAAACCTGAGATTAACTTAGGCAATGTTCCTGAAGTAGAGGGCGGAATAGGTACTATTGCAATCTGTGTAAATATGATTCCTCATGTCATCAACTCAAATCCTGGATTAGTAACAATGATAGATTTGCCTGTACCAAGAGCTATCATGGGTGATGTTAGGAATTTAATTAGAAAGGATTGATTACTTTGATAAAAAAGAATAGTTGGGTTCAAATAAAGAAAGTTATTCTAAAGCCTGAAGAAAGAGCTCATAATCTACCTGAAGCAACAAAAAAAGTTCCTTTGTTAATGTGGGTAAAAGGATATTTGCTGGAAGATGCAAATATTAAAGATATAGTAACAGTAAAAACTGTAACCGGCAGATTTGAATCAGGGGAACTAATCGAAGTTAATCCTGCATATTTACATACATACGGTAAATTTATACCGGAAATACAACTTGTGGATAAGATGGTTAAATCCGCACTTTTTGGAGATGATTATAATGGATAATTCTTATTTAAGTGTTATGTCTAGAAAAAATCAAATCATGCAAAAATCTGTGGGTATAAACTATGATCAATATGAGAGTGATTACTTGAATTTTGATTACGAAGCAATGCTTTCGGAAGGAAATTTTACAATTGAAGAAATTAGAAAAATACAAAATGATTTTGGCGTTGGTAACACACCTCTAAAAGAATGCAAAAATATAGCTGCTTTAGCTAGAAAAGTATCAAAGCCAGGATATGGCGCGCGTATTTTTATTAAAGATGAAGCTTTAAATGATTCAGGAAGCTTTAAAGCTAGAAGAGCTAGTATTTCATGTTATCAAGCAAAAAAGCTTGGTTTTAAAGGCGTTATTGCGGCCACTAGCGGCAATTACGGAGCCGCTGTCGCCTCACAAGCTGCAAAGCATGGACTTAAATGTATTATTGTCCAAGAATGTTACGATTCCTTTGGAATTGGCCAACCAGAGATTATTGAAAAAGCTAGAGCCTGTGAAGCCTATGGGGCTGAAGTGGTTCAACTTAGTGTTGGGCCAGAATTGTTTTATAAGTTTTTATTGTTGTTAGAGGAAACTGGTTATTTTAACGCTTCTTTATACACTCCATATGGAATTATGGGAATTGAATCTTTAGGTCAAGAGATTATTGAAGATTGTAAAATAAAAACCGGTAAACTTCCTGACATGGTAGTTTGTACTAATGCCGGTGGAGGAAATCTTACAGGAACTGCTAGAGGAATTATAAAAAGCACTGATAAAAAGATTGAAATTGTGGGTTCTAGTGTCAATTTATATGGTTTACATATGGCTGATGATAATGATTTCAATAAAAAATCATTTACTACTGGACACACAGGATTTGGTTTACCATTTATAATTAACCCAGATCGTAGTGATGTTCCAAGATCTGCAGCTAGAGCTTTAAGATATATCGATAGATATGTTACTGTAAATCAAGGCGAAGTATTCTTTATCACAGAAGCCTTATCGGTTCTAGAGGGAATAGAAAGAGGTCCTGCTGGTAACACTTCTTTAGCAGCAGCTTTTTGCTTAGCTCAAGAGCTTAAAGAAGACCAAATAATTATAGTTCAAGAAACTGAGTATACATCAGCCGGAAAACATCATCAAGCGCAGTTATCATTTGCCAGAGAAAATGGTATTTGTATTTATTTTGGCGATCCTTCTGATGAAATTCCCGGAAAATCTATTGTGTTCCCTAAATCTGTTGATTTAATTAAAGCAAAAGACTTGGATCTTGTAAGTATAAGAAAAAAATACTTACAAAATCAATTTTCTAAAACAAAAGTATTATCAAATAAAGACTTGATCTTCCTTGCGGAAGAAACAAATACAGATATTAATTTCGTTACTGAAGAAGCTAAAAAGTACGATATTAAAGTGGAGGATGCAAAATGATAAAACATAAAAATCGAGAAGATGACTATAATTCTAGAAGAAAACATTTAGAAAATCTAACTGATGAAGAATTAAAAAATAGATTTTGGGATTTAGCTGAGAAAGCTGTCACCCCCTTAATAGACTTAGCTTACAAAAACACTACTCCTGCTATTGAAAGAAGTGTTTTATTAAGAATGGGTTTTTCAAGTTTGGAAGCTAAAGACTTAGTTGACAAGGTTTTAAATCACGGCTTAATATCTAAGGGCGCTGGTCATGTAGTATATCGTTTAGCAGAATTAGAAAAAATAAGCATAAGAGAATCTGGATTAAAACTAATTAATAATCAAGGTTGGAAAAAAGTGCAAGAAAGTTTTGGGGTGGCTAGCAATGAATAAAAACGAAAAACTAGACATTCTAAATATTTTAAAAGATTTAGACAAATATGAACCGAGACGAAGAGGTTGGACGTGGAGAGAACCTGTTTATAATCTTGAAATGGCAGGTAATTTATATTCAGACGCATCTAAACCACTTAAAAATAGTACTCCTCTCCCTGCAGCTAAATATTTTGATAATATTGATCCTCAACCTATTCAAGTAATCACTTCAGAGATCGCAAGTGGAAGATTTGAAGATGATATTAGAAGAATGAGAATGGCTGCTTGGCATGGAGCTGACCACTTGATGGTTATCAGAACAGCCGGACAATCACATTTTGATGGATTAATAGAAGGTACTCCTCAAGGTGTTGGAGGAGTCCCGATAACTAGAAAACAAGTAAGGGCTCAAAGAAAAGCTTTAGACATAATTGAAGATGAAGTAGGAAGGCCGATAAACTATCACTCATATGTTAGTGGTGTCGCTGGTCCTGATATAGCGGTGATGTTTGCTGAAGAAGGGGTTAACGGCGCTCACCAGGATCCACAATATAATGTTTTGTATAGAAATATTAATATGATTAGATCCTTTGTTGACGCTGCTGAAAGCAAAAAAATTATGGCTTGGGCTGATATTTTACAAATTGATGGAGCTCACAACGCCAATGCTACCGCTATGGTTGCTTGGAAAGTTATGCCTGAACTCATGGTTCAACATGCTATAAATAGTCTTTTCTCTGAAAAAGCAGGAATTAAGAAAGAAAATATCGCATTATCAACAGTTCCTCCTACTGCTGCTCCTGCACCAGATTTAAAAATTAATCTACCATACGCAAAAGCTTTAAGAGATTTCTTTTCTGATTACAAAATGAGAGCTCAAATGAACACTAAGTATATGGAGTCATCAACTAGAGAAGCTACTGTAACACATGTACTCAACATGATGATTTCAAAACTAACATCAGCTGATATCCAATCAACAATTACTCCAGACGAAGGCCGAAATGTACCATGGCATATGTATAATGTTGAAGCCTGTGATACAGCAAAACAAGCTTTAATAGGCATGGATGGATTACTTGAAATGGTTCAACTCAAAGATAATGGATATCTTCCTAGTAAAGTTAGAGAACTAAAAGAAAGAGCTATTCTATTTTTCGAAGAATTACTTGAATCTGGAGGATATTTTCAAGCAGTTGAAGATGGTTTCTTCATCGACTCAGGAATATATCCTGAAAGAAATTACGATGGTATTTCAAGAAAAATTAATGGCGGTATTGGTTCAAACACAGTTTATCCTAGGGATGACGATTATTTTGCACCGGTTACTGCTCATTTTGGTTATAATAATATAGAACAATACGGTTTAAACAAAGATGAATCTCCTTCTAAAGTTATTGGTGGATGTACTTTCGAAGATCGAAAAAAAATACAGTATATTGATGAATTAGATATGGAAGATAATGTTAATCAGAGACTAAATACTACTAAAAAATATTTAAATTCTAATATTATAAAACCTGAAGTTGAATGGGCCGGTGATGGTACTTTAGTTGTTGATATAACACTACCTACTTCTATTCGCTATGCTGAAGCAGCTTCTTTAGAAATCGCAAAAAAGATGAATCTTATCGACGCAGAAGTAATTCACAGAGAGGTTCTTCAAAATGCGGAAGCAACTAGAATACAAATTAAAGGAAAAGTAGATATAGAAATAGATCTTAATAAGTTAACTCTTCAAAAAGAACCTGATCTTCTAAGTGATGAAGAAATTAGAAACTATATTAATGATCATCCAATGACAATAGTCGCTGGTACTGTAGGCGAGGATGAACATTCAGTAGGTTTGAGAGAAATTATCGATATTAAACATGGTGGAATTGAAAAATATGGTTTTAACTGTATCTATTTAGGAACATCTGTTCCTATTACTAAGTTAGTTGACGCAGCAATAGAAACTAATGCAGATGCTATCTTAATGTCAACAATAATTTCTCATGATGACATTCACTATAAAAACATGAAAAAAACTAGTGACTATGCAATCGAAAAAGGTGTTAGAGATAAATTGATAATAGTTGCAGGCGGAACACAAGTTACTCCTGATTTAGCAGAAAAAAACGGTGTTGATGCAGGTTTCGGTAGAGGAACAAAAGGACACCATGTAGCTTCATTTATAGTTAAAAAAAAGGTAGAAATGGATGAAAATTGATGCTTTAGTAGCAGAGATTGGTTCAACAACTACAATAATTAACGCTTTTGATAACCTTGATACTGACAACCCTATCTTCATAGGAAGCGGATTCGCTCCCACTTCAGTTAATCAAGGAGATGTAACAATAGGTTTGAACCAAGCAAAAGAAAACTTGATGAATAATCTAAATATTAAAGAAATACTCGCAAAAGAAACTTTTGCGAGTTCTAGTGCTGCAGGCGGTTTAAAAATGAGTGTACACGGACTTGTTTACGATATGACAGTAAAAGCCGCAAAAGAAGCTGCTCTAGGAGCCGGAGCTAACATCAAATTAATTACATCTGGAATATTAGAGGATTACCAATTAGAAGAAATTATGAGTGAAGAATTAAATATCATCATGATTTCAGGTGGAGTAGATTTTGGCGAAAGAAAAACAGCCTTAGAGAACGCTAAAAATATTGCAAAATTAAAATTAAATATTCCAGTTATTTATGCCGGGAATATTCAAAACCAAAATCTCGTTAAGAAATACTTTTTAGAAGAAAACCAATTGGATTATCTTTACCTCAGTAATAATGTTTATCCGAAAATTGATTGTTTAGATGTCGAAAACACAAGGATTATCATTCAAAATGTTTTTGAAAAGCACATAATTAAAGCTCCCGGCATGGAAAGGGTTAAAGAAATAGTAAATGAGGCAATCATACCAACTCCAGGAGCTGTAATGCAAGCCTCAAAACTAATGTACGAGTATTTAGGTGACTTAATCACTGTTGATGTTGGCGGAGCTACAACTGATATCCATTCAGTAACGGAAGGCAAGGATGAAATTTCAAAAATACTTATAGCTCCTGAACCCTTTGCTAAAAGAACGGTTGAAGGTGATTTGGGTGTCTATATAAATAAAAATAACATTGTTGAATTAATAGGTAAAGAAAACATATGTAAAAAGCTAAATATAAAAGTTGAAAAACTAGATAGCTTATTGAAAGAATATAAACCAATACCAAATGATGATCAAATTTCATTAACTGAACTTTTAGCAAAAACAGCTTTTGAAATTTCATTAAAACGTCATGCTGGAAAACTAGTACATATGTTTAATGGTAGCGGTAAAGTTACTTACGCCGAAGGAAAAGATTTAAGTAATGTTAAATACATAATAGCTACCGGTGGAGCTTTAACTAGACTTCCTAATAGAATAGATATTATTATGGATGTATTGAGAAAACAGAATGGTCTAGTTCTCAGTCCATCGCCAAAATCAATAGCTTTGATAGATAATGATTACATAATGGCATCTTTAGGAGTGTTAAGTATTAAGCACCCAAAAGCAGCTTTATTATTATTAAAGAAAAGTTTGAGGATTGAATAATGTATCCTAGAGTTAGTGTCGATTTAGAAAAATTAAAATTCAACTGTCTAAAAATGATAGAATATTCAAAAAATAATGGCATAGATTATATTATGCCTGTTATTAAAGTTTTAGCTGGTGATAAAAAAATAGCTAGTATTTTCGATGAATGTGGATTTGATTATATTGGTGACTCTAGAATTAAAAATTTGAAACTTTACCATAGACTAAGAGCTAAAAAGTACTTAGTAAGGATTCCTTCTTTATCAGAAGTAAAAGATGTTGTTAAATATGCTAACCTGTCTTTAAACAGCGAACTAGAAACCATTAAAGCTCTGAATTTAGAGGCTGAAAGGCAAAATAAAAAACACGAAATAATTTTAATGTTCGATCTTGGAGACCTGAGAGAAGGATTTTATTATAGTTATGAACACAATAAAAATATTAAGGAAATCTTAGAATTAGAAAATATAATTCTAAAAGGTATAGGAACGAACTTAACTTGTTATGGAGGACTTATTCCAAGTTTTGATATACTTAACAGATTAGTAGAAATTAAAAATAATATTGAAGATTATTTTCAAATATCTCTAGATTTTATCTCTGGCGGTAATTCTTCTTCTCTTTATCTTTTCGGCAAAAATCAGATTCCTAAGGATATAAATTCCTTAAGAATAGGTGAAGGCATTTTCTTTGGTAAAGAAACTGCTTACTCAACTGACATCGACGGTTTCTATCATGACATATTTACTCTACAAGCTGAAATTATTGAATGTAAAACAAAACCTTCATTCCCTGATGGAGAAACCTCAATAAACTCCTTTGGAGAAAAGACTTATATTGAAGATAAAGGATTAATGAAACGAGCCATTTTGGCTGTGGGAAAACAAGATGTTATTCTTGAAAATTTAAAACCAAGAGATAATGAGTTAGAAATAATAGGCGGTAGTAGTGATCACCTTATTATTAATTTAAATAACACAAGCTATAAAATTGGAGATATAATTGAGTTTGATTTAAACTACCCCGGGTTGTTACACCTAATGAACTCTCCATATGTGAAGAGACATTATAAAAAAAAGCCTTAAATAGGCTTATTTTACTTTCTGTTTTTGATATAGGTAACAGTTAATTCTTTTTTTACTTCAAACTCTTTCATTTTCTCGAAAAATTGTAAAGGTCTAATGTTATCTCCGTAATTTCTAGGATGAAACCCTGGAAACTTCTTCTGTAATAATTGAGCTATTAAACTCCAGTACGCCCATCCATCATCTTCTAGATTAGCATTAATTATGTTTGTTAACTCTTGTTTTATTCTTCTTAGTGGAGTAATAGAACTAACTACTTTAGTTGTTGTTTTAGGCATTTTTTTCTTATCTTCTTTAAGTTCTACTTCTGTTGGTTCTACAGGTTGATCACCTTTTAACATTTTGTCAAGGTATGCAAAGGTCTCACAAGAGTTTACCAATGATATTGGTGTCTTAGACTCACCCATACCAAAAACAAACATGTTATCTTCTCTTAATCTTGTGACTAGTTTTGTAAAATCACTATCACTTGACACTATACAAAAGCTATTAACTTTTTCCGAATACAATATATCCATAGCATCAATTATTAAAGTGAAATCGGAAGAATTCTTTCCGGAAGTGTATGCATACTGTTGAACTGGTGTCAAACCAAATTCGCTGATTTTATTTTTCCAAGGATTAAGTTGTGGAGTCGTCCAATCTCCATAAACCCTCCGATAATTTATTGTTCCATATTTATTTGCTTCATCAATTATTATTTCAATGTAACTTGGGCTAATATTTTCCGCATCGATTAATAATGCAATGCTCTTATTTTTTATTTCCATTTTAACACCTCACCACCCTATTATAACAAATAATTGCTATAATTTGGCAATTTATTTAATAAAATACATTAAAGGAGCTTGAAATGAAAAAAAACAAAATTTTATACGAGTGGATTGATGAAATCAGTCTACACACAAAACCAAAAGAAATAGTATTTTGGTCTGGAAAAAAATCTCAGTACGATGAAGTTTCTGAAGAAGTCGTACGAGATGGTAAGGCAATAAAACTGAATCCAGAAAAAAGACCAAGATCTTTATTATTTAGATCTGATCCTTCAGATGTAGCTAGAGTAGAAAAGAGAACTTTTATCTCTACTACTGAAGAAATAACTGCTGGTCCGACAAATAATTGGGTATCTAAAAAAGAATTAATGCCATTAATGTGGAATTTATATGATGGCTGTATGTCAGGAAGAACAATGTATGTAATTCCATTCTCGATGGGACCAGTCGGGTTAGAAATGTCTCGTCTTGGCGTAGAAATAACCGATAGTCCCTATGTAGCTTTAAATATGCACATAATGACAAGAACAGGCGATGAAGTACTAGAACTAATCAATAACGGTCAAGATTTTGTTAAATGTCTTCATTCCGTTGGTTATCCTTTGAAACCAGGAGATGAAGACCCGAGTTGGCCTTGTGCACCGATGGAGAGCAAATATATAACTCAGTTCCCGGAAGAAAGAATGATATGGTCATATGGTTCTGGATACGGCGGCAATGCTTTACTAGGTAAAAAGTGTTTTGCCTTAAGAATTGCTTCAGCTATAGCTAAAGATGAAGGTTGGTTAGCTGAACATATGTTAATTCTAAAGCTAACTAGTCCTGAAAACAAAGTAAAATATATCACAGGTGCTTTTCCAAGCGCTTGCGGTAAAACAAACCTAGCCATGATTACTCCTTCTTTAAAAGGATGGAAGGCAGAAACTCTAGGCGATGATATAGCTTGGTTAAAAGTTAAAGAAGACGGTTATATGTATGCAATAAATCCGGAAGCAGGATTTTTTGGAGTAACATCTGGAACATCTTATAAAACCAACCCGATTGCGATGGAATCAATAAAATCAGATACAATATTTACTAATGTAGCTTTAACTGATGATGGAGATGTTTGGTGGGAAGGAATTAATGAAGCACCTAACCACTTAGTCGATTGGTTAGGTAAAGACTGGTATAAGGGTATGGATAATAGACCTGATCATCCAAACGCAAGATTCACAGCGCCTTTAACCAATTGTCCTTCTCTGGCAAAAGAATACAATGAACCAGTTCCTATTTCAGCAGTACTATTTGGAGGTAGGAGACCTTCTACAATTCCATTGGTTAATCAAAGTTACAGTTTTAATCACGGAATATTCTTCGGCTCTATTATGGGTTCTGAGATAACTGCTGCAGCTATCGATGAAAACATAGGAAAAGTTAGAAGAGATCCTTTCGCTATGTTACCTTTCATTGGCTATAATATTTACGATTATATCAATCACTGGGAGGAAGTTTCAAAACTTACAACACCAGAAAAGCTTCCTAAAATTTTTTATATAAATTGGTTTAGAAAAGATAAAAGCAGATTCCTATGGCCTGGTTTTGGCGAAAACAGTAGGGTTTTAAAATGGATATTTGAAAGAGTAGACGGAGTGAATAATTATTATGAAACTCCTATTGGTATATTACCGGATATTAAAAAACTAGATCTTAATGGCCTTAATATTTCAAAGGATGATTTAAACAAAGTCTTTGAAGTTGATAAAGAAGAATGGATAAATGAAATAGAATTAATAAAAAAATATTACAATAATATTTATGGCGATAATATTCCTAAAGTGCTTAGCGTAGAACTTGAAAAAATGATTAAGAGATTTGAATAATTACCAATATTATAAAAGGGGCAAAATTTTTCCCCTTTTATATTTTTTTCATATCATTTTCAAATCTTTTAATTATAAGTTATAATTATTATGGAAAATAATAGGTGATACAATGAAAAAAGCTTTTATAACAGTAATAATTTTATACTTCATTCAAGGTGTTATTCACAACTTAGGACATCCTGTAACTCCCGCGTTTGTTAGAAGCCTTGAAATTCCAGACTATATGTTTGGTTTTTTCTACGCAACAATGAGTTTCGGCTTAATGGTTGGAGCCCCTATTTGGGGTATTATTGCTGATAGAAGAAAAAAAAGCACTATTATGGCAATAGGCTTATTATTATATAGCATTGGACAATTCGGATTTGGCTTTTCAAACAACATGTATTGGATGGTCTTTTTTAGATTTCTAAGCGGATTTGGAGTCGCTAGTTCAATGACCTTGTTTGTATCTCATATGATTGAGGTTAGTAAGCCTGAATCAAGAGCCAAACATTTAGCGTGGCTAGCTGCTGGTTTAGCTCTTGGTGGTAGTGTTGGTTATGCTTTAGGCGGATTTATAAGTACCAATGACTATCTAGTACAAATTCTAAATACAGATGATTTAAGAAATGTATTTTTCATACAAGGTTTACTAAATATTTTACACTCCATAAATGTTTATATTTTGATTAGTGAAAAAGATGTTTTAAATAAGGCTGAGCAAAAACCTTCTTTTATTGACAGTTTTAAAAATATCAAAAATATAAAATTTAATCTTGTTTTATTCCTTATCTCCTTAACTTTTATTAGTATATCAATAACTAACCTTTCCAAATATTTAGATGTGTATTTTGATGATTTAGGTTATAGTTCTGGCGATATCGGTAATTTTGTTTTTGTTACAGGGGTAGTATCAATAGCTACCAGCGTATTAATAGTACCATTTATTGTTAAACTTCGAAAAAACCTTTTAATAATGATTATCACACAAATTATCAGTATCTTTGCAATCATTTATGTATTTAGAGGAAATAATTTTATTCTCCTAGTTTATACAGTCTATATGATTTTCATTATAGGCAGATCAATTTATCAACCTTTAGAACAAAACTTTATTGCAGATAATGCAAATAAAGGCTTTTATAGTTCTATCATGGGAATTAGACAATCATTTTATTCAATAGGTATGATTATCGGTCCTTTAATAGCTGGATTTCTATATGAATTAAAACCAATTTATGTTTTTGATTTTTCAGCTCTGATGATTTTCATTGGCTTATTATTGATGATAATTGTTTATATCAGAATAAAAAAGAATAACGATATGAATAATTCCTAGCAAATCATTTTCTAACAATTACTATTTATGATAGAATGAGTGTAAGAGGTGATATAATGTCAATTTATGATTTTTCTATAAAAAACATAGAAAGAAAAGATGTAACTCTAAGTAAATATGAAGGCAAGGTATTATTAATTTTTAACTCGGCTACGAAATGCGGTTATACACCACAATACAAAGGAATTCAAGAATTATATGAAAAATACAAAAACAAAGGTTTTGAAGTAATTGATCTACCATGTAATCAATTTATGAATCAAGCTCCAGGAACTGATGAAGAACTTGCAGGTTTTTGCCAAGTAAATTATCATACAACATTTGAAACATTCGCTAAAATAAAAGTAAATGGCGATGATGCAATTGACCTATACAAGTATTTAAAGAAAATAAAACCCAACGATGAAGAACCAGGAAATGAATCCAAACAAGCTTCAATTATTGATAAAATTAGTAGTTCAAACATTAAATGGAACTTTACAAAATTCATAATCGATAGAAAAGGTAATGTTTTTGGAAGATATGCCTCGAAGACAAAACCAGAAGATTTATCAGAAGTTATCGAAAGATTATTATAATAAGATAGAGGTGAAATATTTCACCTCTAATTTTTTATAAAATATAATTTGGTTTCTCAGCTTTCAGGTACTTATAAAGATTTATCCTAGTCATCTCATACAATCTATCCTTCATATAAGGACTACTTGATGCGTTATGCGGTGTTATGAATACATTATCTAAGTTCCATAATTCACTTGTTTTTGGTAAGGGTTCTGGGCTTGTAACATCTAAACCAGCACCTCTAATTTGTTTATGTTTTAGAGCTTCTATTAAAGCTTCTTGATCAATCACGTCACCTCTAGCAATATTAATTAAAAGAGCGTTTGATTTCATAAGAGTGATTCTTCTAGAATCTAATATTTTAATTGTTTCATCATTTAATGGTAAAGCTAGTATTAAATAATCAGAATTCTTAATTAAATAATCTAAACCTTCATCATCAGTAAATATTTCATCAAAAAAAGGAACAGAAGATTTAGTTCTCTTATATCCTAATACTTTTTGTGCACCAAAAGCTTTCATTCTTTTTGCTATTTCTTGGCCTATAGATCCAGTCCCTAAAATACCGACGATTGAGTTGAAAATTTCTGGTTCTTTTTTTATTGGTTCCCATTTTTTTGATTTCATAGAATCTAGATAATATTTAGTATTTCTATTAAAATACAAAATTTTAGAAAATACATCTTCAGCGATTGATATAGAAAAAATGTCTCTAGCATTGCTAATCATAATTTCTTGTTTCTTAATTTCTTCTATATTTACATTATCAAAACCTGCCATTAGTAATTGAATCCACTTTAAGTTTCTATATTTTTTGAAATCAAGGTTTTTTATCGTAGAATTCATTACAATCATAACTTCAACTTCATTATCATCTAAATTTTCAATAAAATCAACTTGTTCAAATTCATCTAATAAACTTTTATAATTATCTCTACCAAACATTTTTTTATCAATAAATACTTTCATAACCCGCACCTCTTTCTTAAAAATTATTATAACACAAATTAAAAATGTATGAATTAACCATACATTTTTTTTATTATGAAATTTACCAATCTTTTAGGTAAAACTCTATTCAAAAATACAAAAGACTTATACGTAAACCCTACTGTTTTAGAGATTGGCATTCTTTTTTTATTAATTAACTTATAAATAACCTTAGAAACTGAAATTGGACTCATTCCATTTTCTTCATCTTTTGCCATTCTTTTAAGTGAATTTTTTATTCTTTCTCCATATAAACTATCTTCAATCACTAAAGGCATTTCCCTGTTCTTAGTAAATCCAGTTTTTATATCACCTGGTAAAACAGTCGATACTTGAATATTAAATGGTTCTAACTCTATTCTTAATCCTTCAGTAAAAGCACTAATAGCTGCCTTTGTCATTGAATAAAATGTTTGGAAAGGGATAATTAACTCTCCTGCTACTGACCCGATATTGATTATTTTAGTATTCTTATTTTTTCTTAACAATGGTATTAAATTCTTCGTTAATAAGAAATGGCCAAAAACATTAACAGAAAATATCTTTTTAACTTCCTCATAACTACTATGTTCAACAGCACCCGATACGCCCATACCAGCACAGTTAATTAAACAATCTATCGATTCATAATCCTTACCAATCTTTTTTGAAAGTTCAACAACTTCTACTTCGTTTGTTATATCGCATAAATAGTAATGAAAACTATATTCTTCTTTTGGATAACTTCTAGATATCCCTATTACTTTATAACCTTTTGCGTGTAAAAACTGAGCTGTAGAAAAGCCAATACCGCTAGAAGCTCCAGATATGACAACAGTTTTACTCATTTTTTTCTTCTAACATCCTCATCAAAGATTCATCATCTTCAGGTAAATTATTTAAAACATCAGCTATTATATCAACAGCTTCATCCATAAGTTCTTCAGTATGAGTAGAAGTATAAGAAGTTCTTATTAAACATTCTCCCTCTGGAGTTGCTGGTGGTAAAACAGGGTTGACATAAACACCCTTTTCATACAATATTTTACAAGCTATAACTGTTCTTAGCATAGAATAAGTATAGATAGGAATAATTGGGACTATAGAGTTCTCCATTATTGTTAAACCTTTTCTTTTTAAACCTGTTCTAACATATTTTGCTATATCTAATAAAGCTTTAGGTCTTTCGGGTTCGTTTTTAAGAATTCTTAATGCTTCCAAAGCAGTAGCCGCATTAGATGGTGTTATTGCGGCACAAAAGATAAATGGTCTCGATTTATGCTTAACATACTCAACAACTTTTTTGTCAGCTACCATATAGCCGCCTAAACTAGCTAATGATTTTGAAAATGTACCCATAATTATATCAACTTTATCTTCTAACCCAAAATACTCAGCTGTTCCTCTACCACGTTCTCCCAAAACACCAAAACCATGAGCGTCATCTACCATTACTCTAGCGTTATACTTTTCTGCCAATTTAACAATTTCAGGAAGTTTACAAATATCTCCGCTCATAGAAAAAACTCCATCTGTAACGATTAGTTTCCCTTTGTTTGGATCAGCTTTAATCAATTTCTTTTCTAAATCTTCCATATCGTTATGTTGGTATCTTACCATTTCAGCGTAAGAAAGTCTTGCGCCATCATAAATAGATGCGTGATTTTCTCTATCACAAAAAATCAAGTCATTTCTTCCAGCTATAGCTGAAATGATACCTAGATTACTCTGAAATCCAGTTGAAAAAGTAACGCAGGCTTCTTTATGTAGAAATTCTGCTAGTTCCTCTTCAAGCACTATGTGTGTAGTTAATGTACCATTTAAAAATCTCGAACCAGAAACTCCAGATCCGAACTCTTTTAAAGCTTTAACTCCCGCCTCAATAACTCTTGAATCTCCTGTTAGACCTAAATAGTTGTTAGACCCAATCATGATTCTTCTCTTGCCTTCCATGAATACTTCGATATCTTGCTTTGTTTCTAATGCGTGAAAATAAGGATAAATTCCAAGACTCTTATATTCGTCGACTAAAGTAAAGTCGTCACATTTTTTAAATAAATCCATATTGTGCCCTCCCTAAAAAAAATATATGGCAAATTGCTTTACATGTAAGCAATTATACCATATATGGTTTTTTTTGTATATTGAATAATATAACTTTTACTCTGTCCTTAATGCAATAACTGGGTCTTTCTTTGAAGCCATCCTTGCAGGAATAAATCCTGCGATGTACGCTAGAAAAACACTTATCAAAATTAATACAATCATATGTAGTGGAGCTAACTTAGCGACATTTGGCATATCTGCTAAATTTTCAATTATAATATTTATCGGAATAATTAACAAAATACTGACTATTATTCCAACCAATCCAGCAGCTAATCCGATAATAAGATTTTCTGAGTTAAATACTCTAGATATATCTTTTTTTCTAGCACCCAAGGCTCTTAAAACACCTATTTCTTTAGTTCTTTCTATAACAGAAATATAAGTAATGATTGATATCATTATTGATGATACCACTAATGAGATAGCTGCAAAAGCGATTAAAACTATTGAAATTGTATCAATTACTCCACCAACCATTGAAGTAATCAAAGAAGCTTGGTCAACATATTCCACCTTAAGTTCGCTTTCTTTTTCTGTTCCATCTTCATTAAAATTATATTGATCTAAATAAGACTTAACTTTGTCTTTGTTCTCAAAATTATTTGGATACAATGAGATAGTATCTATTCCTCCAACTTCAGCTGGATAAGTTTCATAAAGATAGCTAGCAAAATCAGAATCATATCCTAATCCATTTATAAGCAAGGAAACATTTGAACCTTCCTTGGCTCTAATTATGCCAGAAATTTCTATATTCAAAGCATCATTTATATCACTAGTGAAAATATCATATTCTCCCATATATAATTTGAAATTTTTGCCTACAATATCATCAAAGCTATATTGAGTTTCATCATCTGTATCAAAACCTAAGATTTGCAATGTCGACTTAAATATTTGATTATACTCATTAACAACTAAGTATACTTGGAATACTTCTTCTTCATAATCTTGTACAGGTACAGTACCATAAATTACTTCATAATTGTTATCAAATACTTGTCCTTCTGGTAATAAAGTAAAGAATGAAGAGCCAAAACCTAAGGCTTCACCAGGATTTGATGCTTCATCTCCTTCGATTGTTTCTGAGTAAATCGGTATGTATTGTTCGCCTAATCCTGAAATTGATAACTCCGCTAACAGTGACATATTAACTTTTCTTTGATATTTAACCCCACTTAAAGTTAATTGGCCTTCATTTTCAACATATTCTTTAACAAACTCAACATAATCTTCAGTAATATTGTTATCATCTAAAAAACTCTGGAATCTATTTTCATCATACATAGTCGCATAATTTTGATCCGGATAAATCTCTAATTCTGTGTCTTGATTAGATTCACGAATCTTTTGAAAATCTACTCTAGATTCGGTAACTGTAATTGGGTACCCAGATAAAGTATCTCTTTCAAACTTATCAATTTCTTTGTCTAAACCATTTGACAAGGAAAGGATTAATGCTATGCCAATTATGCCTATACTACCAGCGAAAGCAGTTAATAGGGTTCTTCCAAGTTTTGTGCTGATATTATTAAAAGAAGATACTAAAGCTGTTCTAAAACTCATTGAAGTCTTCTTCAATGTCAATTTTGAATTATCTTTTAAATCTTTTTCAATCGGATCAGAATCATCAATTATTCTACCATCCTTGAGTTTAATTATTCTAGTAGCATATCTATAAGCCATTTCAGAATCATGTGTT
>Ga0265295_1005277_pt1 | contig 16624 bp, 13 predicted proteins | sample Munlansysbiofilm_FD_192503 | JGI IMG/M metagenome (GOLD analysis project Ga0265295, IMG submission 192503) | Leachate microbial communities from a municipal landfill in Southern Ontario, Canada - Methane capture system biofilm | ecosystem: Engineered > Solid waste > Landfill > Unclassified ...
ACGCTTGCCGCCAGAGGGCAGGAAAATCCCGCGTATCCGCCCAGCCCCAGCACCACGTCCGGTTTGAATTCACGCAGCAGCCGCCAGGACTTGTAGAGACTGCGTCCCAGCCACACGGCCGTGGCCACGTTCTTGATGCCGCGCCCCAGAACGCCCTGGGCAGGCAGGGCCACAAAAGGCAATCCGGCCGCCCGCGCCCATTCGCCTTCGGGTCCGCGCTCCGAACCCACGAACAGGATCTCGCAGCCTGGCACTGCGGCGCAAAGGGACTCCGCCACTGCCAGAGCCGGGAAAATGTGGCCTCCGGTGCCGCCTGTGGTCAAAATCAAACGTTTCATGCCTTGACCTTCCGGGACAGGTTGAGCAGCACCCCGGTGCAGAAAAAAGCGGCCAGCAGATGGCTGCCGCCGTAGCTCAAAAACGGCATGGGCACGCCCTTGGGGGGAATTGCGCCCAAAACCACGCCCATGTTCAGGATTCCGCCGACGATCACGATCGCCCCCATGCCGAAGGCGGTGATGCGATCGTGCATGGAAGTCTGCCTGATGCTGATCGCGAGCGTCCGCCACAGGACCACGCCGAGCAGGATGATGATGAGCGAAACGCCGACAAAACCCAATTCTTCGCCGAGTACGGACATGATGAAGTCATTGTGCGCTTCGGGCAGGAAGAAAAGCTTCTGCTTGCCCTCGCCCAGCCCCTGCCCGACCCATCCGCCGGAACCCAGCCCGTAAAGCGACTGCACCAGCTGGTATCCCGAGTTCTGGGCGTCCTGGAACGGATCCAGAAAGGAAAAGACCCTTCTGAAACGATACGGCGAATTGACCACCAGCAACGCCGCCGAGACCAGGGCCAGGATGATGGCCGAGCCCAGGAAAATGATGCGCGTTCCACCGACCAGACACATCAGAAAAAGCAGCCCCGCCAGAAACACCGCGCCGCCGAAATCCGGCTGCAACAGCAGCAGAAAACAGAGGCTGCCGGTCACCATGATCGGCGGCAGAAAACCCACGCTGAACGTTTTGACCAGATCCTGCTTGTTGGCGAAAAAATAGGACAGATAGAATACCAGCGCGATTTTCGCGGCCTCCAGCGGCTGAACCGAAAAAGGCCCTATCCGCAGCCAGCGGCTTGCTCCGCCCGCAGTGGTGGCGAACGGCGAAAAAACGGTCATGAGCAGAAGTCCCGCCGCCAGCAAAATCCAGAGGTAGGTGTGGCGATAGAAAAATTCCATGTTCGCGCGGGCCGCGATCGTCAGCACGACGCCCCCGGCGACCATGAACAGCACCTGCTTCCAGAACAGGGCGTATTTGTCGCCGTAAACCTTCTCGGCCATGATCCCGCTTGCGCTGAGGACCATGATCAGCCCGATGGAGGCCAGGCAAATCACCGCCCCCAAAAGGATGACGTCAAAGCTCATGAGTTGGCGGGCCGCTTCGCGCTGGGTGATCTTCATGATGCGCCCTCCACCCATTCGCGTACCGCACGCTGGAAAGTCTTGCCCCGCTCCTTGTAGTTGGCAAAAAGGTCAAAGCTGGCCGTGGCCGGAGACAGCAGCACGCACTCTCCGTCGCGGGCGTCGGCGGCGGCCCTGAACACGGCCTCTTCCAGCGTCGCGTCCCAGCTGATTTCCTTGCCGCAATCACTCCAGGCCTCTTCAAAAATTTCCCGCGACTGCCCGAACAGATACACTGCGCGGACCTTCTCACGCAGAACCGGCAACACCGCTCCAAGATCACCGCCTTTGAACACGCCGCCCGCCAAGAGACGCACGGGGCGGTCCTGGCTTTTGAGGGCCGCGATCATGGAGTCGATGGTCGTGGACTTGGAATCGTCGATAAAAACGATGCCGTTGTGCTCCGCCACGGCCTCGATGCGATGCGCCAGGGTGGAGAAGCCATCGATTCCGCGCTGCACATCCTCCTGGGAAAGCCCGAAATAGCGGCAGGCCAGATAGGCCGCTTCCATGTTTTCGCGGTTGTGCTCACCCGGCAATCCCGGACACGTAAAACGGGGGCTGGCCACGAAATAAACCCTGCGGCTGCGGGTGAAATTCCGTCTCTCCAGCTCATCCTTCATGGACAGGGGCACCACGGCCAGGTCCTCTGCCTCCATGTGCGTAAACATGGAGAGCTTTGCGCTCAGGTACTCTTCCATGGTCTCATGGTAGTCGAGGTGGTTGGCCGAAAAATTGAGCAGCACGCCCACGCGGGGATGGAACGACGGAGAATTCTGCAACTGGAAACTGGATACTTCGAGCACCAGAATGTCGGCCTGCTCGTCGCCCAGCAGATACTCGCAAAGAGGCGTGCCGATATTTCCGCCGGTGAAGACCTTTTTGCCGTTTGCTTCCAGAATGCGGCTGATGAGCGTCGTGGTCGTGGTTTTCCCGTTGGTTCCGGTCACCGCGATGATTGGTTCGGACACGAACCAGCTCGCCAGTTCCAGTTCGGACACCACCTGCACGCCTGCAGGCAGGAGCGAGGCTACTTTCGAGCGGGCGATGCCCGGGCTCAAGACAATGAGGTCGGCACCTTCAAAATGCGCGGGCGCGTGCTCGCCGGCGTAGACCTCAAATCCCGGGTCGGCGGGCACCTTGGCAGCGCTGGCCGCGTTTTTCTCCAGCACGCGCACAGCCGCGCCCATGCGCGCCAGAAGACGCGCCGCCGCGATGCCGGAAGCTCCCGCTCCCAGCACGACCGCGGTGTGGCCGCGAAGCTGATTATCGTGGATGAATTCGCGCATTGCCTTCCTACCTGAGCTTCAGTGTTCCCAGAGCCATGACCGCCAGCAAGAGCGACAGAATCCAGAAACGGATGATGATTTTCGACTCGTGAATGCCTTTCTTCTCGAAATGATGGTGCAACGGCGCCATGCGGAAGATCCTTTTGCCGCCACTGACCTTGAAATATCCGACCTGCAGGATGACCGACAGGGTCTCGACCACGAAGAGGCCGCCCACGATGACAAGAAGCAGTTCCTGCTTGCACAGGATGGCGATGAACCCGAGGGTGCCGCCGATGCTCAGGCTGCCCACGTCGCCCATGAAGACCTGCGCCGGAAAGGCGTTGAACCACAGAAATCCCAGGCCCGCCCCGACCATGGCGCCGCAGATCACCGTCACCTCGCCGACCCCGGCGATGTAGGACACCTGCAGATAGTTCGCGAGGTTCACGTGTCCGGCCACATAGACGAAGAGGGCGAAGCACCCGGCCGAAACCACGGCCGGGCCGATGGCCAGCCCGTCAAGACCGTCGGTCAGGTTCACTCCGTTGGAAGCCCCGATCATGACGAAAAGTCCGAAAGGCACATAAACCCAGGTCAGGTCCGGATTGAAATTCTTGAAAAACGGCACCATGAGCTTGGTCGAATACTCCGGAAACGAGACCAGGAGCGACACCGCGCCCACGCTGACGATGAGCTGCCCCAGAAGCTTGATCCTCGGCGAGAGGCCATCGTTGTGTCTGCGCACAACCTTGATGTAGTCGTCGACAAAGCCGACCGCGCCGAAACCGAGAAAGACCAGCACCGTCAGCCAGATGTATTTGTTGGTTAAATCGCTCCACAAAAAGACGCTGACCAGCATGCAGAACCCGAACAGCAAGCCGCCCATGGTCGGAGTTCCGCTCTTGGCCTGATGATCCGGGCCGCCTTCCTTGATGTACTGGCCGAACTTCAGCCTGCGCAACCATCTGATACAGATGGGGCCAATGATGATGGACAAGATAAGCGCCGTCAGCATGGCATAGATGGAGCGGAACGTTATATAGCGAAAAACGTTCAACATGCTCACTTGGTCGCTTAAGGGGTACAGCAGATGATAGATCACGCCCAGCTCCTTTCCAGAGCAGAATAATACTGCTCCATTTTACAGCCCCGCGACCCCTTGAAGAGCATCACACCCTGATCGCAGCGCACCGCGTTCAAGGCCTGCAGAACTTCTTCCGCCCCGGACACTTTCATAAAAATACCATTGAACTCGCCCAGTCCGGCCTTGACGTCTTCCGCGTGGCGGCCCTGAAAAAAGCAGTGCGACGCGCCCGTGCCCGCGATCAGTCCGCCCAGCTCGCGATGCGCGCGGACGCTGTCCCGGCCCAGTTCGAGCATGTCGCCAAGGACCAGCACCAGCCGCTTGCCTTCGCCAAGTCGCTTGGCCTCGTCGATGGAGCGGGCCATGGACACCGGGTTGGCATTGTAGGTGTCGTCGATGAAAAGCCACGTTCCGACGCGGCTCTGCACGAAACGCTGGGCCACCGGGCTGTATGCGGCCAGCGCGGACTCGACGGCCGCAAAGGTCATGCCCATCTCCATGGCCATGGCCACAACCGCGGCCAGATTCTCCGCGACATGGATGTTGCCCGACACCGTGCAACGCAGCTCCTCCTGCCCGACGCGGAAGGTGTAGGAAATTGCGCCCGCCATGTTCTCCTGCCGCAGGCACGAATAGTCGGCCCGGGCGCCGGTTCCGGAAAACGTCACCAGCTTCGGACCGCGTTTGGCGCTCTGCCGCGCAAGCTCGGGATAGTCGGCATTGACGCAGGCGAACCCGCCCTTGCGGACATGATCGAGTAAAACCGCCTTCTGCTCCGCCACGCCGGCCAGGCTGCCCAGCCCTTCCAGATGACAGGCGCCGATGTTGACCAGCAGCGCGGCGTCGGGGGCCAGGATATACCCCAGCTCGTCCATGTCTCCGGGACGGCTGATGCCAAGCTCCAGGACCCAGAAATCCTCGTCGCCGTCCATCTCCAGAATGGACAGGGGCAGACCGATCTGATTGTTCAGATTGCGAAAATTTTTGGCGGTGCGACCTGTGGCCGACAGCACCTGCGCCAGCATCTCCTTGACCGTGGTCTTGCCCGCCGATCCGCTCACGCCGACAACCCTGGCGCGGGTCTTTTCCCGCCAGGCCCGGGCCAGCCGACCCAGCGCCGATGTCGTATCCCGCACCAGCAGGACCGGTACGTCCAGATCAAGAGGGGCGCTGGCCACCACGGCGCAGGCGCCGTTTTCCACTGCCTGACGCGCGAATTCATGCCCGTCGAGCTTGTGCCCGACGATGCAGAAAAAGAGGTCGCCCTTGCGAACGGCCCGGCTGTCGATGCAGACCCGGCCCACGGCCAGATCATGGTCCTGTTCGATGCTCGCGGCCATGGCCGAGGCGATTTGCGTCAGGGTCATGTTCATGCCAGACACTCCCGCACGACCTCGAAGTCCGAAAAATGACGCTTTTCCGTGCCGATGACCTGATAATCCTCATGGCCCTTGCCGGCGATGAGCAGGGCGTCTCCCGGCCGCATGCTCTTTACGGCCAGAGCGATGGCCTTGCGCCGATCGACTTCGCGCAGAACCAGACGCGCGCCGGCCAGGCCCGGTTCGATCTGGTCGAGGATGGACTCGGGATCCTCGGTGCGAGGGTTGTCCGAAGTGACCACGGCCACGTCGGCATGCCTGGCCACGGCCGCGCCCATGAGCGGCCTCTTGCTCGCATCGCGATCGCCGCCGCAACCGAACACCGTGATCAGGCGCTTGAAACCCATGCTTTTGAGCGCCACCGAAACTTTTTCCAGCGCGTCCGGAGTGTGGGCATAGTCAATGAAGATATTCAGATCGCGCGTGTTGGGCACCCTCTCCAGGCGTCCGGGAGCACCCGGAGCCTGACTCAGGCAAGCGCACTGCGCCGCGGTCAGCCCCAGCAGCAGTCCCGTGCCCACGGCCGAGAGCAGGTTGTAGGCGTTGTGACGGCCCACCAGGCTCGTGCGCAGTTCCCAGGTATTCCCGTCGTGACTGATGCCCAGGGTCATGCCCTCGGTCCCGGCGCCGAGGATCCGGCACCGCAGCTCGGCATCATCGGACTCAAGTCCGAATCCCAGCAGATCGGGACGCATCATTTTCAGACGCCGCCCATACGCGTCGTCGACATTGACGAGGCCCCGGGCGCAACGCGCCGGGCCATCCAGAAACAGACGCCCCTTGGCCTCGAAATACCGCTCCATGTCCCCATGGTAGTCCAGGTGGTCCTGAGTCAGATTCGAAAACACGCCCACTTCCACGGGCAAACCGGCCATGCGCTCCTGATCCAGGGCATGGGAGGAGACCTCCATGACCAGACACTCCACACCGTCGTCGACCATGCGGCCGACCAGCCGGTGCAGACTCAGGCAATCCGGGGTGGTCATGGTCGCGGGTATGTCCACGCCGGGCCAGGAGCACTGCACCGTACCGATCAACCCGGTTGAAAACCCGTTTCGGCTGAGCATGAAATGAATCAGGTGAGCCGTGGTGGTCTTGCCGTTGGTGCCGGTCACGCCGACAATCCTCGGCAGACGGGACTCCGTCCCGCAGGTCGCGCGGGCCAGCACGCCAAGGGTCTGCGCGGGGTTCGGCACCGCGAGCATGGAAACGCCCTCCACCGGGGCGACAGTGACACCCTCTTTGTGCACCACGACCCGCGCGCCCCGGGCCACCGCGTCCTCGATGTACCGCGCGCCGTCGACCCGCGTACCTGATAACGCAACGAAAACGTCGCCAGGCGTGATCGCACCCGAATGGGTGCGCAGTCCGGTTCCGCTTCGAAGCATTTCAAGCACGTTCTGTAGATTCATCTGGTTCATCCCTAACCCGGTTGCCCTGTCAGCCAGAGCTGACATTTCTTGTCCGCCGGCCATTTTTCGCCGGGGAGTGGCTTTTGCTTATCGATGATCACGCCCTGACCCTTGACCACGGGAACAATCCCACGCGCCACAAGGATCTCAAGCGCCTCGCGCACTGTCGCGCCCTGCAGATCCGGCATGAATTCCTGATCCACGCTGATATTTTCCATTCGCTGCACCGGGGCTGAAAACCGCTCCGGCGACACTTTTGCCATCTGCATCGTCTCCACCGGCTCGGCCAGCATGCCCGAAGAGTTGAGCAGCTGGACCCCTATATTGCGGACCTCGGGGGCAACCAGCACGCCGCCGTAATGTCCGGCCTGGGGCTCATCTACCATCATGCAGACCAGATAGCGGGGCTTATCGGCCGGAAAAATAGCCACAAACGATGCGACATATTCCCCGCCATAACCACCGGTCGGACTCGCTTTCTGGGCCGTCCCGGTCTTGCCCGCGACCCTCACCCCCTCGATGCGCGCCTGGGTGCCGGTGCCGTCCTCCTGGACCACTTCCTCAAGCATGGCCATGACCATCCTGGCCACATTCGAATCAAAGATGCGCCGGCCTTCCATCGGTCTTCCGGCCTCATGCACGAGACGCAGCGGCTGGCGGACCCCGCCGTTGGCGATGCACAGATATGCATCGGCCATCTGCAGCATGGTCACGCCCAAACCCTGCCCAAAAGAAATATTGGCCAACTCGACATCTTTCCATTGACCGACGGGATTGAGCAGCCCCGCCGATTCTCCGGGCAGAGGCAGTCCGACCCTGCGTCCGAAGCCAAGTTCCTGCAAATACCGATGAAACTTGGCCGCGCCGAGCTCAAGGCCGATTTTTGCCGCGCCGATATTGCTCGAATAGCGAATGATCTTGCTTACGGTCAGGTTTTCGTACTTGTGCGTGTCCTTGACGCGGCGGCCTTTGACGCTCCACTTTCCGTTTTCGCAGTAATATTCTTTCGTCGGGGTGCAGACCTTCTCCTGCAAGGCCGCCGCGACCATGATCGGCTTCATGGTCGAGCCCGGCTCGAAAATGTCCACGGCCATGCGGTTCTTCCACTCCCCACGCGTCTTCTTGACCGCGTTGGGATTGAAGAACGGATAGTGGCCCCAGGCCAGGATCTCGCCCGTGGGCACCTCGACCACCAGCGCCATCCCGGATTTGCCCTTGGCCCGGATCACGCTGCGCGCCAAGGCTTCTTCGGTGGCCAGCTGCACCTGGCTGTCCAGAGTCAGACGCAGGTCCTGACCGTTGAAAGAGCTCCTGTCCCCGCTTTCCAGCGACGACAGCCTTTTGCCGGCCGCATCCTTCTGCACGGTGTACTTGGTGGACGACGGCATGAGCAGGTCGTTGAAACTATTCTCAAGCCCTTCGATGCCGCGCCCGTCCATGTTCACGAAGCCGAGCAACTGCCCGGCCATGTGCCCCTGCGGATACTGACGGGAATTCTCGGTTTCCAGATAGACCCCGGGAAGCATCTCGGCCTTGACCGCCTCCGCCTGCGCGTCGCTGATCTTGCGGGCCACCCATACGAAACGTTTCTTGGGACCCAGCATGGCCGCGAGGCTTTTGGGACTCATTCCCAGAATCGAACCAAGACGATGCGAGACCGCCCAGACGTCCTTGACCTCGTTGGGACGGACATAGACGGACGGAGTCGCGATGGTCTTGGCCAGCAGGAGTCCGTTGCGATCGAAAATTTCGCCACGCTTTCCGGAAACGGTCTCCGAGGCCCAGTACTGACGATTGGCCATCTTGGCGTACTCGGGTCCCTTGACCACCTGCACGAAGTAGGCCCGGGCCCAGAGCCCCAGAAGCGCCAAAGCGAAAAGAACCCCGGCAAAGAGTATCTTGCCGCGGCTTCTGTCCTTTGCTGGCTTGCTTCCGGTTTTCGTCACTATTGAGCCTTGCCCTGCCTATTGCTGCATGGTGCGTATCTGGTCCCGCTTGGGCGGCTGCAAACCCGCCTTTTGCGCCCGGTCGCGCAGCGTCGCCGGGGCGAGCAGATAATGCAGTTCCACCTGTAATTTTGAATGCTGGTCCTGCTTTTCCTGCAGTTCGCGTTCGAGTACTTTCAATTCATACGCCAGATCGACCCGTTCGATATTGACCCAGACCAAAGCCAATCCGAGAATTATGGTCACCAAAAACATGACCCCGATGGTCATATATCCCTGGCCGGTCGCACTCACCGCGTCTCTCCGTCGACTCGTTCCGCCACGCGCAGCTTGGCGCTGCGGCTGCGGCTGTTGGCCCGCATCTCATCCTCGGTGGGAATAAGCGGCTTGCGAAAGGGAAGCCTGAGCTTTTGCGTATGTCCGCACTGACACACGGGGTACTCCCGCGGGCACAGGCAAGCGGAGCTTTCCTTGCGAAAAGCCCTCTTCACAATGCGGTCTTCCAAAGAGTGGAAGGAAATGACGCAGATACGCGCTCCAGGCCGCAAATGATCGACAATCCGCTCCAGAAAAAATTCAACTTCGCGCAACTCCTGATTCACTTCCAGCCGCAGGGCCTGAAAGGTCTTGGTCGCGGGATGATTGCGCGACAATGCGCGCCGCTTGGCCGGATACGCCGCAGCCACGATGCGGGCCAGCTCAAGGGTGGACTCGATCCGGGCAGTTTCCCTGATCTTGACGATGGCGCCCGCGATGCGCCCGGCCATGGGCTCTTCGCCGTAGTCCCACAACAGCTGGCGCAGCCGCTCGAACGAGGCTCCGTTGACGATGGCCGATGCGGGTTCACCGCCTGACCCAGGGTCCATGCGCATGTCAAGAGGGCCGTCCTGCAAAAAGGAAAAGCCCCGCTCCGGGCTGTCCAGTTGCAGGGAAGACACGCCCAGATCGGCGATCACGCCGTCGAGCTTGTCCCAGCCCACTTCCCGCAGGGCCCGGGAAAAATGTTGAAACGAAGTATGGGCCAGCTGCACGTTCTCGCCGTACCGCGCCAGCCTCTCCCCAGCCTTGGCCAAGGCCTGTTCGTCCCGGTCCAGCCCCAAAAGCCGGGCCTGCCCATTGGTAAGCTCCATCAACCGGGCAGCATGTCCGCCCAGCCCAAGAGTCGCGTCCAGGTAGAATCCGCCGGGATGCGGCGCGATCCAATGCATGACCTCTTCGAGCATGACCGGAATGTGATCGGAATATGCGTCCATGGCCCCTCCGATCAGAACCGCAGTTCAAATCCTTTTTCGGCCAGATCATCCATGACCTGGTCGACATTCTCCTGCAGGGCGATGCGTCCTGCCTCAAAACGCTCCTGATCCCAAATCTCGAATTTCCGTCCCACCCCGGCCAGGACGATGTCTTTCTGCAGGCCCGCGTAAGTGCGCAGATGCGGCGGAATAAGAATCCGCCCCTGCTTGTCGAGGGTCACCTCGGCGGCGCCGGAGATAAAAAAACGGTGGAAATCCCGAACCTTGCGATCGGCCATATTCAACTTTGAAAAGCTCTGTTCAATGATTTCCCATTCTGGCAGTGGGTAGGCGGCGACACAATCATCGAAATTGGTCAGCACAAGCTTGCCGTCCGGAGAATTAGCGAACACCTCGTCGCGAAATTCCGGGGGCAGCATGAGCCGTCCCTTGGGATCTTGCGTACGTTGTGAATGCCCTCTGAACATGCTGTCTCCTCAGTCCTTTCCACTTTTTACCACTTTTTACCACTCTTACCCATGCATCTCTTGGGGAGTCAAGCCATTCCTCCACTTTTTACGGATTTGCTTCCTAAATAAAACTTTGCGCCCGCGCCACTTCCGCACCGTCAAAAATCACCCCTGCGCCCCGGACAACGCTCACCGAGGGGAGATTTCACCCCTCACCGCGACGGCCAAAAGACAACTCCTTGAAACGACATATCTTTGCCCGTATTCGCCGCGCCCTTGCCAAAAAACAGGGCTTTTCTGAACAAATCAGCGACACGCTCACAAACTTCATTTTGACGGCTCCATTTCCTTGACTCTCTATTTTGAGAGGCATATCCCCGGGAGTGGATACGATAACGTAGAGCCTTCCAACTTAATTACATGTAATTTATGATAGAATTTTCAAATTTTTATCTATCATAAAATTTGAAAAACAGCATTGCCATGCAATTATTTCTGCATGATAATACAACCATGATCTTTCTCAACGTATCATTTAAATAATGTAAAATAGAGAACAAAAAGTGACTTCTTTCACTTTACCAGAAAAATGGAACTAGATTTCTTACTGACATGCGCATTGGGGGCAACACTCATTGGCTTGGGCGCAAGCCATGTATCTCCCCGCTGGTGGATCATTTCCACTCTGACAGCATCGGCGTGCGCATTTTGGGCTGCCGCCAAAACCCTGTCCAGCGGTTCCGTCTGGGAATGGCACAGCGGCTGGACCCTTGGCGGCGAGCACGTATTCATGCGCCTGGATGCGATCAGCGCCTTTTTTCTGCTGCTCCTGGCCGTCATTGGCGCCACGGGAGCTTTTTACGGCCGGACATACTGGCCGCAAAAAAAACACCCCCGTTCCGCAAGGCAAAGCCGACTGTGGTGGAGCCTCATGCTGACCGCCATGGGAATGGTGCTGACCCAGTCCAACGGGCTGCACTTTCTTTTCGCTTGGGAGTCCTTTGCCTTAAGCGCCTATTTTCTGGTCACCCTGGAACGCGGCAACCCCAAAGTCCGGGCTGCGGGTCGGCTCTACCTGGTCGCATCCCATGCCGGAACACTGGCGCTTTTCGGATTTTTCACGTCATTGGCCGCGCAAACGGGCAGCTGGGAGCTTGGTCCCATGACGTCGCAAACCTCCCTGGCCCCGCTCTTCTGGGTCGCCCTGCTGGGCTTCGGCATCAAGGCCGGCGTCTTCCCGCTGCACATCTGGCTGCCATCGGCGCACGCAAACGCCCCGAGCCATGTTTCGGCCATCATGTCCGGCGTGGCCATCAAAATGGGAATTTACGGACTGGTTCGCTTCAGCTCCTGGCTTCCCCTGCCCGCAGGCGCGGGCTGGGTCGTGGCGGGCCTCGGCTGCGTCAGCGCGGTGCTGGGAGTCGCCTTCGCCCTGGGGCAGCATGACGTGAAGCGTCTGCTGGCCTACCACAGCGTGGAAAACATCGGCATCATCCTCATCGGGCTGGGCTTCGCCATGATCGCCCTGGACCAGGGCCGCCCGGAGTGGGGCCTGCTGGCCCTGAGCGGCGGACTGCTGCATGTCTGGAATCACGGACTCTTCAAGGCGCTGCTTTTCCTGGGCGCGGGAGCCGTGCTGCACTCCACCGGAACACGGGAAATGAGTCGCCTGGGAGGTCTCTGGAAGACCATGCCCTGGACGGCCGCGCTCTTCACCCTCGGCGCCATGGCCATCAGCGGCCTGCCGCCGCTGAACGGATTCGTCAGCGAATGGCTGATCTTTTCCGGGCTGTTCGACGCCGGCAGGCTGAGGACCGTCGCATCCCTGGGCGCGGTACCCGCCGCCATCCTGCTGGGGGTGACCGGAGCTTTGGCCCTGGCCTGTTTCGTCAAGGTCTGCGGCGTGGTCTTTCTGGGCGCCCCCCGTTCAGAGGAAGCGGCAAACGCCCACGAATGCAGCACAGGCATGCGCGCGGCCATGGGCGTGCTGGCCTTGGGGTGCCTGATCATCGGCCTGGCTCCCGCGTTTTTCTGGCCGACGCTGCTGCGGGTTGCGGGCGTCTGGGCGCAGACGGCCCCGGACAGCGGCATTGTCAACCATCTCGCGCCCCTGGGAACAGCCCATGCGATCCTGGCCCTGGCGATCCTGGCCTCGGCAGCGGCCGCCGTCGCCCTGCTGCGCGGCCGGCAAACACGCCTCCAGACCTGGGATTGCGGCTACCGCGCGCCGACTGCGCGCATGCAGTACACCGCCGGTTCCTTTGCGGGAATCATTACCGCATGGTTCGGCTGGATCCTCCGGCCCTCCGTGCATGCCAGCCTGCCCGAAGACATCTTTCCGGCCAGGTCCCGCCTGGAAAGCCACACGCCCGAGACGGTCCTGGAACAGGTGGTGACCCCGGCCGCCAATTCCATCCTCCGCCTTGCGGACTTCGCGCGAACGTTCCAACACGGACGCGTCCAATCATATCTTTTGTATCTGTGCGCGGCCCTCGTCATGTTATCCATCGCCGCCATCCTTTGAACCGAGTAAACAGCCATGTCCTCAAAAAGCCGGACCGCAAATAATCCCATGTACATCAATCTTATTCAGATAGCCGAATCCTTTGGAGTTTCCGAGCACGTCATCACGGAATGGGTGCGCAAGGAAGGCATGCCCCATGTCCATGACCGTGACCGTATCCTCTTCGAGCGCTCCCAGGTCATGGACTGGGCGGCCAGTCACGGACTCGGCGTTCAGGGCGGATTCCTTTCGGAGCCTGCGCCCTCGCTGGCCAATTCCCGGGAATTGGTCACTCTTCTACGCCGGGGAGGAATCTGGCGCGACGTGAACACGGTCGACCTTGACCGTGTGTTCGAACGCATCGTGCGCAATCTGCCCGGCCTGCCCGCGGCCGTATCGAACATGCTCGCGCAGCGCATTCTGGCCCCCGGCGGCATTACCGCAGCCCCTGTGGGCGCCGGGTTCGCCCTTCCCCATCCGGCCATGCGGGTCGCCCTGGGCGAGGCGTGCGCGCTGGTGGCGCTCATCCAGCTGAACACGGCCTGGAGCGCGGTCCAGCCCCCCGACGGCACGCCCGTCACCCGTCTGCTCTTTTTCATCTCGCCGACGCCCCGCCTGCATGTGAACATGCTCGGCCTTTTGGCGCGCAGCATCGCTTCCGGCATGCTGAATCAGGCGCTGGACAACGGCGCGGACGACGAAACGCTGCTGCGGATCTTTGCCGAATGCACCGACCAGGGCGTCGCGCGAGCAGCCGGAGCGTCCCGATGATCGCCGCGTTCCTGGGCGCTTCCGGGCTGAGTCTGCTCCTGGCCATGTGCATGGGCCGCTCGCATCCGCGCATCTGGCTGGGACTCAGCGCCGTATCGGCCCTGAGCGGACTGTATGCGGCCCTGCTCGTGCTGCTCACGACGCAGGCCTGGCTCTGGCACGGCGATTTCGCTCTGGGCGGCGAAACTCCTTTTTTGCGTCTGGACGGGATCAGCGCTCTTTTCCTCGTTCTGGTCAGCCTGATCGGCGGCCTGGGGGCGCTGTATTCACATGAATACTGGTCAGGGCAGCATCACCCGCGCTCAGCACCGAAAGGACGCTGCTGGTGGAGCGCCCTGACGTTGAGCATGGGCCTGGTCCTGACCTGCGCCAACGGACTGCATTTTCTTTTCGCCTGGGAAGCCTTTGCCTTAAGCGCCTATTTTCTCATCACCCTGGACCACGACAGCAAGGCTGCGCGCAAGGCGGGATGGCTTTATCTGGCGGCCTCCCACGCCGGAACCATGGCTCTGTTCGCCTTTTTCGCGGCGCTGGCCGCCCACACCGGAACCTGGGAGCTCGGGCCTGTGCATGGCCAGGCCGGGCTGGCCCCGCTTTTCTGGCTCGTCCTCTTCGGATTCGGGGTCAAGGCGGGCATGTTTCCTCTGCACATCTGGCTGCCCGCGGCCCACGCAGGCGCCCCCAGCCATGTCTCGGCCATCATGTCCGCCGTGGCCATCAAGATGGGCGTCTACGGCATCGTGCGTTTCAGCGGCTGGCTGCCCATGCCCGCCAGCGCCGGCTGGGCGATGCTCGGCATCGGATGCTTGAGCGCGATCCTCGGCGTCGCCTTCGCCCTGGCCCAGAACGACATCAAACGCCTGCTGGCCTACTGCTCGGTGGAAAACGTCGGCATCATCCTCATCGGCCTTGGCCTCGCCGTGCTGGCCGTTCAGCACGGTCAGCCCGTGTGGGGCAAGGCCGCCCTGGCCGGGACCTTCCTGCACATCATCAATCACGGCATCTTCAAATCCTTGATCTTTTTCGGCGCGGGGTCGGTGCTTCATGCCACAGGCACCCGGGACATGAGCCGACTGGGCGGATTGTGGAAAGTCATGCCCTGGACCGCGACCCTGTTCGCCATAGGCGCCATGGCCGTGTCCGGGCTGCCGCCCCTGAACGGATTTGTCGGTGAATGGGCGATCTACCAGGGTCTCTTGCGGGCAGTGGCCCAGAAAGGACCCGCTGTCGGAGCGCTGCCTGCGGTCATCGTGCTCGCCGGAGCCGGAGCCATGGCCCTGGCCGCCTTCGCCAAATCGGTCGGCATTGTCTTTCTCGGGGCACCGCGAAGCAAACCCGCCGCGCACGCCGTCGAATGCGGCTGGTTCATGCGCGCGCCCATGCTGGTGCTGGTCACGATCATGATCGCCATCGGCCTGCTGCCGGGTCTTTTCTTCCGTCCGGCCATGGGCGTTGTCACGGCCTGGGCCCCGCAATGGGCCATGACCGACCCGCTCCTTGCGACCCGGACTCTGGGCGCCACGCACACGCTCCTGCTCTGCGCCCTGCTCGCAGGCGGATTCCTGATACTGCGCAAGGTCCGGGCCAACGGGACACGGCCGGGGCTTACCTGGGACTGCGGCTACGCGGCCCCGACCGCGCACATGCAGTACAGCAGCGGCTCCTTTGCCGGCATCGCGCGCGGATGGTTTTTCTGGCTGCTTCAGCCCGAAATGACGATTCAGCGGGTGCGGGGCTTTTTTCCAGGCAAAGCCCGGGTCCTGGAGCGCATTCCGGAAACGGTCCTGGAGAAAATCATCGGACCGGGCGCGCAGGCAATCTCCTTCGCGGCCGACGGTGCCCGAAAAATGCAGCACGGACGCCTGCATCTCTATATTCTGTATGTTTTCCTCGGGGTCACGGCTCTGGGACTCATGGTTCTTCTGGGAGGGATATAATGCCCCTGTACATTGATATTGCGCTGCGCCTCCTGTGCTGGCTGCTCCTTGCCCCGCTTCTTCCGGGCGTCATCAACAAGGTCAAGGCCTGGGTGGCCGGGCGGCAAGGCCCGCCCGTACTGCAATTGTATTACGATCTGGCGCGGCTGTGGCGCAAAGGCGTGGTCTTAAGCACCCTGGCCTCGCCCGGTTTCATCATTGCCCCGGCCGTGGCCTGGACCGCCGTGGTCACGGCGGCCCTGCTGCTGCCCCTGGCCGGTGCGGGCACGGCGTTCTCCTTTGACGGGGACGTTCTGCTGCTGGTCTACCTGCTGGCCCTGGCCCGCTTCTGCACGGCCTGGGGAGCGATGGAGACGGGCTCCGCCTTCGAGGGCATGGGCGCGGCCCGCGAAGTCAGCTTCGCCGTCCTGGCAGAAATCGGCATCATCACCGCTATCCTGACCCTGGTCGTGCAATCGGGCAGCATCGCCCTCTCATCCATGTTTGAACCCCTCTCCGGGCCGGGTGCGGCGCTTCTGGCCGTAGGACTTTTTATCATCCTGCTGGCCGAAAACTGCCGGGTCCCGTTTGACGACCCGAATACCCACCTCGAACTGACCATGATTCACGAAGTCATGGTCCTGGATCACAGCGGCCCCCCTCTGGCCATGATCCTGCACGGGGCGGCGGTAAAACTGCTGCTCTTCGCCGTCTTTCTGGCGCAGGCGGTGCTGCCGCTCTCAGAACTGCCGCTCCTGGCCTCGGTCGCGGCCCTGGCGTTAAGCGTGCTGCTGGTCACCGTGGCCGTGGGGCTGATTGAATCCCTGACCGCGCGCCTGGCTTTTAAAAGGGTCCCGCTGCTCCTGACCATCGGTTTTCTGTTTTGCCTTTTCCCTCTGCTTTTGACCTGGATGGGTGATTTATGAACGACACGCTGAACCTTCTGATCGGCCTGGCCATGGGCTTCAACCTTCTGGCGCTGGGCACCAGCCGCCTGCCCGTCCTGATCCGGGCGGTGGCCATACAGGGCGTGCTGCTGGGCCTTTTGCCCCTGGTGCTCGAAGCGCATGCCCTGGACTGGCGCCTCGTCCTCATTACCCTGGCCACCGTGGCCGGCAAGGGCGTGCTCATTCCCTTCATGCTTATCCGCGCCATGCGCGCCGCCAACATCGCCCGGGAACTTG
>Ga0265295_1005278_pt1 | contig 16623 bp, 18 predicted proteins | sample Munlansysbiofilm_FD_192503 | JGI IMG/M metagenome (GOLD analysis project Ga0265295, IMG submission 192503) | Leachate microbial communities from a municipal landfill in Southern Ontario, Canada - Methane capture system biofilm | ecosystem: Engineered > Solid waste > Landfill > Unclassified ...
CTTAACCAGATCATTGCATATTCTGTTAACGCCTGCTTCATGAAATTCTCCGTGCATCCGGAAAGAACCCAGATAAAGCTTCAGGCTTTTGCTTTCAACGCATAACGCATCAGGCTGATAATCTATAATAATTGTGCCAAAATCAGGCTGGCCGGTCATGGGGCAAAGACAGGTGAACTCCGGGCATTCAATATGCAATGTGCCTGTGCAGCCGACCGGATTCAGCATAGTGCTGTTAAATGGCGATGGAAAAGCCTCCAGCAGACCGGCATCTGGCATATCGTATGCATAATTGGTGGCTTTGCCCTGCCCCAGGGATTTAAGGTTTTCGTGCAGACCCATAGCTATACTCCTTGTTGAATTTGTATTGACAATACCGCATAAAAGATATAAATAACCAGTTCTTCTGTTTTCGGTAGATAAAAAAACAACAAAATGGCTGCTTAGCTCAGCTGGCTAGAGCATACGCTTCATACGCGTGAGGTCCGGGGTTCAAGTCCCTGAGCAGCCACCATACAAATAATCTGGCACTGTCCAGCCAATCTTGAAGCCCTGCATTGCAGGGCTTTTTCTTTTTTTGCTAATGTTTCAATTCACCTGCCATATCAGGGTTGGTCCATATCTTCTGCCAGCATTTCCCAGGCAGGAAAAGGTGTAGCCTTTGTACTCAAAGACTTCATCAAAAACCGTGCCTGCATACTCTTCTTCTTTTGTGTCATAATACCTTTTAAGCTGAAAAGGACCATCTTGTGGGCAGTTTGAACCATCTGTGACGACAAAACCGCCGGGAACAAGTTTGGACAGAATTTGCCCCAGGTACTCCTCCCCCAACCAGGGAATGCCACTTGACACACCTTTTTCTGTTGCCAGTCCATCCCCCCTGTGGAAAAACACTCCCAGTTGCGGCAGCTCTTTAAGTACCTCTCTTGCATCTTGCCAATAATAATTAAACAAAAATATGTTGCCTGAATTGATGTCCCTATACGCATTGCCTGTCACTTTTTCCACTGTGGAAGGTATGGCATCCCTGATTCTTCTTGCCCAGGGTGGTCTTTTATCTGCAAAACAAAAGTCTGAAATTGCTGAGGCAAAAAGCTCTATCGGTAAGGTCAGGTCTTTTCCGCAGCATGGATAGAACAGTGTCTTGCCATGTAAGCCAACAAGCAGGTTGCGATCAATCATTATTTACTCCGTTAAGCTCTTCCAGCCTGCCGTCAGGCAATATTTTAAAATAGTGCCCCCGCCATTTTATACGGTTGCCTGTAAAAGCTCCCAGCCAACTGGCTGTTGCTAACAAATCGCGCAGTGGCAATAGCCAGCTCCATCGTGGTAACAGCTTGTCACCAAGCAGGTTGCGGCTGAAGATGGTGGTCACAGTAAGGCGCACCGCATACAGCAACAGCAATGCAGACAGGCTTGTTGCTGCCTGATTTGTCATCAGTGTTGCCAGTAAAAGTCCCATAACTGCCAGCCCGGGCAAGGTGATACCAGACACCAGGTAGCCGGCTGGTCGGCTTACCCGCATGGTACGTGCCCAGCGTAGCTGCCGGCTGAAGATGTTGGTAAACGACTCTTTGCCCAGCATACTTTCAACTGGTTGTCTGTCCAATGCCAGCTTCCAGCCGGCAAGGTGGATTTTATTGCCCAGTTGGTAGTCATCGGCAAGATAATCTTTAAGGGCTGCAAGACCGCCAATATCATCCAAAGCCACACGACGGAAAGTCATGGCAGCACCAAGGGCAAAGGAAAGCCCTTCAAGCTGCCTTGCCACAACCACATTGGGAAGCATTTCGCAGCAAAATCCAAGTGCTTCCAATGCGGTAGTATTACCGTGAAGAGTGCTGGTGCGGTAGGGAGAGCTGACCAGCCCGATGGACGGCTCATTAAAATGGCTGGTGACCGAGCTTAAAAATGATGGCTCAACTCTGATGTCGCTGTCACAAATAATCAGCAGGTCGTGTCTGGCAAGGCTAAAGGCATTAATCAGATTGGATATTTTAAGGTTGGTGCCATTTATTGTGCTGTCAATATTCAGGATAATCTCGTGGTTTGCAAAATCCTGCTGCAACTTGCGGATGATTTTTACCGCAGGGTCATTTTCATCAGCAACAGCAAAGATAATCTGCAAATCACCTTTGTATTTTTGCCTGCAAAAAGAAGCAAAGTTCTCGTAACTGCCTTCATCCATCCCTTTTATCGGCTTCAGGATGGTCACTGCTGGCTGGATGGTGTCGCCAACAGCTTGGCTATCTGTGGCAGAGCTGAAAAACCGTAGCCCGCACCATAAACTTAGCAGGCTGTAACAGGTTGCTGGTAAAATAATCAGCCAGGGCAGCAAGTTAAGCATCTGCATGGTTGTTCACTTTCTGTACAACGATGCAAGATGGCGCATCTGTTGCCACATTCATCTGCCCCATCCTCCAGACATGCCAATGGTTGGGCGCAAGTTCAGCTGCCCAGTTGCTGACCTGCCTTGCTTCTTCGTCGCCACCGCCATGCCCTGGATAGCAGGTAATGGTCAGTAATCCGGAGGGCTGCAATAGTGTCAGCGAGTTTTTAAGGGCTGCAATTGTTGTTTCAGGGTTGGTAATAATGGAGCGGTCACCGCCAGGCAGCCAGCCAAGGTTAAAAATAATTGCTGCCACCGGTGAAGGCACCAGATCAGCAATTAGTTCGTGGCTTGCCTGATGGATGGTCACCCTTTTCTGCATTCCGGCATCCGCAATTCTTTCACTGGTGCGCAGGCAGGCGGTTTTTTGTACATCAAAGGCAAAAACATGGCCGGCAGCACCGACAAGTTGTGCAAGCAGCAGAGTGTCTTTGCCATTGCCGCAGGTTGCATCAATGGCTTTGCTGCCCTTTTGCACAAAGTTTTGCAGTAGCAGATGGTTTAGTGCCACGGGACCACGCAGATATGTAGGTGATTGAATGGAGTTCATTGTAAGGCTTTAACAGACTCCCAAGCTGGCAAGGTACGCTCAGCCTTGGCTTACCAGCGGGATGGAACGGTCGTACAAGGTTTCAGGGGCAATATCAATATTTCCTGGCCAGACTACGGTGCCGTAATCCACACGCGCAGCAAAAAAGGCATTTGATTGTTTTAGTTGCCCAAAGGGTTTTTTATCCATAATGGGAGCCATATCAAAGAGCCGGCGCTCCCCGTTTTCAAATTCCAGCTCTAATGTGTAGTCGGGCTGGGCTTTAACCTTCACCACATCAAGTAATTCATTCATTACAGATCTCCTATTGCAAGGGGGCAATGCGGAAAGGCTCTTCACCATTTACCGCAAGCTCCCAATCGGCAAACAGCTCATCACGATGTAATTCAACCCACGCCTGTACCAGTTTAAGCTGCTTTGGAGGGAACATCCCTGCCAATACGCGCCCATCTTCAATGGCAATGGACGCTTTGTACTCCTGATAGCGAACATGGAAATGAGGCAGATGATGGCGAACATTGTCTTCATACATTAGCGCAACAAGTATCCCGTAGAACATACTGATGGTGGGCATAAATCCAATCCTCTGAAAACAGAAATTGTAATAATTTAACACTGGACTTTAACAGGGGCAGGGGAGACGGTCAACAATTTGAGGCTGCAACAGCTTTGTTTGCAGTACCTGTGAAATATCTGTAAAGTAGCCCAATGATTCTTGAACTTTGTGCAAAAAATGAACACAATGGGCAACGGCTGGATGACGCACTGGCTGCTCTGGCTGAAATCAGCAAAGGTGAGGCGCGAAGGATAATTGACCGTGGCGGCTGTGCGCTTAACCGTAAAATGGTGCGGGTCGCTTCCCGTAGTATCATCACTGGTGACCGGTTGACTGTCGGCATTATGGAGCCAGGGCGGTTCAAGGAGCTGTATTTGCCGCCAGAAGCCATAATCTGTCAGGATAAACATCTGCTGGCACTGAACAAGCCTGCCGGAATACCCAGCCAGCGTACACCTTATCAACTGAAAGGAACCCTTGAATACTGGGTTAGCGAAGAGTTTGCACGGCAAGGGATAAAAGAACCTGTGCGGGTTGTGCACCGGCTGGATCGTGGTACATCAGGGCTGATGCTTTTCCCCAAACATCGTCAGGAGGCAGCCTGGCTGTCCGAGCAGTTCAGGCTGGGCAGGATAGAGAAAAGATACCTTGCCCTGGTCAGCGGAGTACCGACTATCGAAAGCTGGCAGGCGGATGGAGCCATAGGCAAAATTGGCAGCGGTCGCTGGGGTGTTCATCCCCAAGGGAGAGCTGCCATAACCGATTTCAGGCTGATTGAAACAGTTGGCAACCTGTCACTTATAGAAGCTTTGCCCCGCACCGGTCGCACCCACCAGATTCGGGTTCATCTTGCTGCCTGCGGTCTGCCCATAGTTGGAGACCAAACCTATGGCGGTGTAGCTGCACAAAGGATGATGCTGCATTGTAACAGGCTTGCCCTGACAAGGCAAAATGGTGAGTTGCTGCAACTTGAGGCAAAAGCCGATGATGATTTTACTTTGCAGTGTAGGGGCTTTATGGTACGTTCTGCTGCCTGCCACACTGTAGCAATCAACCAATCAAATTCCATTTACAGATAGTATAAAGCCTATGGTCAAAATCATCTGCATAGCCAATCAGAAAGGTGGTGTCGGGAAAACCACCACAGCCGTTAACCTGGCCGCATCGCTGGCTGCTGCCGAACATCCCACTTTGCTTGTGGATATGGATCCGCAAGGCAATGCAACCAGTGGCGTTGGTATGGAAAAAAGAGATTTGCAGCGATCGGTGTATGATCTTCTGATCAATGGTGCCACTGCCGATACTTTGATACATGATAGCGGGCATCATTTTTTACATGTTCTGCCTGCCACTGCGGATCTGGCTGGTGCCGAACTGGAGCTGGCTGGGGAAACAGGTCGTGAACAGCGACTGAAGCAGGCATTATCCGCCGTGTCAGACAAGTATGATTATATTCTTATTGATTGTCCCCCTTCGCTGAACCTGCTGACCATCAACGCCATGACAGCCGCTGACAGTATCCTGATTCCGCTGCAATGCGAGTTTTACGCCATGGAAGGTCTTTCGCAGATTTTGCAGACCATACGACTTGTGCAGCGCAGCCTGAATCCGTTTTTGAAGCTGGAAGGCATTTTGTTGACCATGTATGATGCACGCAACAGACTTTCAAAAGAGGTGGAAGATGAAGTCCGCGCGCATTTTGGTACAGATGTGCTTGAAACAATCATTCCGCGCAATGTCCGCCTTTCCGAAGCACCCAGCCACGGCAAACCGATTATCTATTATGATATTACTTCCAAAGGTGCGACATCATATATGCAGCTTGCCACTGAGCTGATCGGCAGAAGCAGGAGCAATGATGGTTAAAAAATCAGGTCTTGGTAAAGGGATGGCAGCATTGCTGCCTGTGGCTGATACACCGGATGACAAGCAGTATTTTGTCTGCCCCATTGAGCTTGTTCGCCCCAATAAAAATCAGCCACGCAAGCAGTTTGATCAGGAAAAACTGGCTGAACTGGCTGATTCAATCCGTACAAACGGTATTATACAGCCGTTGGTGGTTAGTCAGAAAAGTGGCTTTTATGAAATTATCGCCGGAGAACGTCGCTGGCGTGCTGCCCAAAAAGCCGGATTGCGTGAGCTGCCGGTGGTAATCAGGGAGAGCAGTTCCGAAAATCTGCTGGAGCTTGCACTTATTGAGAATATCCAGCGAGAAGACTTAAATGCCATTGAAGAAGCCCAGGCCTATCGCTCTTTGGTGGAGCAGCTTGCGATTTCACAGGAAGAAGTGGCAAAGCGGGTTGGCAAAAACCGCAGTACAGTTACCAATTCTTTGCGGCTTTTAAAACTGCCTGCCAGGGTTCAGCAGGATCTTGTTGAAGACAAAATGAGCATGGGTCATGCGCGGGCATTGCTTGGGCTTGAAGATGAATCTTTGATTGAAAAGGCAAGGCAGGAGCTGCTGAAGCGTCAGCTTAGTGTCCGGGAAACCGAACAGCTGGTGAAAAAGCTGAAGCAGGCAAGTGCAGCCAAGCCAAAGCAAGCAAATAAAATAAACCCGATACTTGTATCTCTTGAAGAACAGTTACAACGTCAGTTCCAGTCAAAGGTTGCAATCAAACAGAACGCTGCCGGTAAAGGGGTTGTTGAAATCCACTTTTCCACTACAGATGACCTCACCCGTTTGGTTGAACTACTGCAACAACAATAAATATCCACTATAAATATATTGACATAGTGTGAAAGCTGTGTTAGTTATTCGGTGTTTTACCTGCAATTTAGCTTGGCTTTTGACGAGCAGAGTTGGCGCAGATTAACCGATGCAGACAAGGGGTGGGCAGTGATCAATCTCGATCTCGCTTTTTTTATTCAAATCATTAACTTCGGCATTTTGGTGCTGGTGCTTAACGTCTTGTTGTACAAGCCGTTAAGGGCTGCATTGGATAAACGTCGCCAGGAAATAGACGGCGCAAAGGAAAAGACTGCTTCTGTAGATCGCTTGGTTAAGGACAAGGTGGAGCAGTATGAGGCGGCTTTGCGTGAAGCAAGGGCTGATGTGTCTGCCCGTCGTGCCGAGCTTGTGAAAGAGGCTCTTGCTGAAGAGTCTTCACTGCTTGAAAAGGCACGTAAAGATGCTGCGGTATCGCTTGATGCCATCCGTCAGAAGGTTGTGCGTGAATCAGAGGATGCAAGGGCGCTGCTGCGCAAGCAGGCTGAGCATATCTCAGGTGAAATATGTGAGAAAATTCTGGGGAGGAGTTTGTAAGCCAATGTTCATGCTTAATGCTTGCCATACCCGGAAGCGGGTTGCTTTGCTTGTGCTGGCAGCGTCTGTATTGTCTGCTTCAGCGGCTTTTGCCAGTGGTCATGCTGATTCTGGCGCAGTTATGAAGGATTTTATCTGGCGAGTGATCAACTTCGCTGTTCTTATTGCCATAGTTGTTTGGGGTCTGAAAAAAGCAAACCTAAAAGGTTCGCTGGCTGACCGGCAGGCGAATATTGAAAAAAATCTTAATGAAGCCCGTGCGGCACGTGATGCGGCTGAGGCAAAGCTGCGTGAGTACACTGACAAGATAGACAAAGCTAATCTGGAGATTGAGCAACTGCGTGCAGGCATGATGCAAGATGCAGAGCTTGAGAAGCAGCGCATTATTAAAGAAGCCAATGAGGCCGCACTCAAAATCACCAATCAGGCCAGTCAGTCTGCTGAGCAGGAAGTGATCAAGGCGCGTGTGGTATTGCAGGCAGAGGCTGCTCGTCTTGCTGTTGAACTTGCTTCAGGTAAGCTGTCTGCTGCTGTGCAAAAAGCAGATCATGACCGCTTTGTGCAGGACTATCTCGGGAAGGTGGGGCAGCTGTGATATCAAATGCTATTGCCAGACGCTATGCCAAGGCTCTTGTTCAGCTTGGTGCGGAAAATAACCTGCTGGAGCAGTTTACATCTGAACTTGAAGCTGTGGATCGTGTGATTGCGGGCTCCTCAGAGCTTTATTCCCTGCTGAGTGATCCGGCATTTACAGTGGTGCAGAAAAAAGAAGTGATGAGGGAGCTGGCTACAAAGCTTGGCTGTTGTGAGCTTGTTTCCAACTTTCTTTTGTTGCTGGTGGATAAGGGGCGTATCATTTGCCTTCCCCAGATTGTTTCCACCTATAAGCAGTTGGCGGACGAGCAGGCAGGCGTTATACGTCCCTTGATAAAATCTGCGATGCCCCTTGATGATGGGCAGCTTGCAGCATTGTCGTCTGCGCTTGAATCCAGAACCGGTAAAAAAGTGATTCCGGAAATAGTTGTGGATCAGACCTTGCTTGGGGGCGTGGTAACGCAAATTGGTGATATTGTATATGATTGCAGTGTTAAGACTCAGCTAGAGCGTATTAACGATATATTACAGAAGGGGTAAGCACTTCTATGGAACTTAGAGCCGAAGAGATCAGCGAGATTATCAGGAAACAGATTAAGGATTATGGCAAGGATGTTGAGGTTTCCGAAACCGGAACAATCATCTCCATTGGTGACGGTATCGCCCGTATTCATGGTCTGGCAGGAGCCATGGCCGGTGAATTGCTGGAGTTTCCGGGTGGAGTTTCCGGTATGGTGCTTAACCTGGAAGAGGATAACGTCGGTGCTGCAGTTCTTGGTGATTACATTGCCATTAAAGAAGGTGATCAGGTTAAAAGAACCGGTCGTATTGTTGAGGTGCCGGTTGGCGAAGCTCTGGTTGGTCGCGTGGTAAACGCAATTGGTGAGCCGATTGATGGCAGGGGGCCTATTGTAACCGAGCATTACCGTAAGGTTGAAATCAAGGCTCCTGGTATTGTAAAGCGTAAGTCGGTTCATGAGCCGATGGCTACCGGCTTGCGGGCTATTGATGCCATGGTGCCGATTGGTCGTGGGCAACGTGAGCTGATTATCGGTGACCGCCAGACAGGTAAGACCGCTGTTGCCATTGATACAATTATCAACCAAAAGGGTGGCGATGTTGTTTGCATCTATGTTGCCATTGGTCAGAAGCGTTCCACTGTTGCCCAGGTTGTTTCCAAGCTGCAAGAGCATGGTGCAATGGATTACACCATTGTAGTTGCTGCAACCGCTTCCGAGTCTGCACCACTGCAATTTATCGCCCCCTACACTGGTGTTACCATGGGCGAATATTTCCGTGATAGCGCCCGTCATGCACTGATTATTTATGATGACCTATCCAAACAAGCTGTTGCATATCGTCAGCTTTCCCTGCTGCTGCGTCGTCCACCAGGACGTGAAGCATACCCTGGTGACGTTTTCTACCTGCACAGCCGTCTGCTGGAGCGTGCTGCCAAGCTGTCCGATGATGTTGGTGCCGGTTCTTTAACTGCCCTGCCGATCATTGAAACCCAGGCTGGCGACGTTTCTGCCTATATTCCAACCAACGTAATTTCCATTACTGATGGTCAGATCTTCCTTGAATCTGACCTGTTCCACTCTGGTGTTCGTCCGGCTATTAACGTTGGTATTTCTGTCTCTCGTGTTGGTGGTTCTGCCCAGACCAAGGCAATGAAGCAAGTTGCCGGAACCTTGCGGCTTAACCTGGCGCAATATCGCGAAATGGCTGCCTTTGCCCAGTTTGGTTCAGACTTGGACAGGGCAACCCAGATGCAGCTGGCACGTGGTGAGCGTCTGGTGGAAATCCTCAAGCAACCTCAATACCAGCCACAGCCGTTTGAAAGGCAGGTGCTGGGTATTTTTGCTGCTAACAACGGCTATATTGATGAGTATCCGGTTTCGGAAGTAAAGCGTTATGAGCAGGAGCTGCTTTCGTTTATGGAGAGCCGCGCTTCTGATGTGCTGCCTGAACTTGCCGAGAAAAAACAGATTGATGATTCGGTGAAGCAAAAACTGGTTAATGCACTTGATCAGTTTAAAAAGGAATTTACCGCTTGATTAGCAAAAGGACGGTTTAACAATGCCTAGCCTGAAGTCGATTAAAAAGCGGATCGGTTCCGTGAAAAATACGCGCCAGATTACCAAGGCCATGAAAATGGTTTCTGCGGCAAAACTGCGCCGTGCTCAGGAAAATATAGTTGCTGCACGCCCCTATGCTAACAAGCTGGAAGAAGTGTTGCGCTCTTTGGCTTGCTGCATGGAGGGAGATCAGCACCCGCTTCTTGAGGTTCGCGATGTCAAAAAGCTCTTGCTGCTTGTGATTTCATCGGACCGTGGTTTGTGCGGTGGTTTCAACGCCAACCTGTGCAAGGCAGCTGACAGATTCGTGCGGGAACAGAAGCAGTCTCTTGAGCAGGTAACCATTATGACTCTTGGTCGTAAAGGTTATGACTATCTTAAAAACCGGCATTCTGTAGAAAAAAACTATCCCAACCTGATTTCAAAGCCCAATTATCAGACAGCTGCCTTGCTTGGTCAGGAGATTATTGAGGGTTACACAGAAGGTGCCTATGATAAGGTGATTGTGCTGTTCAACTCGTTTAAAACAGTTATGGCACAGGATGTAACCTTTCAGCAGCTTTTACCGGTGGTTCCGCCAGTGGCAGAAGAAACACTAGTTACCGATGATGTTCAGGTTGAGTATATTTATGAGCCCACTGTGCAGGAGCTGATGGGTGAGATTCTACCTAAAAACATTGAGGTTCAGCTGTTCAAGGCGATGCTTGATTCTGTGGCAGCTGAACATGGTGCCAGAATGACAGCAATGGATAGTGCAAGCAAAAACGCTTCTGAAATGATTGACAAGCTTACCTTGCAGTATAACAGGGCACGTCAGGCGGCAATTACCACAGAACTGATGGAAATTATTTCCGGTGCAGAGTCAATTAAAGGTTAACCGAAGTTTTTAAATAGTAAATACCAGATAAAGTATGGCCAACAGGTCACAGGAGGAGCAGGTCAGATGAGTCAAAACACAGGTAAAATCACCCAGGTTATCGGTGCTGTTGTTGACGTTGAGTTTGAACCAGGCAAATTGCCGCCGATTTACAACGCACTGCGGGTTACAAACCCTGCCATTGACGAGCGTGAAAATAACCTTGTTCTTGAGGTTGCACAGCATTTGGGTGAAAACTCGGTTCGTACCATTGCTATGGACTCTACTGATGGTCTTAAGCGTAATCAGCCAGTGGTGGATACCGGCAAGCAGATTTCTGCTCCGGTGGGTCGTAAAACCCTGGGGCGTATTATTAACGTAATTGGTGAGCCAGTTGATGAGGCTGGACCGATTGGTCATGAAAAAGAGTATGAAATTCACCGTGATGCACCGGCTTTTGAGGATCAGTCCACAAAAGTAGAGGCATTTACAACCGGTATCAAGGTTGTTGACCTGCTGGCACCATATGCCCGTGGTGGTAAAATCGGTCTTTTTGGTGGTGCCGGTGTTGGCAAGACAGTTCTGATTATGGAGCTGATCAATAATATCGCCAAACAGCATGGTGGTTTCTCGGTTTTTGCCGGTGTTGGTGAGCGTACTCGTGAAGGTAACGACCTTTGGCATGAAATGAAAGATTCCGGTGTTATTGACAAGGCTGCCCTTGTTTACGGTCAGATGAATGAGCCACCAGGAGCCCGTGCCCGCGTTGCTTTGACTGCACTTTCCATCGCAGAATACTTCCGTGATGAAGAAAACCAGGATGTGCTGCTGTTTATTGATAATATCTTCCGCTTTACCCAGGCTGGTTCAGAAGTTTCTGCATTGCTTGGGCGGATACCATCGGCAGTTGGTTATCAACCAACCCTGGCAACAGAAATGGGTGAGCTTCAGGAGCGGATTACATCCACCAAAAAGGGATCCATTACTTCAGTTCAGGCTATTTATGTGCCTGCTGACGACTTGACTGACCCTGCACCAGCCACAGCCTTTGCCCACTTGGATGCCACCACAGTTCTCTCCCGTCAGATTGCAGAGCTTGGTATTTATCCTGCGGTTGACCCGCTGGATTCCACCTCAAGAATCCTTGATCCACAGGTAATCGGCGAAGAACATTATACTGTAGCCCGCTCTGTACAATATGTGCTGCAAAAGTATAAAGACCTGCAGGATATCATCGCCATCCTTGGTATGGATGAGCTTTCTGAAGAAGATAAACTGGTTGTTGCCAGAGCAAGAAAAATACAACGGTTCTTGTCACAGCCTTTCCATGTGGCTGAAGCTTTTACCGGTACACCTGGTGTTTATGTAGAGCTAAAAGATACAATCCAGGCTTTTAAGGAAATTGTTGCTGGAAAGTATGACGATCTTCCTGAGCAGGCTTTCTATATGGTTGGTACCATTGATGAAGCAATTGAAAAAGGCAAGAAACTGGCAGCTGTTTAACAAAAACAGGTTAAGGTTGATTTACTGTTGATTTGCAGAAAACAACTCTAGGAGTCTGTCGGACTTCCCGCTGTTCTGCTGCGGAAAAGCCGGATTTGGTCATTTTTCCCGCTTTTTCTCGTTAAATAGCTGACTATTCTCCTTGTAAAATCGGAAAAACTGCCTCAAATCGGACTTTCCCTCGCTACGAACGGGCAAGTCCGACAGACTCCTGACTTACAGAGGTTTTATATGGCTGAAAAGATGAATCTTGAAATAGTTACCCCATACAGCAAAGTGCTTGATGCAATGGTGGATGAAGTTACTGCCAGCGGTAAACTGGGTGAATTCACAGTGTTGCCAGGTCACGCACCGCTGCTTACCTCTTTAAATATTGGTGAGCTTTGCTACAAAAAAGACGGTGCTTTGGCTTGTCTGGCTCTTAACTGGGGTTACTTCGAAATCCGTGATGATAAGATTATCGTTCTTGTGGAAACTGCTGAAAGTTCTGATCAGATTGATCTGGAGCGTGCCAGGGCAGCTCTTGGCAGAGCAGAGTCCAAACTTAAAGAACTTTCGCCTGAAGACAAGAATTTCAAGATTTACGAGGCTGCACTTGCCCGTGCTTTGGTGCGTATGCAGGTTGCCGGAAAGAATGCCCGTATCTGAAATTTTATTGCATGTAAATGTCATTTAAAGGTGTTATTTAAAAAAGGAGTGGCTATAAAGTCACTCCTTTTTTGCGTATATTGGCTTCCAATTAAACCAGCCCGAACCAGGAGGATAATTACATGAGCAGGCTTTTGTTACTAGTTTTGTGCTGTCTTTTTGCTGTGACTCCGGTCAGTGGGGCAGAGCTTGAAAAGCATCTGGTTGAACATCAATTAAAAAATGGATTAAAACTTTTGATGGTGAAACGGGATGCCTCGCCAACAGTTTCTGCCTGGATCCGTTTTAAGGTTGGCAGTGTTGATGAACGCAGTGATGAAAGAGGTATTGCCCATCTGCTTGAGCATATGCTTTTTAAGGGAACAAAAACATTGGGCACAACGGATTACTCGAAAGAGCAGCCTTTGCTTGATGAGATAGAACTGACAGCGCAAAGTCTGCTTGCAGAACAAGCCAAAGGCAGTAAGGCAGATGGTGCTATTGTTGCCAGTCTGACTGAAAAGTTAACTGACCTTGAAAATAAAGCACAGCAATACGTGATAAAAGACGAATTTTTTGAACTTTATGCCCGTAATGGCGGTGTTGGTTACAATGCTTTTACTTCCCGTGATGGCACAACCTATCTGATTTCCTTGCCAGCCAACAAACTGGAGTTATGGGCTGCCATTGAATCTGACCGGATGCGCAATCCGGTGCTGCGCGAGTTTTATTCAGAAAGATCAGTGGTGATGGAAGAGCGGCGCAGAAGTTATGACGCGGCACCAGCTTCGAAATTGTGGGAAAGTTTTGTGGCTGCTGCCTATCCAGCACATCCCTATGGACAACCGATAATTGGCTGGATGTCTGACATTCAGCACCTGTCCCGCACCAAGGCGGAGCAGTTTTTACACCGTTTTTACGCGCCAAACAATGTGGTGATAGCCATTGTTGGTGCAATTAACCCCCAGGAAGTTATTGCACTGGTGGAAAAATATTTTGGTGACTTGCAGCCCGGTACACCGGTTCCTGATGTTTACACAAAAGAGGAAAGCCCAAGGGGTGAAAAAAGGGTAGAAGTGTTGGGTGATGCCGAACCTGAAGTTTTAATCGGGTTTGGTAAAACAGCGGTTGGTGAGAAAGATGACGAGGTTTTTGATGTCCTTGAAGCAGTGCTGGGTGAAGGGCGCACATCAAGACTTTACCGTAAAATAGTGTTAGAAAAACAGCTTGCCACATCAGTATCGGTATTTAGTGCCCCTGGTAGCCGCTATCCTGGTCTTTTTGTGCTGCACGCCACACCACGCTCACCCCACACAGCCAAAGAAGTTGAAACAGCGTTGCTGGAAGAACTGGAAAAACTTAAAAACGAGCCGGTCAGCCAGCGTGAGTTGCAGCGTATCCAGAACAGGCTGGATTATGAAGAAGCCCGCAGAATGAGCACAAATGGTGGGCTTGCCAGAAATCTTACCGAGTATGAAGCGGTTACAGGATCGTGGCGTTTTATGACAAGCTATCGTGCAAAGCTGGCAGCAGTTACTGCCGATGATGTCAGGCGGGTAGCAAATAAGTGGCTGACCAGAGAAAATCGGATTGTTGGTACTTTGGTTAACAACAAGCAGGAGGCTTTGCAATAATGAAAATTCTGGTGCGTCTTTTTTTGATACTTATCTGTATATTGAATCTTGCCTGGGCTGGCGAGCAGCCTGACCCACGTACAATGTCCTTTCAGCAGCTTGATTTCAGTATTCCCCAGTCAAAACGGCTGCTTCTTGATAACCATATCCCTGTTTACCTGTTGCCAGATCATGAAATACCGCTGGTTACCCTAACAGCCATGATCCGCACCGGATCGGTGTATGATCCGGCGGATAAAAGCGGTCTGGCAGCTTTAACAGGCAGGATGCTGCGTAACGGTGGTACAAAAACAGTTTTACCTGATCAGCTTGATGATGAGCTGGAATTTATGGCATCTGCGGTGGAAAGCTATTTTGGTACTGACAGTGGCATAGTCACCATGAGTTGCCTAAGCCGTAACCTTACGGCAACACTGGATATTTTTGCTGATCTGCTTTTTAAGCCGGGCTTTGACAGCAAGCGTCTGCAAATAGTCAGGCAACAGATGCTTGAGGATATCCGCCGTCAAAATGATGATCCAAAAGAGTTGGCTGATCGAGAACTGGAAAAACTGATCTACGCAGGTCATCCATTGGGATCTTTCCCTACTGAAAACTCCATAAAAGCCATCCAGCGCAGTGATCTGATCGATTTTCATAAAAAATTTGTAAAACCAGAAAATATCATTATTGCAGTCAGCGGTGATGTTGATGAAAAAAAACTGTTGCCATTACTTAATCAACTGCTCGGCAGGTATGCAAATAATGATGATCAACCCCTGCCCCAGATACCGGCAGTACAAAGTAGTTTCAGACCGCAATTGCAGTTTGTGCAGAAAAAAGTTAATCAGACAGTAATCAGGTTCGGACACCTGGGTATAACCAAAGATGATCCTGACTTATACGCTGTGCGGGTACTGGATTATATATTGGGGGGCAGTTTCACATCCCGCCTGATGACTGAAGTGCGCACAAACCAGGGATTGGCCTACAATGTGGGCAGCAGCTTTGACGTGGGGCGTCGCTTTACCGGCAGTTTTACTGCCCAGACAGAAACCCGCGCCAACGCAACTATCAAAACCATTAAACTAATGCAGAACATTATTGAAGATATCAGGCAGCAGCCAGTGACAGCCCAGGAGCTGAAGCTTGCCAAAGATTCAATCATCAACTCATTTTTGTTTGGATTTACCACACCGCAAACCGTGGTTAGCCAGCAGATGCGCCTTGAGTTTTACAACTATCAGCCTGATTTTCTGGAGAAATACCGAGAAAAGATTGCAGCTGTAACCGCTGAAGATGTTTTACGGGCGGCAAAGAGACTGCTGCATCCAGATGCATTCAAGCTGGTTGTGGTGGGTGATGAGAGTGCTTTTGATGAACCGCTGTCAACATTGAACCAGAGGTAACCGGCTTGTCTGAAAGCAATAAAGCATACATCGGTGTGGATATAGGTGGTACCAATTTGCGGGGAGCTTTGGTACTGGCTGACGGCGCAATAGTCAGCCGGTTTCGGACAGAAAGTGCCATTGCCAAAGGTGCTGATTCTTTTTTACTGCGCCTGGAACAGCATCTGCTGGAAATGTTGAAATATGGGGCAGCAAGGGGCATAAAAGTTGCCGGAATCGGTATGGGTATTCCCGGGTTGATAAACAAAGCCGGAAAAGTCAGTTCTTCAATAAATATGCAGCCATTAAATGGTCTTGGTGTAGCTGAAATCATCCAGCAGCGGCTTGGTATTCCAACTAAAAATGGTAATGATGCCAATATGATTGCCCTTGGTGAAGCCACCTTTGGTGCAGGCAGGGGGATGCGCTCGCTGATGGTGATTACCATTGGTACAGGACTTGGCAGTGGTCTTATTCTGGATGGCACGCTTTGGACAGGCAGTGATGGCTATGCAGCAGAGTTCGGGCATTTTACCCTGCTGCCGGATGGACTTCCCTGCCCCTGCGGTAATCGCGGTTGTCTCGAACAGTATGTTTCGTCGTCAGCCCTTAGCCGCTACGGTGGGGGCATACCACCGGAAGAGCTGGGCATTGCAGCAGATAATGGCGACCAAGTTGCCTTAAAAGCTTTTAGGCAGCTTGGGGTAAACTTGGGTACAGGGCTTGCCGGGCTGCTTAATCTGCTTAATCTGGATGGCATTATAATCGGTGGCGGTGTTGCTGGCAGTTTCAGGCATTTTGAGCAGACCATACTTGATACCATTAATGAACGTACCTTTCCTGCAATTGCAGAAAAAGTTATTCTGCGCCAATCTGTATTGGGTGATGATGCCGGATTACTGGGCAGTGCCCTGCTTATTGCCGACCATTTGAATAAAGCAAAAGGATAATTCATGTCCAATGTAATGCTGCTGATTATCTGCCTTATTGCTGGCTTGATGCTACGGCTTTCCAAACGTTTTCCCGAAAACACACCAGCTGCACTTAATGGTTTTATAATTCATATTTCTTTACCATCGGCAGCTTTACTGCATATCCGCAATCTTGAATTTGACAGTTCAGTAATCTACATCGGTGGCATGGCATGGCTGTTTTTTTGCATTGGCTGGCTGATTATTCATTATCTGGGCAAACTTATGTCCAT
>Ga0265295_1005280_pt1 | contig 16612 bp, 14 predicted proteins | sample Munlansysbiofilm_FD_192503 | JGI IMG/M metagenome (GOLD analysis project Ga0265295, IMG submission 192503) | Leachate microbial communities from a municipal landfill in Southern Ontario, Canada - Methane capture system biofilm | ecosystem: Engineered > Solid waste > Landfill > Unclassified ...
TGATGCCTCCAGAACCCGGAGAATTCACGGTAAGTTCTCCGTTTACAGAGTAAAATCCTCCATCTGTTCCTGCATAGATCCAATCATCGATGATAACGACCGGTGACATGCACCATGCGGCCACATTATCTGGTTGCTGGAACTCTCCGGTTATATTTCCATCCATATCGAATTGATATATGTAGCCTGAACTGTTGTATTCCGCAGCATAGATAGTATCATCATTGACGAGAACTAATCCTGCTTTTATCGTTTCAATACTCGAATTCGATACCTCGTATGAACCGTCAACAAACATCCTTCCGAGAGATACCTTCGAAGATGTGAAATAAACTCCCGTGAAATCATCTGATACCACAGGTAAAAGATAGGTACCTGTACGACCCATACCATCAGTGAACGCAACTTCTGTTAAGACACCGTTGGAATATATGTAGACCGCGATCCCACCATATACTGTATTCATTCCCTGTCCATCGGAGAATGGGGCGAATATATATCCATCAACTATCACGGGTACAGACACAAGCCCATATGTCTTCCCCGATTTCTCATACGAATAGACATCTGCGGAGGCTAACATCTCTCCCGTCGAGGCGTTCAGAACATAGAGATATCCGTTCAATGCTCCTGCATAGACCAGACCATCCTGAACTGTTACAGATGAATAGTATATGCATCCGTCGACCGCGGTGCTCCAAATAACATTCAAAGACAGATCCACACAATAGATATATCCATTACTTGAACCGAAATACAGAACCCCTGAATCGTATGTGAGTGTCGATGGACCGGTAGCATATGTATTTCCTATCAGAGTATGGTCATATTTCTTTGATATTTCGAGCGACATCACATCGCTATCATTGTAACCAGGGCCCGCGAGCGGAATCCTGTAAAGTGTTCCATTAGTAGCCGGAAGATAAAAGTAATCTCCCACTATCGCGCCTGTTGCAGTCTCGTATCCTGCACCTACGTCGTAAGAGAACGACCACGATTCCTTCCCGGTGATTCTATCATAACAATATAATGTAGGACTCGAAGAAGCAGATGAACTTCCTCCCCCTGCAACAACATACACCTTATCTGCAACTACGAGAACAGAATCGCAAACAAAATTATCAGATCCGTATGAATACGAATATGGGGAAGTGGCTGTCGAACTCGATGATGTATCCGTCGTCTGATGTCCTGATTGTATGGCATCTCCTCTCGCCATGATCCAAGCTGTCATGTAATCAGGTGTCTCGGAAGGAATAACTTCTGATGGATAAAATCCTACAGCGATACTTCCGCCAGAATAGGATACAGTTGCATTGAAAGTCGATGCGATCCATTCATTATCTGTCCAAGTATAAGTTTTCCATGATGTATAAACAGAACCTATCATCTTGTTACTGATTCCATTGATTATCAATTCTGACCCGTTTATCGTATAACTGAGGTCTAGAGAATTCAATGCGGATCCTACAACACCTCCGACGGTTGTCTGAGATGTGTCAACGGAGGCCCAATACGTCTCTCCGTTACCCAGATCTATGAGGACCATATCCGAAGAATCTGATGTACCGTCGGTATTTGACGCTGCAACAACTGCGGCTGTAGATACCAATACGAGTATCATCACTACTATTACGATCTTATCAATTCCTTTCATCGAATCCCTCAATTAAATCCTAAGTCTTTTGTATACGTCAGATAATCAACATAATCATCTCCGATATAGTGCGGAACGATGATCTCATCATCGAAGGCATCGGGATGCATTATTCTTGCTAATAATTCTGTAAGCTGCGCTACGCGGACTGATGGACGGGATGCGAGATCCGTAGATGACTCCGTAAACAGGTAAATGTTACCGTTCTTATATGCATCGGTGCTCTTCCATTCTGCACTTAAAGAATCCAGCATTGCCTGATAGCTTTCCTCTGTATCGCTATAGTCCGAACTCACTATTACAATATATTCCGGATTATATTGCACTACGGTCTCACTGTTGACCATCGCCCATCCTGATTCTCCCGAATAACTGTTGATGCAATAAACGTAAGAAAGGATATCAGAGATGTATGTATCAGATCCAGCTACCCATGGGGACTTCGATGCAGACAGAGACACCATAACAGATGGATATTCTATTTGAAAATAACTAGAAAGAACATCATTTATATCTTGCAATCCGCCTTCCAATTCATTCAGAGTTGCATGTGTCTTCATATCATAGCCCATAGACGTTCCGATAATGTAGGTATTATCCAATATCGTATCGATATTCTCTCCACCGTATATTACCACGACGTTTATGCCCACAGCCCTTAGCTTGTCAGCAGTTGTCAAATGTCCAGTCTGAGTAGCGATACAGACAACAAGATCAGGATTGGCTTTTACTATCAACTCATAACTCGGATTGGTATATCCTCCTATGATTGAAATCGTTCCATTTTTCTGACCTTCTACCACCGCTGAAGGATAATTACTGTATTGATCTGTACCGACTATAAGATTCAAACCCCCGTCAGCACATATTGTTTCGGTACAAGACGGGGCCAAACTGACCACTCTGGTCACCTGACCGTAACTGTAATAGCAATATCCTGTGGCATCAACAGCTGTGGTCGGCAATTCACCATCGATACATAATCCCCACGCAACCGCTGAATAACCATCGATCTGTATATCGGCAGGATCTCCGGTTATCTTTGTCCATTCCGTAGAACCTATTGTTGTAACATACAACGCCCATGTAGCAACACTTCCCGAAGATGGAAATGAATTGATGGAAATAACAGATGAACCCTCAACGACCAATTCGAATCCGCTGTATGAACACGCATACTCCAATGCTGACATGGCATCTGAATAAGAATTCACATTAACAGAGACATACGTTATATCTCTGTCTCCAAAATCTATGATGATCCCATCAGTCGATGCCGATGCTGTAGATGGGACCATGGCAAATGCCAATAAGGCACCTAATACCACCAATACGACAGATATTGCCACTTTGATCTTGATCTTTTCCATCGGTCTCACATTTTCATATTAAGCTGTTTTGTAAGAAGTTTGGAATGGTTTATTTAATATTTAACAGAATTATGCTGAATAGACTGGTGCAGTAGGCACTCCTACTCCGGTAGAGTAGAGAAGACAGATCTGCGCATTTTCAGAAGATACAAGATTTCCAACGATATATTCAGATGTCTTCCAAGAAGTTCCATCATCAGACAGGACCTTTGTGTTCCAATATGTATACACGCCACCATTATTGACAGTTCCAAGATCGAAAATCGTTTTTATCGCTTTCCCAGAACTCCAATCTGCACTTGTAAATTCTATTTTATAATTTGATGTTGCATTGAATAATGCATCGTATACTGTTGTTCCTGTACCGTTGATATAGAAATACAATCCTGATTTAGATTCGATAGCGAATACAACTCCGCTGGTAGAATGATTCCATACCTTTGCATCGGATGGTGTGGGTGTTGTAGTAGGAATGTCCATTCCAGCCATTGTTCCCTCTCCGAAATTGATCAAAATATAATTTACATCGCTGGATTTGATATCTGAAAGAAGAACGGTATCGTTATAAGACCATGCATTGTCTTTCCATGTGAACTGACCCCACCAGGAATAATTTCCATCGGCATTCAATTCTGTGCTGAGTCCGAAGAATGAAGTTATACCATATTCGGATTTCTCAAATACATCTTCATATCCGTATTTTGCCACAGCGTTTTCTAGTGCATCCATTGCAGTTTCTCCACTCCCGCTCATCCAGAAATAAACACCCTCATCGTCCTGAACGAGGAATGTGACTTTATCCGCGTCATCTCCGTTGTTCTTTGTAGCATACCAGTAGATCCCTACTGCCGCTACGATTATGATTATGACCGCAACTATAGCGATCAATTTTTTATTTTGATCCATTTTATCTTCCTAAGGCCTAAACCTTGTTGGACAATATATCCAGCTAATCCATATAATAATTTTGTGTCCATGTTTTCAAACCTTATCCGTATGAAAAATATTACTGGCATCTAATTAATGGATATATCATCCAAAATATTATTTAAGAAAGATGTTAATCCCCGAATATGGATGATTCGGATTATGCAATCGTTGTGGAAAATCTTACCCGCACATTTAGTTCACATCATAATGGAAATCCGAAGAAAGTAGCTGTGGATGGAATATCGTTCACTGTCAAAAAAGGAGAGATATATGGTATATTGGGACCTAATGGTGCCGGAAAGACCACCACGATCAAAATGCTCTCGACCCTTCTTATCCCTACATCAGGAAAGGCCACGATCCTCGGATTGGACGTAACCGATGAGAAGAACGTCCGTACTCTTCGTAACAGGATCAATGTCGTATCCGGCGGAGAAAGAGGACTTTACTACAGATTATCGGGCAGACAGAATCTCGAATTCTTCGCAGACCTTTATAACATACCGAAAAAGAAACAGAAAAAACTCATCGACGATCTTTTGGAACTGGTAGAGCTCACCGATGCAGCCGACATCAAGACAGAGAATTATTCAAGAGGAATGAAACAGAGGATCCATATTGCCCATGCATTAATCAACGATCCTGAGATACTCTATCTGGACGAACCCACGATCGGATTGGATCCCGAGATATCCAAAGAGATAAGATCACTCATAAGAAAATTATCAGACGGCGGGAAGACGATCATACTTACGACCCATTATATGTTCGAAGCTGAAGAACTATGCAATCATATGATAATAATGTCTGGTGGTAAGATCGTCGGAAAAGGAAACGTCACTGATATCAAAAATTCAATATCTAACTCGTCTTCTATCCGGGTGGTTACAGAGCGTGAGCCTGTTTTTGCAATCGAATCCATCAGAACGCAGATGAATGCTGATTCGAAGGTGACAAAACTTCTGAACGGAAGATTCGTGACCAAATTCACAATCCCTATCGAATATAACGATCTCTCCATGTATGAAAATATCTTCCGCCAGTATAACATTAAAAACATTGGTGTAGAAGAGATCACACTAGAAGACGCTTACCTTGCACTTGTCGGAGATGGCGAAGAATGAGTTTCCGAGCAGTCAAAGCAGGATTCCGACAACAGGCCATCCAATTCATAACCGACCCTCAATGGATCATTCCTAGCCTCATATTGCCCTTCCTTTTCACAATGGTCATGCTCTTCATTTACAGAGACGTGACAGGTCCGATAGTACTTCAGGCGGTATTGGGAGGAGGAGTATTGGGAATGTGGGCCAACACATTGTTCGCCTCAAGTTTCACAATAGCATATGACAGGATGAACGGAACATTCGAACCCATGCTCTGCTCCCCTACGCGCATATTCGATATCCTTTTGGGAAGATCTTTGTGGAACGCATTCATAGGATTGTTGAATGCCATACTCATTTTCATCGTTGCAGAATTGATATTCGGCACAGGACTCAGTCTCATGAACCCGATAGGATTCTTTTTTATGCTTATCCTGACGCTGTTCTCGCTATCATCCGTGGGAATGCTCATCTCAACATCATTCGTATTCACAAGGATGGGCTCTTTCTTCTCATCCATCTTCGAATATCCCATCTATGTACTCAGCGGTGCCCTTGTACCAATAACCATGCTTCCGACTTCCCTTCAATACATCTCTTACATCCTGCCTCCAGCATGGGGAATAGATGCTATGAAATACTCTGCAATAGAGGGATACGAAAGTATGATGGGCGTTTCTGTCTATACAGACATACTTGTCATTTTAATCCTTTCAGCATTATTCCTGATGGCCTCATTCCTTGTGATGTCAAAGGTCGAACGCAGGATCCTGTCTGACGGCAGCGCTACGAGGTACTGATATGTCTGAAACAACTACATTGCAGGTACTGAAAGCAACTGCAAAGAACTCGTTCATCAATAAATTCACACTCACCCCGCCGATATATTGGTTGATACAGATACTCGTAGTATCTTTCTTCTCGATGTATTTCTTCGTTATTCTTGCAGATTACGTCGGAAACCCGGAAGTCACTGTCACTTACGTGGTCGTAGGTAATGCTGTACAGAGCGTGGCTATCACCACATTGGCATCCGTATCGCAGGTACCAGGTACAGAAAAACACACAGGAACCCTCGGTGGCCTGATACAAACTCCCACTCCTCTATTCACGATATTCTTAGGAATGTCAACAGTCGGTATCTTCACTGGATTCTGTTCTATGCTCGTATCTCTCGCGTATGCCGCATTCATATTCAATGTTAGTTTTGCAGCCTGTAATTTCCTTTCTGTTGCGATTATAATGATATTTACATGTCTGTCGTTAACTGGATTGGGATTGATGGTCGGAAGTGTCGGTATTCACCTAAGAACATCTGCAATAATTGCAAACATAGTCTCATACATCGGACTTCTGATCAGCGGAGTCAATTTCCCGATATCCTACCTTCCGGATTGGGTACAGATCATTTCCAATTGTATGCCTTTGACATACGCTGTAGAAGCCACGCGCAGTGCAGTGAACGGAGCTTCTCTTGCTGATCTGTGGTTACAGATTGTTATGATGACAGTGCTTGGTATCATATTCGCGATCATCGCGTGGTATTCATTCAGATTCTTCGAGAAGAAATCCCGTATATCAGGAACTTCAGATAATTTCTAAAAAACCTTTTAATCAAACACACTGTTCCTTACATCATATGAGCATACTTTCAGACAAAGATATTCTAGCCGGAATGGCCTCGGGCTACCTTGGCATAAGCGACTACCATGAGAGAGGACTCACTCCCAATGGATATGACCTCAGAGTAGCAGAGATCTCTATCAGAGGAGACGCAGAGGTCAAAAAAGAAGGAACAGTTAAGATTCCTCCAAGAACTATGTTCTATATTTCTACAATAGAAAGGGTAAAAATGCCAACCGATATATGCGCACAGCTCTGGCTGAGAACCACATGGATAAGAAAAGGTGTGATTTCAGCATTCGGAAAGATCGATGCAGGATTTGAGGGGACACTTACACTCGGTTCATACAACGCCACTGATGATGTCATCGAGATACCTATCGGAGAAAGATACTGCCAGATGGTATTCGAGACTCTCACAACAACCTCTGACAAGGATTATGCACAGAGAAGCGGAAATTATCAGGGACAGACAGGCATAACTCTAAAACCTATCAAAAAGTGATCAATCCCTTACAATATCCAATACATATACACTCATTGTAGGCGAATATGTCTTCAATTCGGATGTGCGCGCAATATGCATGTCATATCCGAATCCTTTCATTTTAGATACGAGTTCTTTTACGAAATCATCAAAATCTGATCTTTCGATTATCTTATGCAAATGAATCGTAGCTCCTACCTTAGCCTTTTCCAAAGCATATTGAAGGAACTGATCTGCCATCTGCGGAAGATTCATTATGATGCGATCTGCCTGTGGAAGGTCCTTGACCACTTCTTTTGCATCTCCAGTGATGATTACAAGATTCGTGATATGATTCATCTCAACATTCCTTTTTGCAAAATATTCAGCTTCTGGATTAAGATCGATAGAATACATTATCTTCGGATACGCATGTTTGCATATTACCATTCCAAACGGTGCTACACCTGCGAACATGTCGATTATTGTTTCCCCGGACTTCACTTCTAAAGTTATCCTTTCCCTTTCCGTTGCCAGTCTTGGATTGAAATATACCTTTGCCGGATCCGTCAACATCCTTGTTCCGAATTCTTTATGGATGGTCTCGGATGTCCCTGTTCCCGCTATCTGTTCAAGATCCCTTATCCTGAATTCTCCTTTGACTCCGGAATCCAACATCACGGTCCTCAGACTTGGGATAACCGCCATGAGTGCCTTGCCGATCTGCCCTTTATATGAAAGCAATTCATCTTCTAATTTTATAAGTGCCACATCACCAATGACGTCATATGAGTTCGGTAATTTTTCCTTTAATTCCGATGGGACCTCAATGAGTTCTCTATAATCGGTTTCCATATGTTTTTGAACTTCCAATTCTTCATCGATTATTTCATAATCCTCGAAAGAATCGCAAACTACTGGAAGCAAAATGTGATCTCCGTCAGAACGTATTCTGAAACTAAGATCCAATAATCCTAATGAAATCAGCTTGGATCTGACAGGTTCACCATCCTTCTTCAGAACACGTATACATTTGACCATTGCACTGCCATCAAAGTGTCATATATTAAGAATAACCCCTAGCTGAATAAACAATATTAATATGAATGGATGATATATCCATTACATGAAGCGGATCGCGATCTACGGAAAGGGTGGTATCGGAAAATCCACCATTTCTTCAAACCTTACTGCAGCCCTATCTGAGAAAGAAATAAAGGTATTGCAGATCGGATGCGATCCAAAACACGATTCCACCAGACTTCTAGAAGGAGGAGTGGATTCCCACACGGTTCTAGATTATCTTAAGAATTCTGTTCCCGGAGACAGAAAACTCGGCGATATCATCGGACAAGGTTACAAAGGATGTCTTTGCGTCGAAGCGGGAGGACCGGAACCAGGAATAGGCTGTGCAGGAAGAGGGATCATATCCGCATTCGATCTCTTGCATGAACTCGGATTGGATTCCATAGATCTTGATGTAATAATATACGATGTCCTCGGAGATGTTGTATGCGGGGGATTTGCCGTTCCGCTCAGAAATGATTATGCTGACACCGTATATGTTGTAACTTCCGGAGAATTCATGTCCATCTATGCGGCGAATAACATCCTCAGAGGAACTGCAAACTATAATCCAAACAGGATCGGAGGAATAATATTCAACAGTCGCGGAGAAGATGAAGAATTGGAAAGAGTGAAAAGATTCTCAGATGCCGTTGGAATCCCGATAATAGCTAAATTCTCCAGATCGAGAACATTCATGGAAGCCGAACAGATAGGAAAGACCGTTGTAGAGGCTTTTCCCAAGTCCGAACTCCACAAGGCATTCTCTGAACTTTCAGACCATGTGATGAATGGAAAGAAATATACAGCTAGATATCTGAACGAACAAGAATTAGAGAAAGTCGTCCTAGGTAAAACCACCACTACAAAGAAACTTATAAAAACAGACATTGGAAAAACCGTCACGCCCGTTCCAAAACAACCATACACCTCAAGAAATGTAGAAAGAAAGGAGGAATTGCACGGATGTGCGTTTGCGGGAGCTGCCACTGTCACTGATTCCGTAACAGGACTAACGACCGTACTCCACTCTCCTAGGAACTGCGCACAATTCGCATTCCAAATGTCCTCCAATGCCGTTAGACGCTCATATATAATGAAAGACAAACCGATCAAAGGATTCCTCGAACCTGATATCGAATGCACGGATATGTCTGAATCAACCATGATATTCGGAGGAAACAGCAAACTGGAAGAGACGTTCGACCGTCTGATAAAAACAGGGAAGAATAATTTTGCCCTGATCACCTCGTGTACGTCCGGAATAATCGGTGATGATGCCGAAGGGATCTCCAGAAATACTGAATCGAAATACCCAGGTGTCAAGATATTAAATTTGATAGAGGACGGCAATGTCAAAGGCGATTTCATGCAAGGAGTCATCGATGCCAGCATCGGACTCATGCGCAGTTATTCCATAAAGGACCTTCCTAAGACAAGAAGTGTGAATATCGTAGGCATAAAAACGATCTCCACAAACTGTATCTCAAACAATTCTAAAACTGAAAAACTTCTAGATATGATAGGAATAAGAATCAACTGCAACTGCATCGGAAATACCGATATAGAAAGCATAAAATCCATGACTGCCGCGGATCTGAATATATTGATCTCCCCGGACAGGTTCGCACTGATGCTTCAAGACTTCATGCAGAACGAATATCAAATGGATTTTACAAAGAATGTCGTTCGTCCAGGACTCAAAGGCACGGAAATGTGGCTTACGGAGATCGCAGAGTACTTTGGTATAAGAGAAAGAGCCGAAAAGACCATGACTGAGATCAAAAACGCATATTCAGATCGCCTAGCTCTTATGAAGGACGATCTGATAGGACAATCTGTTTACATTATGAGCCTGCACAAAGATATCGATTGGATACTCGAGACTATCAAAATGGCAGGCATGAATATCAAAAGAGTAGTTGTCCTCGATCGTTCTGATTATTTCAACGATTACAATACGATTAATGATTATCCAGAAATAGAATTCGTGAAAGATTTCAACATACCCGAGATGCTGAAGGATATAGAAGAAAAAGAACCTGATCTCCTTCTTACGCAGTCGCATGTAGAATTGAAAAAGAACATCCGTCAATCATACATACCTCTTGTTCCGGATATCGGACCATACACCGGATTGGATTTTGCCGAATCGTGGATCAGAGCGGATAAAGCTCCAAAAAGAGAAGAATGGAGGAACGATGTCATTTAATTATGAAACTCCCGAAGGAATGATGGGCGCACTTTTGGCACTTGAAGGCATAAAAGACGGATGTACCATTGTACACGGACCTACGGGATGCAAATATTGCCCATCCTCATCTTCAGAATTCGCATACACCAACAGATCTAAGAATGACCCTCAATTCTGCAACCCCTACAGATTTTTCAAAAAATACTACTTCGGACAGCCACGCATCCCGTGTACATACCTGCAAGAAGATGATTATATCATGGGCGCTTCAGAAAAACTCACAGATCTTTCAGATATTGTGAAAAAAGACCAACCGGGTTTCATAGGTATCGTAAACTCGCCCGGAACCTCGCTCATAGGCGAAGATGTTGGATCGATAACATCTGATAATATCCCTATCTTGGGAATAGAGACGCCAGGATACTCTGAATCTCAGTGTGTCGGTTATCAAAGAACGATAATAGGCATATTGAATCTTATAAAACCAGAAAGAATTCCAAAAATAAATACTGTGAATATTCTAGGATTGTCTATTTCGCACCTTAACTGGGAAGATGACCTTGAAGAAATGACCTCAATGTTAGATATCTGTGGCATATCTGTATGTCAGAATATCGGTACAGGCTGGGATACGGCGGGCATCAGAAGATCTGCAGATGCTGAACTTAATGTTATGATATTCCCGGAATACGGAGATAGTACGGCAGATTGGTATGAACGGATATACGGCATACCTTACCTGTACTCCGACAGCGGAGCTCCGATTGGTTTCAAAGCTGTTGAGGATTGGATATCGGAAATCTGCAGGGCGCTCGATAAGGATCCGACACCTGCATTGAACAAGATAAAGGAAAAAAGGATCCTGACAGCAAAGACACTCTTGGATATGGAAGCACAACACAGACTTCCAACAGGGAGAACATTCTCTATTGAAGCAGAAGGGTCCATGGCATATGCAATAACAGAATTCTTGTATTCATACCTGGGAATGATCCCTGTAGCGATCCGTACCGATTCTGATGGCCTTTGGAACTCTAGAATCCAGAAATTCGTCTCGTCGAAAGGACTGACCGTATCTGATGATGTCTTCAATACCCCCACGGACGTGACCATAGGCAGCGGAAATATGGTCTCTGCGATGATGATGAGAAAAATGACGCTGGGAGGCATTGATGTCACACGCCCATGCAGAAAAATGGTGAAGATCGAAAAAGAACCTATCATCGGACTTTCGGGAACGATGAGGCTTCTTGACCAGGTATTGAATATACTCTGGCCAAGAAATTAATCATTCGTCTTCGATGATCTCTTTCGGTGCACCGGCAAAATCCACCAATGCATAAGCTTCCATGAAATGCATATTACCCGGAAGAACCACTGTTTGTAACGGTGTTCCCAGATCCATCTTCAGAAGATCCTGAGGATATCCTGCAAAGATCTTCTCATCTGGAGCTCCCACATGTGTTGCAACACAGATTAGCGTCTTGTCTGTGATCAGGCCTTCATTCCACTTGTTCTCTCCCTCTATAAGCCATTCTATAGCCTGATGTGCCGTCATATAACGTAATTCATCTGCACGGATATCCAAAAGGATCATCGTATGAAGCCCTCTGTCCTTATTCTCCTTGATATGATCATATGGAGACTTGGGCTGATAATCCATTTCCAAAAACGGCAGTGTAACGGTCCTTCCGAACTTATACGGTTGCAATCCCAAGGAAGTGGGACATGCTCCAAAGATTGATACCCCGTGGAATAATCTAACAGGTATTCCGTCCTCTTTTGCCTGGATCCTGAGATCCACATGAGTCGTAGCGAGCATTGTATCTCCGGCTGTCACGAATCCGACCCTCATCTTCGCCGCATCGCTTAAGATATCCTCGCCTTCTTCGACCTGTGATCTGTATACGACATTGATCTTCTTGTCAAGCATCTTCTCCAGATCCTCTACGCTGGCACCTATAAGAGTTGACGTATAGAATTCTGCATATATCTTATCGCATTCTTTCAGTGCCTGTAAAGCTTTTACGGTCATTCCGTCTATGCCACTTAGGCCCAATCCAACGAAGACGAGTTCGGATGTCATCATAGGTCGGATTGACATCATCAGATTAAATAATTCGGTTCAAAAATAATGAACAGGCCCGAGGAACCCCTCAGACCTGTATTGAAGTTTACTGATTCAGAGTACAGAGAGCATCTACTGCCCAGCAACCCTGTCCTTCCTTACCGACTATGACAGGATTGATCTCCAACTCGTATATCTCGGGGTTCTCTTCAGCAACAAGGACCATTCTTCTGATCATATCCTTGATAGCAGTGATATCCGACGCAGGTATTCCCCTTGCACCGGACATGAGCCTGTATGCTTTTGTGGATGTGATCATATCGTCGAGCTGCTGCTCGGACATGGGCACGTGCACCTGTGCGATCTCCCTTAGGATCTCTACATAGATTCCACCCAATCCGAATGATATGACGGGCCCGAATTGCGGATCACGGATCATTGAAAGGATTACTTCCTGACCGAATACCATCTGCTGTATCGAAACTCCGTCCAATCTTGCCTGTGGCTTATTTTTCTTGCAGTTCTCCATGATCTTATTGAATGCATTAGCCGCCTCTTCTGCAGATTCAACACCGACGACGACTCCGCCAACATCTGTCTTATGCGGAATATCAGGAGAAACGATCTTCATGACAACCGGGTAACCGATCTTATTGCATGCTTTGACCGCTTCTTCAGCGGAATTGACATGTGCCTCTCCAGGGGTAGGCATTCCGTATGCATTGAAGATTTGTTTTCCTTCAGCCTCGGTAAGTCCGTATCTTCCTTCTTTGATATCGGCATCGATTATATGTTTCGATACTTTTCTTCCAGATATAACGGGAACAGCAAGCTGATCCTGTTTCTCAGATGCGTTGATCGTATATTTTCTAAGAATATTCAAAGCACGTACTGCTCTGTCGGGTGTTGGGAAACATGGGATCTTTCCTTCAACGAGAATTGCATTTGCTTCTGCACACTTCTTTCCGCCTGCGAAACAGCATGTTGTCGGTATGGGTATGATATCTCTCATTTCGACAATGATCTTTGCAATGCTGTTAAGATCTGCAGTATCAAGAGGTGATCCCATTATGACGAGGCCTCCCACTGACGGATCTTTGATGACCGCTTCAATAGCTCCCCTAAAATACTCCGGTTTTGCATCTCCTCTGATATCGATAGGATTAACGACACCTGCAACTGTCGGAACTGCTTTTTTAATCGCTTCGATGGTCTCGGGTGCAAGCTTTGCCGCCTCTATGTGTGATGCATCGAATGTCGCATCTGCAGACATGACTCCGAGTCCTCCTGCATTGGTGATGATCGCTATACCATCCTTTTTCATCGGACTGCATGTGCTGAATACTGTGAGTGCATCATACATCTCTTCGAGATCGGATGCTCTATGAATGTTCAATTTCTTGAAAACAACATTGTTGACCTCATCCGAACCTGCCAATGAACCAGTGTGCGAAGATGCTGCTTTAGAGCCTGCCTCGGTCTTACCTGATTTGAATATGACAATAGGTTTCTTCTTCGGCATATGTTCGATGGCCTCAATGAATTTCTCACCGCGAGGGATTCCCTCACAATACATTCCAATTACTTTTGTATCAGGATCTTCAGAAAGGTATTCCATCATATCCGCCTCATCTACATCACATTTATTTCCGAATGTAACGAATTTTGAAAGCCCAATACCATTGGAACAGGACCAATCAAGAATTGATGATCCCACAGCACCGGACTGTGAGAAGACGGACATGTTTCCTGCTGTCGGCAGAAGATGTGAGAATGTGACATTGAATCCTGCTTTGACATTCATATTTCCAAAACAATTGGGTCCTAAAATCCTCACGCCATATTTCTTTCCCGTTGCAACGAGTTCCTTCTCGAGTTTTGCTCCTTCAGCACTGTCCTCTTTGAAACCTGCTGTGAGAATAGAACATGCTTTGCAGCCTGCTTTTCCGAGCTTTTCCACTTCCGATGCAACATAGATGTTCTTAACAGCAATAACGCCTAATTCAATAGGCGCATCTATCTCTTCGATGCTTTTGTATGCTTTCAATCCTTGGATTTCTCCACCTTTAGGATTTACAGGATACAGTTTTCCTTTATAGCCGGCGTTGATCAGATTTTTCAACAACATTCCGCCAAGTTTTGTTATGTCCGATGAGGCACCGATTATGGCAACCGAGTCGGGATTAAAGAAACACTTCATAAGAGCCGTAATCAAATTATCTTAGATAAAGTTAACCTTACGCTTTGTAGAGAAAATCCTGATATCGAATATATATTTACGAATATCGTATTTTTTCAGAATAAAGTTCCGAATTTCGACAAAATTCGACAAAAAATATACATTTTTCGTACTTTAAGGCAAAAAGTAACCTCTTTATACGTCAAATGTCGAATAACAGCCATTTTCATGGCAATCCCTTATATCGTAAAACAATAATACATGAGTTCCGAAACGGCCAATGGGCGCGATTTCATGAACGCCATACGCACGGATCGGAATATAGTGACCCTATCCCTTAGTAATAAGGGCTCTTGCGGTAGCAACGATGAGTCATCGTAGCCATGACCGGAAGCCAACGTAGGGTCCGACACATACTCCAGGCGTCAGTCAGTATCTCGAGGCCGGTGTCATCATCGGACAATGAAAAGATGTGTTAGCGCTCTGGAGACAATTTTTGTTGCCAAATTTTATAAAAAATCAAGGATGATTGCCGGGGATTGCCCCCGACTTATAATTTATCAAAGATACATACATAACCTCTTCAGCCATTCTTCCGCCTCCGCCTGATTCGGATATTTGGCCTCCAATGAAACAAATTTCTCCCCGTGTTTATTTGAGAACGGATCGAATCCGACCAGAAGATGGCACAATTCATGATACACACAATAATCTAAAACAATATCAGGGATCGCATCTGTATCCAATACATTGGAGATCGATACTACTCTCATCAGTACAGAACAGTGTCCGACCTTTCTGATATTAGATTCCTTGGTCCAGGTCAAACATACACTGGGATCCCTTTCCAACAGTCCCATGTTGATCAATCTGTCATATGATGCGGAAAGATCTTTTACATCACCTTTCTGAGATCTTGTGATATTCCTGCTCCTTCTTAGATAAACTGGTTGTTTGTATGTCGAGAACTCTGGCGATGTTATCCATTCGACCATTGATTCTGAATAATTCTCTTCTCCTTGTCCCATTATCCTTGAGAACAGCGATCTGGCCAATCCTTTAATAACCTCTAAAGGTGCATCGGCAAGATAATCCGACACCTTGAACTCAGCCCATTTATAGCTTCTCTGCCAACGGACCTTGAATTCTTTGAATGCCATGAACTCTGCTTCTATTTTCTCGAACCCGTATTCTTTGCCTACCTCGGCGAATGTTGTCCTAAGAGACTCTTCTGCTTCCATTTATTATTTCTCCTAACGACTGATTTTGTCGTATGAATTGTTATACTTCTTGAAAAACGCTTAAAAGACAAATGTTACAATTAATTTAATCTCAATCTTAACTGACATTTATGAGAAAGTTTGTTAAACATCAGATACTGTTAATATCATTATGCAGGAAGATCCAAAAGAACGTGAGATCACAAATAAGATCTTGAAATCTATAGAAGAACAATACGGTTTCATACCGGTTGTCAACCAAATATTATCAGAACGTCCAGATAAATTCATAAGTGCGGCCAACTTCGGAAAGATCGTTATGGAAGGCAGAGGAGAATTAGATCAAAAGACAAGATACCTTGCTGCTGTAGCTGCTTCTACTGCCATAGGAGGACAATATTGCATCAAAGTTCAGATGGACCATGCAATACAGGCAGGCGCAACAAAAAATGAGATCCTTGAAACGATGTTAATAGGGTCATATATGGCGATGACACGCGCACAATCTTATGCTTTCAGAGAATATAGTGATATGTTCAAAGATAAAAAGGAACAAGAATAACATCACTTTTTTCGTTTAGGTAATTCATTATTTATACTCAAAAATGATTGCAAGATACGATCACCATGGTAAAAATTACCCCTGATGCGGAGAAATTCATCGACGAACTTCTGGAAAAAAACCAAAAGATCGGATTCGGTATCAAGATATATCTCTCTGGATTTGCGTGCTC
>Ga0265295_1005281_pt1 | contig 16611 bp, 18 predicted proteins | sample Munlansysbiofilm_FD_192503 | JGI IMG/M metagenome (GOLD analysis project Ga0265295, IMG submission 192503) | Leachate microbial communities from a municipal landfill in Southern Ontario, Canada - Methane capture system biofilm | ecosystem: Engineered > Solid waste > Landfill > Unclassified ...
AACGGAAGAATTAATTAAACCGTTGCTTGAAGAGGGGTCAGGACTTAAATGTGGTGAAGATTTTTACCTCGGCTTTTCACCGGAAAGAGTTGATCCGGGTAATCTGATTTACAAAACAAAAAATACACCTAAAGTTGTTGGCGCGATAGGTGGTGATGCTCTGGAAGTGATTGCAGCTATGTATCGGGCAGTTCTTCAGAGTGATGTGCATACTGTATCCAGCCCGACTATTGCCGAGATGGAGAAAATTCTTGAGAATACATACAGGAATATAAATATTGGTCTTATAAATGAGTTGGCTATACTTTGCCATAAGATGAATATCAATTTATGGGAAGTAATTGATGCAGCCAAAACAAAACCATATGGTTTTCAGGCATTCTATCCAGGTCCGGGTCTTGGAGGGCATTGCATACCGCTGGACCCTTATTATCTTTCCTGGAAGGCTCGTGAATATGGGTTTCACACCTCTATGATTGAATCTTCCATGATGATTAATGACAGGATGCCGGAGTATTGTGTTGACAGGGCAAGCGATATCTTAAACAGGGATAAAAAATCGTTGAATGGATCAAAAGTCTTGGTACTGGGTGTTGCTTACAAACAGGATATTGACGATTTCAGAGAAAGTCCGGCATTGGAGGTAATAGAAATTTTGGAAAGCAAAGGTGCCAATGTTGATTTCTTTGATTCTTACATATCAGAGTACAGATATAAGGATAAAATTAAGAAAGGTTTGGTTAAATTGACTTCTGAAATATTAAAAGAAGCAGACTTGGTATTAGTTACAACTTGCCATACTAATATAGATTATAATTTTGTACAGCAACATGCACATATAATTTTTGATACAAAGAATGCGCTGAAGAAAGTTGCTAATAGAAATAATATTGAATTGTTATAAATGATGGAAACGAAAAAGAAAATATGTGTAATTGGTGGAGGTCAATGGGGTAAAAATCATATTAAAACGCTATATGAAATGGGCTATCTGTCTGGAATTGTTGATACTAGTTCTGCAAGGTTGAGTACATTGTTAGAGTTATATCCTGTTAGCGGTTATACTTCTTTAGACAGTGCTCTTGAATATGGTTTTGATGGCTATACCATAGCAACTCCAGCTACACTTCATTTTGAGATTGCAAAAAAAATATTGAAAACAGGTAATCCGGTAATGGTTGAAAAACCGATGACTCTTTCTTCTACTGAAGCATTAGAGCTGGTAAAAATTGCTGATGAAAACAAAACCCAATTGATGGTTGGACATCTATTACTTTTCCATCCTGCTATTCGTAAGATTAAGGAGCTTATTGATTCTGGGAAGATTGGTAAGCTTTATTATATTTATTCCAATCGCTTAAATTTCGGAACTGTTCGAACAGAAGAAAATGTGTTTTGGTCTTTAGCTTCTCATGATGTTTCTATTTTAGATTATTTTGTTGGAAAACCTGCACTCTCAATAAAAGCAAAAGGACAAAAATTCCTCCAAAAGAATATTTATGACTCTACTTATGCATTTTTGTCATACCCGGATAATATAAAAGGTCATATATTCGCATCCTGGTTACATCCTTTTAAAGAACACAGATTGGTTGTTATAGGAAGTAGAGGTATGTTAGTCTTTGAAGATTCAAGTATAGAAAAAAATGTTATTTTCTATAATAAGAGAATTGATTTTGATAATTGTGTTCCCGTAAAAATTGAGGAACCTGAAGAGGTAATTGAGTATGAGCATAAGATGCCTTTAGCAGAAGAGTTATTCTATTTTGTTAAACATTTGGATTCAAGAATTACAATAGCAGACGGTAAATCAGGCTATGAAGTAGTGAAAACATTAGAAATGGTACAAAAATTAATAGATAAAAATTAATTATTATGGAAATAAATGAATTCATAAAGCATTTTGCAGATCAGTTTGATGATACCGATCCTAACGAAATAACTGCACAAACAATATTTCACGATTTGGAAGAATGGTCTTCACTAATTGCCCTTTCCATTATTAATATGACAGAAAAAAAGTGTAGTGTCAGCCTTTCTTTTGATGATGTTAAAAGTTCTGTTACTGTACAGGATGTTTTTGATTTAATTAAAAGTAAACAATAATGCAGAACCCATATCAACTAACAGATAAAGATGTTTTTATTACTGGATCTGCGTCCGGAATAGGTCGTGCAACAGCAATTCTTTGTGCAGGTCTTGGAGCTAAGGTTTTCATAACAGATATAAATGAAATATCTTTAAAAGAAACCTACAAAATGTTAGAAGGTGAAGGTCATAAATACTTTATTACCAATCTAACAAATGAGGAAGAACTAATCAGCCTCATAGACGAACTTCCTAAACTTGATGGTTTCGTAAGTAATGCTGGTATCATAAAGACAATTTTAACACAGTTTGGTGATAAAGAGGATATAGAAATGGTGATGAATATAAATACAATTGCTCCTATTCATCTGACTCAGCTACTTCTTCAGAGCAAAAAGATAAAGAAAGAAGCATCAATTGTATATACATCATCGATGGCAGGAGTCTATAATGGAGCGATTGGTAATGGTCTTTATGGAGCTTCTAAAGCAGCTATAAATGGTTTTGTGAAGTCCTTGGCACTTGAGTTGGCTCCTCGCGGTATACGTGTTAATACTGTTAATCCAGGTATAACAGAAACAAACATTTACAAAAACACTTCTATAACAACAGAGCAGTTGGATATTGAAAAGACGAATTATCCTCTAGGACGTTTTGGAAAACCTGAAGACATAGCTATGGGTATATGTTACTTGTTGTCCGATGCTACTAAATGGATGACGGGGAACAATCTGTTGATAGATGGAGGTTTCACATTAGTATAATTTTTGTAAGAATGGAATCTTATAAAGAGTCACTTATTGCTGGCCTGGAAGGATTACTGCTTGACCCTAAGTGTTATTTATTGGGCGAAGATATTGAAGACCCTTATGGTGGTGCATATACAATAACCAAAGGTATGTCTACCAAATTTCCTGGTAAGCTTATCAACACTCCCATGTCTGAACAAGGATTTACCGGGCTTGGTGTGGGGATGGCATTAGCTGGATATAAACCGATAATTGAGATTATGTTTGGTGATTTTTCTACCTTGATTATGGATCAGATACTGAACCATGCATCAAAATTTGTAGAAGGTTTTGAAAAGCCATTGAATTTAGTAGTTCGAGTTCCAATGGGAGGTTACCGAGGATATGGAGCAACGCATAGTCAGAGTCTAGAGAAGCTTTTTGTAGGATTACCAAATATTGCAGTGGTTACTCCTTCTGTCCTTCATGCACCAGGTGATTTGCTAGTGAAATCTATGAATCTGGGTGTGCCAGTAATCTTTGTAGAAAATAAGCTTGACTATACACGCAAAATGTTTATGGAAGAAAAGATTTCAGGAAATTTTAGGATTAATTATCATGGAGGGGATTTCCCTATAGCTGAAGTGTCTTTTCCTGAAGAGAAATCAGAAATAACCATTTTAAGTTACGGTGGACTTATTAACCCGCTATTGAACATGATGTATGACCTCTATATGGAAGAAGAGATAGCTACAAGACTTCTTGATGTGTCTAGCTTGTCGCCTATGGATTTTGACCTGATAGCAAAGCTGACCACAAACAGCAAGAAGGTTTTAACTGTTGAAGAAGGTCATATACCATTTGGCATAGGTGACGGATTAATTTCTAACCTTGTGCAACGTGGTCATAATTGTTTATTCAAGAGTATTGGAGCCAAGTTGCATATTATAGGGACATCTAAAGAAGCAGAGGCTATGGTTTTACCTCAGATGGACGAGATAAAAGAATTTATTCTTAACTGGTAAAGTTATGGACAAGAAGAAAATGCTTTATAAGATGTTGCTTATCCGTAAAATGGAGCAGAAGATTGAAACACTTTTCTCTCAAGGCCTTTTAAGAGGTACAACACATTGCTGTATAGGGCAGGAGGGTGTGCCTGCTGTGTTAAGTGATTTGATTGATATTGAAAAAGATTATCTGTGCGGTGGTCATCGAGCCCATGGATTATCCATAGCAATGACGAGTAAACCAGAGATACTTCTTGGTGAAATTATGGGTAAGAATTTTGGTATGGCAAAAGGACTTGGAGGAAGCCAACATGTATATTACAAGAATTATTTTACAAATGGTATTACTGGTGGAATGGTTCCTGTAACAGCAGGATTAGGTTTTACTCTCAAAAAAGAGGCTACTGACGCTATTGCTGTAGTGGTTTTTGGTGATGGAGCTATGAATGAAGGCTACGTGATGGAGGCTTTTAACCTTATCAAGGTGATGGATCTTCCTGTGCTTCTCATATTGGAAAATAATGGATATGCTATGAGCACTCCAGTAGAAGTTGTACATTCTTATACAACCTTTAAAGAAAGAGTGATAGGATTTGGTTTACCTTATATGCATATATCAGCAGCAAACTTCGATAATCTTTATGAGACATTGAAAACTGGTGTTGAAAGGGTAAGGCTAACCCGTGGGCCTCAGTTTGTGGAAGTGCTGACACACCGTTTTTGTGGTCACTCCAAGAGTGATAAAAGAGCTTATATTCCAAAAGAAAGAGATACATACTGGTTTGAACACGATGTCATTAAAAGTGCTTCTCAAGGTCTTACTCAGTCGGAAATAGATGAAATAACAACCAAAGTAGAAAATAAAGTTGAAGAGTGCTATCAATATTGTATAAATCATTAAAAATGAAATATATGGCAGAATATAAAGATTTAATTATTCCAACAATCAATGTTAATGATGATAGTGTGACTATCGGCAATATTCAAAAGAAGAATTTGGAATATATTGAAGAAGGAGAGATGCTTTATTCTGTCGAGACTTCTAAAGCCGCAGAAGACTATCATGTGGATTTCTCCGGATACGTTGTTCTTTATGTAGAAGATATGGACGAAGTAAAGATTGGTGAAAGTGCAGGAATGATTTTTAAGAGATTGGACGAAGCAAGAGCAAAATTAGCAGAAGTTGAAGCAGCAAAAGCAAAAGAGAAGAAGCTTACTGTAGTGAATGCGTCAAAGAAAGCACTAGCATACTCAGAACAGATAGGCTTTGATATTACTCTTATCCAAAAGGACGGAATAATCAAAACAGAAGATATTGATAATTATATAGCTACGCATAAATAAATACTTATGAATATTAGCACAGTAAAAGGAGTAAGGATGGAAGCTATTGCAGCTTGCGTTCCCACCAATAGAGTAGATAATTACAAATTTGCTGAGGCACATTTTCCAGATGATTTTACAGCTACTATAAAAGCTTTAGGAGTATTGGAACGTCATGTAGCTGTTAAAGAAGAAACAACAGCCTTGACAATGAGTATTGAAGCTGCAAAAAGGATCTTTGATGAGGGACTTATTAAGAAAGAAGATATTGGGGCTATCATCATGGTAACATTGACACCTGATTACTTAATGCCTAACAATGCAACTTACGCTCAGTATCTTCTTGATTTGCCAAAAAATATTGCTGCTTTTGATATTAATCATGCCTGCCCGGGTTATGTTTTTGGCCTTTGGAATGCTGCATTAATATGTCAGAATATCCGGAAAAAAGTACTTCTTTTGGACGGCGATATTAACAGTAAGTATGTATCACCCTTTGATAAAAACACAGCGTTGCTTTTTGGTGATGCAGGCACAGCTACGGTATTGACACCGGATGAAAACAGTAAAGATTGGCATTTTACTTTTACTTCAGATGGTTCAAACAGGGATGCAATACTGATGCGTCTTGGTTTTAAATACCCTTTTAAAACAAATCATTTAGAATACGAGACTTACGAAGATGGAAGTAAGAGGAGATTCATAGATATGCAAATGGATGGTAAAGGTGTGTTTGATTATGTTGTTGATGTAGTTCCCGAGTATGCACTAGAGTTTATGGATGAGTTGGAAACAGTTGCTGAGGAATATGAAAAACTTGTTCTTCATCAGGCCAATGCTTTTATGCTTAGAAAATTAGCAAAAGCGATAGGGTTCGATCACAAGACTCAGATGCCAATATGTATGAACAAATACGGGAACACGAGTTCAGTGTCTATTCCCCTTACAATTTGCTCTGAGCTTCAAGATGGTGTAGATCATATTTTAGGTATAGGTATGGGAGCTGGGCTTTCAACAGGTATAATGGATATCAGTTTAGGTGGAGTTAAAAACTACGGTGTGATTGAAAAGGGATTGTAATATGTTGTATTTTTTTGGACGTACGAAATTAATATATGATTGATAAAGAAGGGAATGTATAATTTACAAGTCTTAGTTGGGATATTCTTAGAAAAAAAGATATAAACACACTAGTGTCTACTAAAAATTTAAACTAAGTTGAAAGCCGAAGTTTTCACATATTTCAGGTCCATCGTCGACCGGTTTTTCGAACAGTTCTCTAACTGGTGTTTTATCGATAAGAGAACCTCGCAAAACGCGAAGTACATCGAACAAACTACGATTGAGATGGTAGTCATGTTCGGCGATAGCAACAAGGCAGTAAGCGCAGATAGCACAGTAGATCTGTATCCTGACAGCATTTTCAGAGTTGCCCCAAAAGGCTTTGATATACAGATGTTGCTTGATCCATTTGAAAAACAGCTCAACTTGCCAGCGCTTTCTATAGAGCATAGCAACGTCTTTTGCGCTGATATAAAGCGCGTTGGTAATGTATGTAAACGTGCGTTTGAGCTCCTTGGCGTAATACACGATTCTGCGAAGTTTTCCGGGGTATTTTTTCTTCGATTGATAGCCGCTAAGTTCAATAATCTGGTCACTGATGACACCATCATCATCTTCAATAAGCGCCTCTCCATCAAAGATTTCATACTGAAGCCTACCTCTCTGACGGATAATGAAGTAAGAGTTAATGATGTTGATTCTGTACAATCTGGCAAGGTCGAAATAACCTCTGTCAAAGATATAGTAAGCATTGGACTCATAAGGGATTTGATCCATCGCCTGAGTATCATGCACGTTAGCGTTGGTGATATGAATGTAAGTCAGAATTTGAGTAACCATATCCAAGAGCGTATGTGCTTTGATTCCGCTTTTTGTACTGCGGAACTTTGCCCACCAGAAAAGGTTAAGACAGAGATCAATGGTCGTAGAATCAAAAGCATAAAATTTCCCGTTGAGTTCAAAAGGTGTATTAATTCGTTTATTTTGTGCTATTTCAATAAGTTTCTCAGCAAATTCTTCAAATATGTGGTAATCTCTGTTCGCATTGGCCTTAGCAAGGTTCGCCAGTTTGATTTCTTCTTTACCAAAACCAAGATGATAAGCCTTTCTAGTGTGAGCCGCCACTACACTGACAAGTTCTCTAAGGCTGTCGCAACCATACAACTGGCCAAACAGCATGACAAGCAATTGATTCCAACAGCTAAAGTGTTTAACGTACTTGTCTCCATCATGGTTTTTGACGATCCAATCAAAAGTTTCCTTGGGAAGCAGTTTGAAGAGTTGTGTAAATACATAAGTTCCGGTGTTCATATTGTTTTGAGTCTTAAGCTCAAACAATATATGAAATCAAATGTAGATGTTAAATTATTAGCTATATCTTATTAATTATTAAATAATTATAATGATTTAACAAAAAGTTTAGTAGACACTAATGATATAAACAATTTAATTTATATAATAACATGTTTAAACTGAGTGAAATTCTGCAGAAAATTAATCAAAAAGGAAAATATATTATTACAAATGAAAAATCATTTAAATATTTGGCTCTTTCAGTTTCAGTTCTAGATGATCCTTATTGTATGTTTATAGATAATAAGAGATATATCTCAAATATAACAGAATATGTTTCAATGGTTATAACAACAAGTGAAGTGGCGGATTTATTGCAGAACTCATCATCTTATGGTATTTGTATTGTAGATAATCCAAGGGTTCTTTTTTTTACTATACACAACTTTCTTTGTAATCATCCGAATTATTGTCGTAATAGGTATGATTCTATAATTGGTAATAATTGTGTTATCAGTGAACGTGCTGTTATAGCACCGAAAAATGTTACTATAGGAAATAATGTAACAATAGAAGACTTTTCGATAATTAAGGAAAATACCATCATTGGTGATAATACCATTATTGGAGCGGGTTCAATAATTGGAGGAACAGGGTTTGAGTTTAAAAGAGTCAATAATACCATTTTATCTGTCAAACACATTGGAGGAGTCATTATTGGCGAGAATGTTGAAATCCAGTATAATACATGTGTAGATAAAGCAATTTATCCCTGGGCTGACACCTTTATTGGTGATTACTGCAAGATTGATAATTTAGTACATATAGCACATGCAGCGAGACTTGGTAATAATGTATTGATTGCTGCTAACAGTAGTATTTCGGGAAGAACAACTATTGGAGGTAACAGTTGGATTGGTGTTGGTGTTACAATTATAAATGGAATTCGAATTGGTGAGGAATCTCATATTAACATTGGTTCGGTTGTATTAAAAAACGTTAAAGAACATACGACAGTTTTAGGTAATCCAGCATGTGACATTGAAAAATTCGGCAAAATACAATACGAACTTAGAGATTTAATTAAAAATAAATAAATAAATTTTATGCAATTTAGAGATTTAGTAAAACAGTATCAGGTACTGAAACCTGAAATAGATAAAGCCATGACCGACACCGCTGCATCGGGTGGATATATTATGGGTAAGGCTGTAAAAGGACTTGAAGAAGATTTGGCAAAATATGTAGGTGTTAAGCACTGCATTTCCTGTGCTAATGGAACCGATGCACTTACTATAGCTTTAAAGGCTTGGAATATTCAAGCAGGTGATGCTGTTTTTGTTCCTGATTTTACCTTTTTTGCCTCGGCAGAAGTTGTTTCGGAAGAAGGGGCTACACCTGTTTTTGTGGATGTTCTGGAAGACACTTTCAATATAAATCCGGAAGATTTGGAAAGGAAGATTCTAGAGGTGCTGGAAAAGGGTCATTTGACTCCAAAAGTTATTGTTACTGTTGATCTTTTTGGATTACCGGCAGATTATTTTGCAATAAAGGAAATTGCCGGGAAATACGATTTGCTCATTCTTGAAGATGCTGCACAAGGATTTGGCGGGATGATACATGATCGTAAAGCTTGTACCCTTGGAGATATTTCCATCACTTCTTTTTTCCCTGCTAAACCGCTGGGATGTTATGGCGATGGTGGTGCAGTGTTTACCAATAATGACAAGTGGGCTGTAACCATTAATTCTTTAAAAGTCCATGGAAAAGGGGCTGATAAATATGACAATGTGCGAATAGGAATGAATTCCAGGTTGGATACTCTCCAGGCTGCGATCTTACAGGTGAAATTCCAGGCATTCAAAGACTACGAACTAATTGATATTAACAAAGCAGCTAATCTATATACTGAAAGATTGAAGCATGTTGTTAAAACTCCTACCATACCCAAGGGGTTTTATTCCAGCTGGGCGCAGTACACCATTATTCTAAAAGACAAGGAACAACGCGACGGACTGCAACAGTATTTAAAAGAAAATGGTATCCCTAGTATGGTTTATTATCCTAACCCAATGCATTTGCAAACAGCGTATAAAGATTTGGGTTATAGAAAAGGAGATTTTCCGGTTACAGAAAAGTTGTGTGAAACTGTATTGTCGCTGCCAATTCATCCTTATATTACAAACGAGGAAATAAGTATTGTCTGTGACAATATCGTATCTTTTCTTAAACAATAAATACCTTAGACTGAATTAATGAATATTTGGTATATCTCAAAATATGCCCAAGATCCGATATTTGGTTATCCGGGACGTCATTTTTTCTTTTCCAAACACATGGTCCAGGAGGGACGGCAAGTGACTTTAATTGGATCACGGTCCTGTGGAAATCAAAATATTCCAAAGTTTAGATTTAAGAATCAATATCAATATAGTTTTGAAGGAGTAAACGGAGTTATTCTTAATGGGCCTCTGATTAATTTGGGGTTTAGTTTTAAGCGTATTTATAGTTGGGTTGTATTTGAGCTTAGATTATTATTCTGGGCATTTTTTTCTAAGAAAAACAAGCCGGATGTAATCATTGTTTCATCGTTATCGTTACTCACTTTTTTAACAGGAAAGTTTTTAAAGAAAAGATATCAATGTAAATTAATTTGTGAAGTACGTGATATATGGCCACAAACTTTAATTGAAACAAAAGGCTTAAAAGAATCAAACATCGCAATTCGCGTACTCTCATATATTGAGAAGCAAGGTTATAAGCACTCCGACATGATAGTTGGTTCTATGAAAAATTTGAATGCTTACATTAAGAAGATTAACCCTTCTTATTCTGAAAGAGTAATTTATATTCCAACAGGTTTTGACACTGATTATTATATAAAAAATTTAGAGATACTTGATAAGGTAAATACTGTTTTCTCTGAGATCCCAACAGACAACTTTGTAGTTGGTTATGCCGGCACTATAGGACGCGTAAACTGTGTTGACGAAATTATTGAAGTCGCATATAAAATGCGGTATTTACCAGTAAGTTTTGTGATATTTGGGAAGGGTGTATTAAAGGATCATATTGAACAAAAAATTAAAGAGCTTAATCTGACAAATGTACTATTAGGTGGCTTTTATCCAAAAAAATACGTGCCTTCAATATTGGAGAAATGTGATGTATTAATTAACCCTTGGTTATCTAATGTAACGTTATATGATTATGGTGTTTCACCAAATAAGTGGATAGATTACATGTTTAGTGGCAGGCCCATAATTGTGGCTCTTGATGGTTATAAAAATATTATTAATGAGGCAGCATGCGGAGTGTTTGTAAAAGCTGGAGACATTGATGCAATGGCTGATGCTATAAGTTATTATCGTAATATGACTAAAGAGGAACTAGATAAAATTGGAAATAATGGGAAAGAGTTCCTTTTGAAGAATTTAACATACAAGGTGCTTTCAAAAAAATACTTAGCAGAAATAGATAAATTATTTGACTGATTGTTTATGTTCTAGTTCAACGGGAATATTGAGAAGTTGGGGGAGGTATAATGATTGATTACTTACCAATATTAATTTGCTTAATATTAAAGTTGAAGAATGGGAAAATAATGGAGTTGTTAGTGCAAATATTACAACAAAAATTTGAATTATGATTAGAGGGAATAATAGACTTAGGCAAATTGTGGCCAGAATTGAAGAGGATATTCTAATGAATATACGAAGCTATATTCAAGGTGCAGCGAGTCTTAACGGGACACTAGTGACAGTAAATGATATTTTGAACGCAAATTTGGAAGCCATTAGGGAAGTTATTATTGACTTGCCTGATACGTTTGATTTACACGATTTCATCAGAAAGGTTTCTAAAAAGATTGAGTTGGACTATGTTTATCTGTTAGCCACTGCTGGTACAACTGAACCATTCCAAAAAGTTAATTTTCAGATTGGGGATTTTTTGAGAAAAAATCAAGCAGTGTTGAGGATACAATCTCAAGGAAAAATTTTTAGTAAGAATGTGTGTGGAAATGATTCGGAATGTGGGAATTGGAGAAAAGTGTAGGTCTATATACAAATGTTTCTAATCCTATATGGTATATTTTGCTTTTCTTGCAACTAAATTTGAAATAATTATAAACGCCTATCGGCAAAAACCAATTTATACTACCAATGAAACCTACCCCCCTTTATTCCATTAACCCGGCCGGAGAGAAGTTCGTGCTGCCGGAAGAGAAAGATTATCAACCTGAATTTGAACGTGTAAAAGCATTGGCGGACCGGGCTCGGGCCAACGGCCAGGAGGTGGTCGTGGTGATGGGAGCCGGCTTTGTGGGAGCTGTGATGGCTGCTGTGGTGGCTGATACCAAAGACAAAGACGGGCGCTATTCCAAGTTTGTGATTGTGTGCCAGCGGCCCAGTACACGCAGCTATTGGAAGATTCCTATGTTGAACCGGGGCGTGTCGCCCGTGAAGTCGGAAGATCCGCAAGTGGACGAGCTGATTGACCGCTGCGTGAACCGGGAGAAAACGTTGATGGCTACGTTCAACAGCGATTGCCTGGCGCTGGCAGACTGCGTGGTGGTGGACGTGCAGTGCGATTTTGTGAAGCAGGATTTGGGCAACATGGTGACGGGCGATACCGATATGGCTGCTCTGGAGGCCACCATCCGCACGATTGGCCAGAAGGTGCAGCCGCATTGCCTTACGCTCATAGAGACCACCGTGGCTCCGGGTACCACCGAGTTTGTGGCCTGGCCCCTGATGAAGAAGGAGTTTGCCGCCCGGGGGATTGACTCGGAACCGTTACTCTCGCACAGTTTTGAGCGGGTGATGCCCGGCAAGGAGTACGTGAGCAGCATCCGCGATTTTTGGAGGGTCTGCAGCGGCTGCAACCAAGAGGCTCGGGACAGGGTAGAAAAATTCCTGCGCGAGGTCATCAATACGGAAAAATTCCCGCTTACGGTGATGGACCGTCCTATAGAATCGGAGACTACTAAAATTATTGAAAACTCGTACCGGGCTACTATTCTAGCCTTTTTGCATGAATGGAGCGTATTTGCAGAGCGTAACGGAGTGGATTTAATTAAAGTAGTGAACGCCATCAAGATGCGTCCTACGCACAGCAACATGATTTTCCCCGGACCGGGCATTGGAGGCTACTGCCTGCCCAAGGACGGAGGATTGGGCTATTGGGCTTATAGGCATATTCTGGGCTTTGAGGACGGGGACAACCTGTTCCGCCTGACGCCGACGGCCATTGATATAAACGATACGCGGGCCCTGCATGCGGCCGAGCTGGTGCGCGATGCGCTGCGCAATATGGGCCGGTACATTGCCGGATCTGATGTGGTGCTTTGCGGGGCCAGTTACCGGCATGATGTGGGCGATACGCGGTACAGCGGCTCGGAAATGGTGGTGCGCAAACTCACCCAGATGGGCGCTTATGTGCGCGTGCACGACCCCTACGTGGACGAGTGGTATGAATTCACATCACAGGACACCTATCCCGCAACGGGCCAGTCGTGGTCGCGTTTTTTCCGCAACCAGGAAGGCCTGAAAGACCTGACCGTGGAAAAAGACCTCCCTGCCACATTACATGGGGCCGAGGCACTTGTTTTGGCTGTACCTCACAAAGAGTATTTACATCTGGACCCCGAAAAGATTGTGCAATGGGCCGGCAAGCCCCTGGCCATCATCGACTGCTTTGGCATCCTGAGCGACGACACCATCCGCCACTACTTTAGGCTGGGATGTGAGGTGAAAGCGCTGGGGAGGGGGCATGTGGCACGGTTGAAGAAAGAGGTGAGGGGTGAGAAGTGAACGGGTGAGAAGTGAGTGGGTGAGCGGGTGAGGAGTGAGTGAGTGAGCAGGTGAGCAGGTGAACGGGTGAGGGGTGAGGGGTGAGCGGGTGAGGGGTGGCATTTGGGTCGCATTTTTGAGTGCGTCGCACTCGGAGGTTAAGTTGCTGATTAGTTGATTGTTGCTGAAAACGTGCCCCCGGGGCATGTTTTTAGTAATTGACTATAATACAGATAATTGAGTTCTTAGTGCGTCGCACTAATTTTTTGGTTCCTTAGTCTTCTGCTAAGAACAGCATTCCCTTTTTAGATAACTACTGGATCTTGAGCGCGTCACGCTCATTTATGTATCTTTCACTATCCGGAAAAACAAAATTATGATGAAATTCTCAATGTAATAATGATAAATACTTTCACAGCAATTGATTTCGAAACGGCTCAAGGCTACCGTTGGAGTATCTGCCAAGTTGGTTTAATTCGAGTTGAAAATGGGGAGATTGTTAAGCAACTCAATTTGCTTGTGCAACCTCCTCAAAATTATTATTGGGACAGTTTTATTGATATTCATGGAATTACTCCAGAGGATACTAAAAACGCTCCCACATTTGATGTTGTTTGGCCTCAAATAGAACCATATATTACAGGGCAACATGTTGTTGCCCACAATGGATTCTCTTTCGATTTTCTTTGTATAGAACAAACACTTGAATATTATAATTTATGTGTTCCTGAATACGATAAACACTGTACATATCGGATTTATGGAGATAATCTTGCCTCGCTTTGCGAAGAATACTGTATAGAGCTTAATCATCACGATGCTTTGTCAGATGCTTTGGCATGTGCAAAGCTGTTTTTGCAACATAATAGGAATAATTAATAAGCTACCTGAAAATGGATAGAGCATCAATTATTCGTAAATTATTTGTCGATACAGACGTTCAATTTGATTTGACAATACACTAAATCTGCTTTGATAGTAGTATGATTGTTGGCTCTGACAATGTTCTTAGTTCTTTTATTAATAATCCTACTTCTCTAACGACAGAGTATCTTGATATATCATTTAGAAAAGAGTTATTAGAAAGAGTCAAAATACTTTTGGGCCCCTTGACAACACTTGACGATGAAAAAAGGATTAATTCTGTACTTAATACGCATAATATAAAAGATCCACTCGTTAAAAAGAGTGCAATTCAAATAAATTCTTGATTATGAAATATTTTGCTTACGGTTCTAATATGGACAAAAAGAGAATGAGGGATAGAGGATTGAATTTTACCTCAAGAGAGTTTGGAAGGCTTGACGGTTACAAGCTTATGTTTAACAAAAAGTCACAAGTAGGTGCAGCTGCTAATATTGTGCCCTCAATCAATGATTATATTGAAGGAGTCCTTTACGATTTTCCTGATAACGAGATAGAAAATCTTGACAATGCAGAAGGCTTTCCCAAGCACTACGACAGAATACAGGTTACAGTTTTGAATAGTGAAAGTGTTCCCATAAAAGCAACGACTTATATGGCACAGTCGGAATATATTGAAGACGGATTAAAACCCAATAAAGAATATCTGAAACATTTACTTGCTGGAAAAGATATTTTATCAAAAGAATATTTTGACAAATTAAAAGCAACCCCTACTTGTGATTGAAGTCAAAAATAATATCTATCAGTTTAAGCATAATAAATCTAATGACGCGAAAAATATACATGATTTTGGCATCATGAATTCAAGTTATTAATAAGTATTCTAGGTCCTTGATTCTTGGAATTTCACCATACAACTTAAAGACATTTTTATTATCTTGGAAGCATTATATAAGGCGATATAATTACAGCAAAATGTTTGACTTAAAATGAGTTTGATTACAAAGAATGATATTGAACGTTGGGGAGAGACTTATGCAGCAGCATCAGATTTTCCAAAATTGATCGCTAAATTAATACTTGCATCAACTCCAAAAAGTACAAGTTTACGTTTTCCTAGCGGAGCTGCTGTATATTTAAGTGGATGGGATGGTTGGGTGGAATGTGAAGAAAATACACATTTTGTCCGTGAAGGATATTCGTTTTTTGAAATTAGTACGGAAAAGAATCCAAGTGTTAAGATTAATGAATCCTATCAAAAAAGGACTAATGAACCTTTAGAAAGTAACTAATGATGCAAAAAAGTTCAAAAAAAGATGATATGCAATCCATAATAATTAAAAACTATAAGAACTTTGAACAACTAGAGTTAGACTCGTTGTCGAAAGTTAATTTAATTGTGGGCAATAACAATGTTGGTAAGAGTACATTATTGGAAGCGATATTGCTTTTGACTACAGAGGGCAGCATGGCATCAATTTATGATGTGTTGGAAATGCGAGGTGAATTATACAATCCAAGTTTTAGTGATTTGCAAATTGAAAAACAAATTGAGAGTTTTACATCTCTTATTTCTCAAAGAAGCTTAGAACTATTTATGCTAGAGGGTATTACAATGAGTTCAAAAAATAATAAAACCCAGAAGCTTCTAAATTTAAAAATAGTTGGATACATTGAAACTCAAGAAGGGGGTATAGATCAATCTATTAGAAGAAATATAATAGAATATGCCGATTTTTCAAACTATCAAACAAGTGCTGAATATGGACTTTTAGTTAATGTAAGCTTAAATGATGAAAAAAAAGAATTTTTAGTTCCTTTTAATCGAAGATTTAGGGCTGTGTATCAAACTCAAAAAAAACCTGCGATCCAATACGTTAAAACAGCCCAGATAACTAAGGATGAAAACGCATTGTTATTTGATAGAATCGCTATGACAGCATCAGAAGAAGAGATTATCAAAGCACTTAATATTATTGAGCCAGGTATTGATGCTATTAATTTTTTGATGGATGAATATAAACCCGAATCACGTAGCATGAGAGAAAGACCAGAACAGCAGCGTGTACCGTTTGTCGTATACAAGAATAGTACTAAACGTGTTCGTCTCTCATCTATGGGTGATGGAATGAATAGAATACTTACCATTATACTGGCTTTACTTAATGCAAAAGATGGATTTTTGTTAATCGATGAATTTGGTAGCGGCTTACATTATTCTGTTCAAACTAAACTATGGGAAATAGTATTTAGTTTATCTAAAAAGCACAATGTACAGGTATTTGCTACAACACATAGTAATGATTGTATTAAGAGCTTTGTACAAGCTGATAATGATAACCAGGGGAAGCTTATTCGCTTAGAAGAGATTGAAGGAACAGTTATGCCTGTCCCTTTCAATGACAAAGATAGATTGAAGTTTGCAGTAGATCAGAACATTGAAATTAGGTA